>AP72_2010_repI_A01DRAFT_1000162_pt1 | contig 11717 bp, 8 predicted proteins | sample AmaPasreplicIA01_FD_9191 | JGI IMG/M metagenome (IMG submission 9191) | reverse complement strand
TTGTCGTTATGGCTTGAGCAGATCTGCTAATTGCTTCTGATACATCTGAATGTCCGGACGCTTGAGATAGTTCTGATAAGCTTCGGCGCCCCACCTCTGTTGTAAAGCGCTGCACGTCTGTTCGGCGCGCGCTGCGTATTCCCGGGCGGCGGATTTATTTCCCGTCAGGTCGCTGGCCCGAGCCGCGACGAGGAGCGCGCGCCATTCTGAGTCTTGTTGCCCTGATTGAGCAAATATTTTTTCGAGCTGTAAAGCGTTCTCGAGCGCCGCGGTGCTGTCCTTTTGCAGCAGCATTACCTCAGCCAGCGCGAGTTGAGCGCTGGTGGTCAAGGGTCTCGACTTCAATTTTTGCGCGGCGTCGAAAGCTTCATCGCAAAGCTTACGGCCTTCTGGCAATGAGCCCGACCGCGCCTGAGCCAGCCCGTTCGTAGAGTTTGCCTGCAATGACACGTCCGGAAAATTGTAATCAGATGCAAGCTGGGCCTCTTTCTTTGCGTCTGCGTGCTGCTCCTGGCTCAGCGCGATGCGGGCCCTGATCAGGTGTACCCACGCAAGCACCGGCTTGAGTTGCGCCTCTTTTTCATTAGCCAGCGCAAATGCTGCATCCAGGGCGGCACGCGCGTCGTCATACCGTCCCAGTTGCCAGAGCAGATTGGCGCGATTCATCTGGTCGTAAGCCATGCCACGCTTTGAGTGGCGCGTGTCATCAATGCTCAACTTCTCATCGAGGTGGGCCAAGGCTTCCGGGTACTTCTCTTCATTCCCTGCCAGGAGCAGGGCCAGATTCATATGTGAATCAGCCACGCCTGAGGCATCGTCAGCTTGTTTTGCCAGTGCGGCTTGCTCTTCAAAAAGCTTGAACGCCGTCTGGTCATCTCCCTTGTCCTGATAGGCACGACCGAGCAGGGTCAGCGCGATCGAAGTCTCTCGCAGATAGTTCGCAGGCCGGTAGAAGTTCAAGGCCGTCTGAATCTCAGAGATGGCAATGTCGTTGTCGTTTTTCTGATACGCGAGGCGGCCGAGCGATAAGTGTGCCCTCATCTCGGTGGCTGTAGATTTGTCGCGGCGAGCGAGATCCAGAGCTTGCTGAAAATAATTTCCAGCCTCGTCGAACTCTCCTTTGTTCATGAACGCCAGCCCCAGGTCGATCAATCCATTGGGCGCGACATTCTTGATATCGCTGATTTGGGCGACTCGAATTGCGTCCGTTGCCAACTGTTTCGCACGTTCGAGGTTCCCTTCGTCGCGGTACACCAGGCTCAAAGCGAGTTCGGTGCGGGTAAGCTGGTAGTTATTCTCCTGGCTCTTGAGCGTATCGAGCACCTTTTCGAATTCGGACTTTGCTTCATCCAGTTTGCCGGCGCCATAAAAGAGCATTCCTCGCTGAAAGACGACTTCCACCTCTCCCTCGTTGTTGGTCAGCACTTTGTAGATCTCTTCGGCGTGAGTGAACGCTTTTTCGGCATCGTCTGCATCCCGTTTACGGCTGTAGGCAATTCCCAGGTGCAGAAAGGCTCCGGCGGATTGCGGATCTTCGTTGGTTGCTTTCAGGTAATTCTCGATCGCTTTGTCGAGTTGCTCGTTGCGTTCATAAGCGCGGCCAAGATCGACGTGGGCATCGGCTTTTTCTGGCGTCGCCGACTGATCGGATATCGCCTGGTAACCGGAAATGGCGGCGGCAAAGTCGTGCCGGACCATGGCATCGATCGCATCGAGTTGCAGCTTGTCGGACTTTGCCATGCTGCGCTTCCCGGCTAACGCATTCGCCGCAAGCAGTTCGTCCTTTGCCTGCTCAGTGTTCCCAATCTCCAGGTAAGCTTCACCCAAACGTGCGTGCGCCGGAGCATACTGCGAGTCCAGATCAACCGACTGCTTCAAAACCTTGCTCGCCTGGAAATAGGTTCCGGCGTGGATTGCATCTACACCTTTTTCATAATACGGCTTAGCGGCTGCCAGTGGTTGATAAGGCGATGACCGCCAAACGCGAAGAGCTATCAAGGTACCTATGATCGCCACCGCGACGATCGCCAGGGCAAGTTGAATCTTTCGCGATAGCAGCGCCGTTCGCGGGCCCGCCACACCTGACCCAGCGGGTTGGCGCGTAGCGCTCGGCAGCAGTTCGGTGGCGCCGGACAACGAGGCGCGGACGCTCTTGAGATCGTGGATGACTTCATCGACTGACTGATAACGATCGCCGGCCTCTTTGGCCATTGCCTTCAGGATGATTCTCTCGAGGAAGGAAGGAATTTGCGGATTTAGTTCTGAAGGCTTGCGCGGCTCGACCTGCAGGACCTTGGCAGAGATTTCAATCTTGCTATTACCGGCGAATGGTGGTGCGCCCGCAGCGCATTCATAGAGTAAAACTCCCAGCGAAAAAATATCACTCCGGCTGTCGACCGGCAGGCCCTTCAGTTGCTCCGGTGACATGTAGGCCACGGTACCGACAATGTAGCCTTCCTGAGTCAGTTGGGTTTCGGTCCTGGCGTTTGGATCGGAGTGTGTTTCGGTCTGCGTCACCCGAGCGAGACCGAAATCCAGAACTTTCACCTGCCCACGAGGAGTGACGACTACGTTTGGTGGTTTGATGTCCCGGTGAATGATGCCGCGTGAATGCGCCTCCGAAAGCGCCTCGGCGACCTGAACGCCGATGTCAATCACTTCGGCGGTCGAAAGTTGGCGGCCCAGCAGTTTCTCAGCCAGACTTTCACCCTCGACGTACTGCATCACAATGAACACGCAGCCCGCGTCCTCGTTGACTTCATGGACCGCGCAAATATTCGGATGGTCGAGCGTGGCCGCCGCCCTGGCTTCATGAACCAGCCGGCGCCGGGCACGCTCGTCATCGACCGATTTTGCCGGGAGCATTTTGATCGCGACTTTGCGCTCGAGTTTCGTGTCCTGAGCGAGAAAGACTTCGCCCATGCCGCCCGCGCCGAGCTTTTGAATGATCCGGTAGTGAGCAATCTGTTGGGAAACCAAGATTACCTCGCGAAGACCGGCGAACTGGTGAGGTGATTCAAACTCGCGTGTCTCTTTGCAATGATTGCGCCGAAATTTTCCACGTGCTGGTGGTTGATTGACGTTCTACTCGTAAGCACCTTTATTGTCAATGAATGTTTTCGCGTGGTATTGCCTGAGGTTAAAAGTGCTAATTTTGGTAATAAGGGTTATTTCTTTTGGAATGGGACCTTATCGAAATCGGTCGCGCGCGCAGCCGGTCGGCGGAGGAACGGTCTACGAAATCCACACGAGTTGTGTCAGAAGCCCGACCGTAAGGGAGGGCCACTTGCGTAACTGGCCCTCCCTTACGGTCGGGCTTCTGACACTAACCGTGATTTCGTTGATCAAAGGTAAATGAGACGGCAGCATGCAAGATCAGTTTTCGATGACCATTGCTCTTCCAATCATCGCTTCCGGCATCAAAGGAATTCTCTGGAAACTCACTCCGGTGGCGTTCTCGATTGCATTCACGATCGCCGGCGCGGGACCATCCATGGGGAGCTCGCCAATTCCCTTTGCGCCTGCCGGGCCAAAGGCATACGGGTTTTCTGCGAACTGGACTCGAATGTGCGGCACATCGGCGGAGGTCGGCATGATGTAGTTGGTCATTTGGCCGTTCGCCATGCGGCCCTGGTCCCAGACAACATTTTCATAAAGTGTCATGCCGATTGCCTGGGCAACTCCTCCTTCGATCTGGCCCGCCGCGAGCACCGGATTGATTACGCGGCCAACTTCCTGCACGGCCACGAAATCGTCGACGTGGGCTTCATAGGTGAGCGGGTCAAACGAAACCTCGGCGATATACACGGCCCACGCGAAAGCGCCGTATGCTTCTCCCTGATACTTTTCATCATCCCAGTGCACGTTGGGTGGCGGCTGATACTTGCTAAAAGTTCTTAGTTGCCCATGCCGGCCGGTGTATTCAGCACACGCTTGTTGGAATTCACTTTGGTTGAATTGTTCGTTTAATACACCACTACCGATCAGTGTCTGCTTCAGTCCCAGCACCGCTGATTCAACCAGCCTGCCCACGATCATGCAGGTACGCGAGGCGACCGTAGGGCCTGAATTTGGCACGTTCGTAGTATCGGGTTGAATTACGTCGATCAAATCGTAGTCCAGTCCCAGCACTTCCGCGGCAATCTGTGCGAAGATCGTATTCGTACCCTGCCCAATCTCGGTGCTGGCCGCGAGGATCTTTACGCGGCCCTGGCCGGTTGCTTCGGCGCCTACGACTGACTGCAAAAAGACTTCGCCAGAGCCGGTGAAGCCGGCGCCATGCATGAACGAAGCGAAGCCTATACCCTTTTTGGTACGCGCGCCTCCGGCGTGCTGCACGCCGGAGGCGTGCGTACCATTCTGGCGCGCGAACCGTTCCCGCTTTGCATGATAGTCAGTCAGCGCGAACGCGCGATCCATCAGTCCCTCGAGATCGACTCTTTCACGGATAATTTGATTCGTGGCCGTCGTTTCGCCTTCTTTGATGAAGTTCCGACGGCGAAACTCATCAGGTGTTAACCCGATTGTCCGCGCCACCTTGTCCATGTGCCGTTCCAACGCAAAGATGCTCTGCGGCGCGCCGAATCCTCGAAAAGCGCCATGTGGGGGCGCATTCGTGGCGACGGCGGTGCTCTTGATGCGCACGTTAGGACAGAAATAGGGGCCCGCCGCATGAATGGTGCCGCGCGAAAGCACGACCGGCGACAACGTGCAATACGCGCCGCCTTCGATCACAAACTCGATTTCCTGGGCGAGAAGTTTTCCATCTTTCGTTACGGCCGTCTTGTGTCGCGTGCGTGACGGGTGCCGCTTGGTGGTGGCGACCATATCCTCGGCCCGATCATAAATCATCTTCACCGGCCGACCTGATTTCCATGACAATAGCGCGGCATGGCCACAAATCATCGAAGGATATTCTTCCTTGCCACCAAAGCCGCCGCCGGTCTCGGTCTGAATCACCCTCACCTTTTCTTCCGGCACGCCAAACAACTTAATGAGAGCTTTATGCACATAGTAAGGACATTGCATCGAGCCCCACACGGTGATGCCATCCTCCGGCTTGGCGATGGCGATGGCGCCGTTGTTTTCGATATACAGCTGCTCCTGCGCGCCGGTCTCGTATTCGCCTTCGACAATGAAGTCTGCCTGCCCGAACGCCTCGTCGACGTTCCCTTTGTCGACCAGGAACCGCTTAAAAACGTTGTCATCGCCCCAGATTATTTCCTTCTGTGCCAATGAGTCCTGCAAAGAAAAGATCGCCGGCAGCGGTTCATATTCGATTTGCACCTGACGTCGTGCCGCTGCGAGCAGATATTTGTCCGGGTGGGCCAGCAGCAGGATTGGTTCTTCCGGATGATTGATTAGGTTTTCGGCGAGGTATGGTTGGTCGTTGAGAATCAAGGCGACGGAATTTGCGCCGGGAATATCTTTAGCCGTGACAATCGTGAATTCGTGCCAGGGAATGTCGCCGGCAAACGAGATCCGCTTGATGCGACCCCGCGGAATTGAGCTGCGGACGGTCCCCCCGTGAAGCATCCCGTCGAACTTCAGGTCGTCGATATAGAGCGCGGCGCCGGTAACTTTCTTTCGCCCTTCCTTGCGGGGAATGGATTTACCGATGAGGGTCATCTTTATAGTGATGAAGATTTATCCCCGGAAGGATTTGGCGATGTGAGCCGTAATGGGGTTATAGGTGCTACCACGCACGGCGTCGTACTCAATCTCAAACGTTTTGAAAGTGTCTCCTCGCAAAATCGTTTTCTGATAATGAATTCTGCCGTTCACGAGCGCAGAGACTACAAACCAGTCCTCGCGAAGCGCTTTATAGGTCACGCCGTTCGCCCATTTGCGCGTGAGTTCCTCAAACCGTCCCCGTAGCGTTTCGTTAAGGGCATTGTAGCCACCGTAGACGCGCATCTCGGCGCTGCCATTCTTCTCGCGAAACACCTGACCATCGCCGTTTTCAGCTTCCCCCTGCGGAATCAAAAGATCCGCTGGATAACTGATCGAGTATTTGAATCTGGCATTCGCGTAGGTCTCATACTTGTATTCCTGCCAGACCGCCAGCGCCGGCCGGCAAATCGCAGCCACCAACATGGTGCAGAATATTAGGCAACTTATTTTCTTCACTCCGGCACTCTTCAAATCTCCACCGGCACCTGCGGCGTTGCGGACTGGTCTCGCGAATGCATTGTCTCTGCGGCGCTGGTGATGCGCGTTGGGTAGCGTTCATTCCAACAGGCGACACACGATTCGTCGGGGCTGAGGCCCGTCGCCTGCTGCATGCCTTCCAGCGACAAATAGCCGAGCGAATCGGCGCCGATAAACTCGCGAATGCCTTCAACCGAATAGTTCGCTGCGATCAAGTCTGATTTATTAGGCGTGTCAACACCGTAATAGCACGGGCTAATGGTGGGCGGGCAGGAAATCCTGACATGAATCTCTTTAGCGCCCGCTTCGCGCACCATGCGCACGATCTTTTTTGAAGTCGTGCCACGCACGATCGAGTCGTCGATCAATACGATGCGCTTGCCTTCAATCAAATGGCGCACCGGATTGAGTTTAATGCGCACGCCGAAACTCCGAATCGACTGGCGAGGCTCGATAAAGGTCCGGCCCACATAATGGTTGCGGACCAGACCAAAGCGAAACGCCAATCCGCTTTCGGCCGAATAGCCGATCGCTGCGGGCACGCCCGAATCCGGGACGGGTACGACGATGTCGGCGTCGGCCGGTTGTTCAATCGCCAGGCGCTTGCCCATTTTGTGGCGCGAACGATTTACCGACTGGCCAAAGATGATCGAGTCGGGCCGTGAAAAATAAACATGCTCGAAGAGGCACATGGAGTGTTTTTCGGGCTTCAGCGGATGCGACGAGCGCAACCCCTCTTGATTAATGACAACCATCTCGCCCGGCTCGATATCGCGAATGTATTTGGCGTCGATCAGATCAAAGGCACAGGTTTCAGACGCAATCACCCAGCAGTCATTCAAGCGGCCCAAGGCCAGCGGACGAAAACCGCGGCTGTCGCGAATAGCGATCATCTCGCGCGGTGTCAGAAACAACATCGAGAAGGCGCCTTCCGTCTCACGCAGTACTTCAGCGATGGCTTCGGCTGCTGTGGCCGCTCGCGATCGGGCGACGCCATGCAGAATTACCTCCGTATCGGAGGTTGATGAGAAGATCGCGCCCAGGTTTTCCAGTCGTTTCCGCTCTTCGCGAGCGAAGGGAAGATTGCCGTTGTGGCAGACTGCAATCTGACCGTGCTGACAGGTAACGGAAAACGGCTGGCATTCGCGAATTGAAACTTCGCCCGCGGTCGAATACCGTACATGCCCGATTGACGCATGTCCCGGCAGCCGGTCGAGGCGTGCTTGATCGAATCCTTCTGAAACGTGGCCCATCTCGCGCTCAGAAATCAGCTGTTCTCCGTTGGCCGCCACAATGCCGCATGATTCCTGGCCTCTATGCTGCAGCGCGTAGAGGCCGAGATATGTCAAGCGCGCTGCTTCCGGATGACCGTAGACTCCGAAGACACCGCATTCCTCGCGTAACTTGTCCGCAAAGATGTTAGTCATTACAGCTTTGGATTATATAACGGGTTCCGGCTGCTTTCGATCATAAGTTTCTTGGTACGAGCCGCCGGCGTGCTGCCAGGTAACCACACGGAAAGCGCGCACAGTTAGGCCAAGCACGCCGGAGGCGTGCGTACCAAAGAGACTTGCGATATAAAAGCTCAACGAAGAATTTTGCCAACGGCTCAAAGGGGATGACGTGAAGCAAAAACTTAAACCTGTAGTTGTCTCGCTGGCGGGGCTCGCAATTAGCGGCGCTGCCTTTTTGATTTCCGGCGCCACCTCGGGCCACATCCGCACGTCAGCAAGTGACGTCGCCGGAGACGCGACATCGGTTTACAACAGCAAATGCGCCAGCTGTCACGGCCAGGACGGGCGCGCGCGCTCAATGCATGCCAGACACGAACATGCGCGTGATTTGACGAGCTCCGAATGGCAGGACAGTGTTTCCGACGAACGAATTTACAACTCAATTAGCAACGGCAAAGGCAAGATGCCGGCTTTCAAAAAGAAGCTCTCGGACAGTCAGATCGATGAACTGGTAAGCTACGTCCGGCGTTTTAGAAAGTAGAACGCGTAAGAGGACAGGNGCGATGCGCATCGTGCAGATTATTTTGGCGCTCACGCTGCTTGCCAGTCTCCTGCTGGCCGGCGTACGCATCTATCACAGATTGCCGGCGAGTGGCGGCGCAGGCGACAGTGCAGGCAACGGCGGCGCACAACAGGACCTGACCATCATCTTACGCACCGCGATCTCAGCGGCTGACACCAAAATCAACCTTTATCCGATCGATTTTTCGGCCGCCGAGCGCGATTACGTCCTGAGTGCGCACGCCGGCAAAAGCTTCGAAGATCTGCTGGGTCAGCGACTCAAACATGTTACGCCGGTCATTGTTTCGGTCGATCGCAACGGCCGCGCCGTCGCCCGGGTCGCCGAAGGCAACTGGTGGATGCACGCTGTTTCGGCACTGCCAAACGGCGAATCGATCGAATGGCGCATGTCACTGACTGTCTCGCAACATCCCCAGACGATAGAATTGACCGCAGAGAACGCGTATGAACGAACCAGGAAGTTTTGAAAACAGAAGTCAGAGGTCAGAGGTCAGACGTTAGAGGGTTACCTTCGTGTGGTTTCGTATGATTTCGTGGATCGTTCTCAACGCTTACAAAAGAATGATCCACGCATTCACACGAACTGAACNCGAACCTTGGGTTCTGAAATCTGACCTCTGACGTCTGTTTTATGAAGGCGCTTCGATTCGATCACCAGCAACTGCGCGTCGCCGATGTCCCCATACCTAAGGCCGGCGGCGAAGCACTTGTGCGCGTCACACTCTCGGGAATATGCAACACCGATCTTGAGATTGCGCGTGGGTATGCGGGTTTTGAAGGAACACTCGGTCATGAATTTGTAGGCGTCGTTGAGCGAGTGTCAGATACGGCAGATGCGCTGCCGGCGCCTGGCACTCGGGTAGTCGGCGAGATCAATGCCGGCTGTGGCCGTTGCGATCTGTGTCGCGGCAGCGATTCGCGTCACTGCGCGAATCGCACCGTGCTCGGGATTGTCGGCCGTGACGGCGCACACGCTGAATTCCTGACATTGCCGGCGGCCAATCTGCTGGCTGTGCCGGCTGAGATTTCTGATGAGCAGGCAGTCTTTACCGAACCGTTGGCCGCCGCGTGCGGCATTCTTGAGCGCACGTCCATATCCCCGCACTCCCGGATCGCGGTAATAGGTGACGGCAAACTCGGGTTGTTATGCGCGCAGGTACTCGCGACCGTAGGAGCAAACGTCACGCTCATTGGAAAGCACCAGAGCAAGCTTCAGATCGCTGAGCGACGCGGCATCAACACGTGCTTTTTGGACGAGAAAAAAGACCAGGCACGTGAATTTGACCTCGTGGTGGAAGCCTCCGGCTCACCATCCGGATTTGAACTGGCGCTCGATCTGCTTCGTCCGCGCGGCGTGCTGGTGCTGAAATCAACCTTCCATGGCGTCACCGAGATCAATGCCGCGCGAATTGTGGTCGATGAAATCAGCGTGATCGGGTCCCGTTGTGGCCGGTTCGCGCCAGCGCTGGAATTACTCAAGACCGGNAGCGTCGACGTTCAGAATCTCATCAGTGAGGAATTCTCATTGAGCGAAGGCGTGCGGGCAATGGCGCGAGCCGGAGACCTGGGGGTGATGAAAGTGCTGCTCCGGCCCTGACTTCTAGTAAGTGCGCGAATTCGTTTATACTCACTGCATCTTGTTCCCCGTAGCTTGTCGGGCGATTATGCCCCGACGATTGACGTTCCAGCTCGAAGGCGGTGGATCATGTTCGAATCTTTCAATCAAACTACTGACCCAGAAAAAGTTCTGCTTCGCAAACTGCGGGTGTGGATTGCAGGGCTGGCGGCGGTCTCCGTCCTGACTGGAATCGGTATTGGAGCCGCGCTCGCGGGTCGCACCGCGGTGGCGCAGGACGGCCTTTCCGCCTTTCGCGCGCCTGAAGCGCTTTCGGCGTCGTTCGTAGAGATCGCGCAACGCGTCGAACCGGCCGTCGTTAACATTGATACCACCCAGGCACCTGATTTAGAGACCGACAACGAGGACAAGGGCGATCGCAGTCCGAATCCGCTCTACGACATGCTGCGTCGGCAACCGCCCCGACCCACCCATGGGGTCGGCAGCGGCTTCATTATCGATCCAAAAGGTTTCATCCTGACGAACCAGCACGTGATTGATGGTGCATCGCGCATCACCATCAGTTTGTTGAACGGCGATAGATTTCGCGCGCGGGTCGTCGGTATCGATCGCGATACGGATCTGGCCGTGCTCAAGATTGAGGCTGATCATGATTTGCCGGTCATGAAGTTCGGCGATTCGAACGCTGCGCAGGTCGGTGATTGGGTGCTGGCGATCGGTTCACCTTTTGGCCTTGACCAGACGGTTACGGCGGGAATTATTTCGAAGAAGGATCGCGACACCACTAACTCGAGCTTTCAGCGATTCCTGCAAACAGACGCTGCCATCAATCGTGGTAATAGCGGCGGACCGCTGGTGAACATGCACGGCGAAGCCGTTGGAGTCAATTCACAGATTGCCACGATCACCGGTGACTATAACGGGATAGGTTTTGCCCTGCCTTCAAATGAAGCAAAGTTCGTCACCGAACAAATCCTCGCCAAAGGAAAAGTTCAGCGAGGATTTCTGGGCGTGACCCTCGAGTCGGTGCACGCAGAATTTGCGCGCGTTTACCACTTGCCGGAGGCCCGGGGCGCAGTCGTCGTTGATATGCCTCCTGATCGCAAAGATCAGGTGACGCCGGCCGCGAAAGCAGGGATTCAGGTTAACGACGTGATTATCGAGTTCAACGGCCAGCCGGTGCAGGACTCGAATGATTTGATCGCCAAAGTCGCGGCCTCCAGCGTCGGCCAGAGCGTGAGCCTGACGTTTTTGCGCGAAGTCGATGGCAAGCTCGAGCGACGTATCGCGACCGCCGCTCTGGCTGATCGCGCCGAGTCGATCGCACCTGACCTTGACGTCGTGAAAAACGACAAACCAGAAAAGGACAAGAGCAACACCGCCCGGCTGGGTCTGACGCTGGCTGAGTTGACTCCGAAAATGATCGACGATAATCACTTGAGCGGGGTCAAGGGTTTGTATGTTAAGGACGTCGATCCCAATGGCCTGGTGGCCGATCTTCCTGACTCGATCCGCGTTCAGGAAGGTGAAGTGATCACGCGCATCAATCGGATTCCGGTAACCACGCTCGCCGACTTCCAGCACGTAATCGAATCATTGAAACCCGGCGACGCGATTGTCTTGAATTTGTCGCGCTACTACCGCCCCAATAGCCGCGTCACAAATCGTATCGTTCAGTTTACTTACCAGTGAGCAGAAATCTGAGGTCAGAAGTCAGAGATGGCCTGAAGAAAAAGCGTACCTTTGCGATGGCTCGGCCGTCACGAACGGAGCTGCTTCGCAGAACGCGACGACTGACTTCTGATCTCTGACGTGTTAAGACATCATGGCTCAAGCCAAAAAAGCATTAGCAAACAAAAACCGTCCAAGCGCTAGCAAAAAACAGACTCAAACCTACCACAACTACATCGGCGGCCGTTGGGTTCCGAGCTCGAATGGCGAGTGGAGCGAAAACC
>AP72_2010_repI_A01DRAFT_1000161_pt1 | contig 11726 bp, 15 predicted proteins | sample AmaPasreplicIA01_FD_9191 | JGI IMG/M metagenome (IMG submission 9191) | reverse complement strand
ATCGTGCCATGTCGAAGGCAGCCGCCGATCCCATCATGCCTGCCCCAATCACCAGTAGCTTCATTTGTCGTTTGAGATCCGTGACCAGACGGTGTGTCACCGTCAAATTTGAACTAGGGAGTGTAAATGAGGATCGTGTCGCCGCAAAGAAGCCGATTTACCCAATGCCTAATTCATCGGCAGATTCAAGTGGAGTTCCACATCGCCGGCAGATGACTGCAGAACAGTCTCCGCATGTCAGCGGATCCGTAACTTCCTGAGCGCAGTTGGGACAGTACAAGCTCTCTTGACCATTTTCAGATTTCGACTGCTCGCTCGGCACGGATGGAGGTTAGCACATGATGGTTTTAGTACTCTTCCTGTAATGTCCGAGCATCAGGGTCAATATCGCGGACGCATAGCTCCGTCACCAACTGGTCTGCTGCATCTTGGTCACGCACGGACATTTTCGATCGCGGCGCAGCGTGCATCTGAGCGCCAGGGCACGTTGATCTTGCGCAACGAGGATCTTGATCCACAAAGGTGCCGTGCAGAGTTCGTTGAAGCAATGTATGAGGATTTGCGTTGGCTAGGCATCCGTTGGACGGAAGGTCCGGATTGTGGGGGACCTTACGCTCCATACTCGCAAAGCGAACGACGCGAATCCTACGTCGACGCTTGGCGTAAGCTCCGCGATGCTGGAGCCATCTATCCGTGCACATGCTCGCGCAAGGATGTCGCGCAGGCCGCGGCGGCTCCGAATAACGACGTTGACGACGAACCCATCTATCCGGGCACGTGTAGAGAGCGCTCAGATGCACGAGATTTCTCGATGCCCGCGGGTGTGAACTGGCGCTTCCGCGTTCCGGACCACGAAGAGATTGCATTTGACGATTTGCATCTCGGATCGCAACGATATGTGGCAGGCCGCGACTTTGGGGACTTTTTGGTCTGGCGTCGTGACGACGTCCCCGCTTACCAATTAGCGGTCGTTGTCGACGATGCGGCGATGAACTTGACTGAGGTCGTGCGTGGAGCGGATTTGCTCAAATCCACGGCTCGCCAGATTCTTCTTTGCCGTGCCTTGAAGCTGGAGGTTCCTCAGCACTATCACTGTGATCTAGTTTGCGACGAGTCTGGGATCCGTCTAGCGAAGCGTCATGACGCTCTAAGCATCCGTAAACTGCGAGAAAGCGGATGGACGCCTTCGCAGGTCATTAAAGCGGCTGGTCTGTGGTGATTCAGCGATCAGCAATCAGCGCTTAGCGATCAATTGGCGACAGCATTGGCGATAGTCTCGATAGCCGTCAGTGGCTGCGTGTGTTCAAGCGATACCGAGTGACGTTTTTCGAGAAAGGCCGGGGAATTATACGAGAGCCACGTATGATTTCCTGGATCCTGGAACACCAATAGCTTCAACGGTAAGTCAAGCGCAATCGAAGGATTGGCAAGCATCAGCGGTGTTCCCGCTTTGGGACTCCCGAAGATCACAAGCTTCGTCGGCGGCATCTGCATTCCAGCCGCGGCCGCTTCTCCGCTGTGATCGATGATGCAGAAGATCTTGAGCCCTTTGCTGGCTACGAGCCGTTCAATCCGTTGCATCGTGTCAGAGAAGGAATGCAGACTGCGGACGTTAACGATTCCCGCATCCTTTAAGCCGACAACCTGCGACATAACTTCCTCCGCAGCAACTACGCGTGCGAACGCTTGAATTCATCGAAAGTTGCGAGGAAACGATCCATGTCTGCGGGCAGCAGATAGTACGGCGTCGAGAGCCGCAGCTTCGAGGGCTCGCCTCCGCGAATTCTGATCTTCTTCTCCTGCCACATCCACTTCTCCATTTCCATTCGCTTAAGCGGAGGGACGTTCACGGTTGTAATGCCGCAGCGCATATTCGGATCAGGAGAAGTCCATGACACAGCTCCGCGTCTAGTCATCTCGGCCAACATTCGATCGGCGAGCTGGCGATGTCGGCGTTCAATCCGATCCATGCCGATCTGATTCGCGAGTTCAAGGGATGCGCGGAGTCCTGCGAGTATGGGAACGTTCGAGGAACCAATGCGCTGAAAGCGCTCAGCTTTCAGCTTGGGGTCCTCCCAGCCCTCGGTTGCGATCGTGTTCCACAGACGATCCTGGACTTCGGGGCGAATGTACAAAAATCCAGTTCCCTTCGGAGCTTGCAGCCACTTGTGGGGAGACGAAGTGTACATGTCACAGCCGATCTCGTGCAGATTGAGCGACATCATGCCAGTTACGTGAGCACCATCGAAGGCGCTCAGGATGCCCTTGCTGCGCGCGAGCTCTGCGATCTCTTTTACTGGCTGAACAACTCCGGTGACTGTGCTGATGTGACTCGTGAAGATGATTCGCGTGCGCTGTGTAATCGCGTCGTTGACGCGGTTCAGGATGTCCGCCGGTGACTTCGGCGGCCGCGGAATTTGATACTTCTTGACGACGATCCCATAGCGTTTCTGGCGAAGCAACCATGGCTGCTCTCCTCCAGGATGCTCCTGGTCACTCATGAGCACTTCATCGCCTGCTTTAATATCGAGACCATTAGCGATGTAGTTGTTGGCTTCAGTCGCATTGCGAGTAAGGGCTATCTCGTCGCGGGTGGCTCCTACGAACGCAGCGAGGGGATCGCGGTACTCATTCCATGAGGCGTAGCCCCAGATTGGATAATCCTCGGGATCTTTTTGCGCCATCTGCTCGGTCTCGTGAAATGACTCGAGAATCGCGCGAAGGATCGGGCGGGGAGACGATCCAACCGTCCCGTTGTTTAGGTAAACCTCATCGGCGGGAATTAGAAACTGCTTGCGCAGCTCTGCCCAGTAAGCCTCCTGATCGCGGTCATACAGGTCTTTCGGCGGAAGCGGATGATTCTCGGATTGAGCTGCAGCCTGGGCCTGAGCTAAAGAAAAAGGCAAGCCGGCCACAGCTGCAATGGCAGCTGATGAAAGCAAGAAACGACGGCGATCAAGCACGAGTATCTCCCGAGTGTAAAGCTTAACCGGGCAACATGCTGGACTTCCGTCGCTGCTGTGTCAAGAAAGTTCGTTGACTAGCTAACTCTTCATTCGCCTTCGTTCGCAACTTGTCACGACGGAACTTGGATCGATGGCGTCGCGGTCTTTTTGCATTTCGACCACCTTGCCCTCTTTGTCGATCAAGTAAGTCACGCGACGCGCGGCCTTGTAGGTCGGGTTGTAGACGCCATATTCCTTGCTGGTGTCACCACCAAGGTCGCTCAACAATGGAAATGTCACTCCAATCTCTGTGGCCCAAGCTTTATTGGCGAAGGGACTGTCCATGCTTACACCCAGGACCTGGGTGTCTGCACCTTCCAGTTTCTTCAGCTGATCCTGGAAGGCTTTCATCTCCTTCGCTCAACCACCAGTGAAAGCGAAGACATAAAACGCAAGGACGACATTCTTCTTGCCGCGAAAGTCGGAAAGCGAGACATCCTTCCCGTTTTGGTCGCGCAGCTTGAAGTCGGGTGCTGTGTCTCCAACTTTGATCTTGGGATCAGGTGTAGGGGGTTGGTCGGCGGCATAGGCTGATAGCCCCACAAGAAAGAAAGCTAAAAGAAAGGCGATAATCGGTGTCCGCATATCAGTGCTCCTTGGGTTCTGCCGAGAGCCGCAGCTGCGTTTCTGCTGGGCGAGTCAGAGTATCCGTAAAGGCCTTTAATGGTCAACCGCAGTTATCTTGCGTATCACGTAGAAAACCCAGTACAGTGCAAAGTCTGGGACACAATGGCGCAAAGCAGGCAGGCGGACAAGTCAAAATTGGTTAAACTTTCCGAACAGCGGGGACGAAACGCCGCTAGCGCAGCCAACGGCAACCGTCCGGGCGATAAATACCAGCGCATCTTGGACGCCGCCATTGCCGTCATCGGAGAAAAGGGATTTCATAACAGCCGCGTTTCAGACATAGCGGACCGCGCCGACGTGGCCGACGGAACCATCTACCTTTACTTCAAGTCCAAAGAACAAATTCTGATGGCGGCGCTCGACAGCGCCTTCGAGGCTTTTCTCCGGCAAGCAAAACAAGAAATGTCAGGAATGGACGATGCCGCTGCAAAGCTTCGTGCCCTGGCTCGTCTGCACCTTCGTGAGTTGAACAAGAACCGGAATCTGGCTGTCGTGCTGCAAACCGAGCTGAGACAGAGTGCAAAGTTTTTGGCCGAATTCTCTCAACGGGAATTAAAGGGTTACTTCAACCTTATCCGCGAGATCATTCGCGAGGGCCAGCAGAAGGGAAGCATACGTCCCGATATATCGGACAAGATCGCCGCCGCATGTTTGTTCGGAGCAATGGATGAACTCGTAACAGCCTGGGTTCTCAGCAACCGAGAATATGACTTAGCAGCGTCCGCCGATCCCGTTGTCGATCTGCTTCTTTCCGGAATGGAGGTTCGCGCCTGAGCAGCCTGCGCACGTTAAACGAAATCTTCTTTGTTGCAGTGAACCGCGAACTGTCGCGCGTCATGAGCTATGCGCGCGGCGGAAACTGGATCGATATCTCGTCGCGCGAGTTGTATGCGCGTGTTTATCACGTGGCGGAGCAACTTAGAGCATGGCAGATTCGAAAAGGTGATCGGGTAGCGCTGATATCTGAGAACCGGTTCGAATGGGCTATCACGGACTGGGCTTGCTTGCTCCTGGGCGTCGTTGATGTCCCGATCTATCCAACTCTCACAGCCGAGCAGACCGCATTCGTTTTGAAGAACTCGGGTGCTCGCGCGATTTTTGTGTCCTCGCGAAAGCAGCTCGACAAGGTGCTTAGTATTCGTCGCGAAACGCTGCTCGAACACATCGTAGTGATGGACGATGTGGACCAGGTAGAAGTCGTACGGATGAGCGAGCTAATGCGGCCCAAGCAACCGGTTCCAAAAGATGCACAATTCGATGCCGCTGCGCAGTCAGTCGTCTCGGAGGATCTGGCGACGATTATCTACACCTCGGGCACGACCGGAGTGCCGAAAGGCGTGATGCTCACGCACGGCAACATCGCCTCTAACCTTGAACAGACTGGACGCAGCCTCGGCTGGCAACCGGGACAGGTAACGCTTTCGTTCTTACCGCTCTCGCACGTAACTGCGCGGCACGTAGATTATCTATGTTTTCTGCGCGGCGTCACGCTGGCATATTGCCCCAGCTTTGATGAACTTGCTCACAAGCTACAACAGGTGCGTCCCCACCTGTTTGTCGGCGTTCCCCGCGTGTATGAGAAAGTTCGACAAGCAGTTGAAAGTCGCGCGGCTACCGGTCTGAAAAGGCCGGTCTATGAATGGGCGTTGCGTGTCGGCCAGGAACATCGCGAAGAAATCGTGCGCGGGCAGAAGCCTTCGGACTGGCAGTGGGAAGTCGCGAATCGAGTTGTGTACAAGGCGATTCATCAGTGGTTCGGTGGACGCGTCGAGATGTACGTTTCCGGCGGCGCTCCGCTCGGTATCGATCTGGCACGCTGGTATGCCGACATGGGAATTCGCATTCTCGAAGGATACGGACTCACCGAGACTTCGCCCGTAATCGCTGTGAATGAACCGCAAGCCAACAGACTCGGCACCGTGGGTAAGCCGCTGCCTAATGTTGAGTGCCGCATAGCCGAAGACGGTGAACTGTGGGTTCGCGGTCCATCAGTCTTCAAAGGATACTGGCAGAATCCCGAAGAGACAGCCAAGGCATTCGAAGGCGATTGGTTCAAGACCGGCGACATTGGCAAGATCGAAGATGGATACCTAAGCATCACTGATCGCAAGAAGGATTTGATCAAAACCAGCGGCGGAAAGTTCGTCGCTCCGCAGCCCATCGAGAACAAGCTAAAGATGTCGCCGCTGGTTGGGCATCCGGTTGTGATCGGCAATGCACGCAAGTTCATTAGCGTAATCATTTGCCCGAACTTCCCTGCGTTGAAACAATGGGCAATAGAACAGGGCATCAGTGTTGGTTCGCACGAAGCACTTATACGCGATCCGAAAGTGATTGAGGCGTATGAGAAGATTGTGGCGGATGCCAACCAGGAACTTGCCCAGTTTGAAACGCTTAAGAAGGTCTTGCTTGTACCGGACGATTTCACGGTCGACAAAGGCGACTTGACTCCCAGTCTTAAGCTCAAACGACGTGTAATTGAACAGAAGTACAAGAAGCAGATTGATGCCATTTATGACGCTGCACATGCCCCGCATCCTGCACCTGTTTAGAACAACAACAAGACACGGATTATACGGATTGGACGGATCACACGGATGACTCGACAGAGAGTGCTTCTTGCTCTCCAAGAGGTTCTGTTACTAGCTCCCAAATAAATCCGTGAAATCCACTGGATCCGTGTGATCCGTGTCTTGTTTTTGGTGTTCGCCAGCAGCGCGTAGAATTGAGTCACTGGAAATTCGTCATGGATGAACTAGTAATTGCCGGACGCGCCTTCAACTCCCGTCTGATCGTTGGCACCGGGAAATACAAAAACGGCGACCAGACGAGGCGCGCGATAGAAGCCTCTGGCGCTGAGATTGTCACCGTAGCGGTGCGGCGCGTGAACCTTGATCGAAGCAAAGAGTCGCTGCTCGACTTTATCGATCCGAATCGCTACTTCCTGTTGCCCAACACCGCCGGCTGCTACACTGCGGACGAAGCCGTGCGCACCGCTATGCTGGGACGCGAGGTAGGCCTCTCTGATTGGGTGAAGATTGAAGTGATCGGCGATCAGAAAACGCTCTTTCCCGATGTGCAGGCCACGATTGAAGCTACACGAACTCTTGTGAAAGAGGGATTCACGGTTCTGCCATATACCTCGGATGATGTTGTGGTTGCGAAGCGCCTGTTGGATGCAGGCGCGAGCGCGATCATGCCGCTGGGAGCTCCGATCGGAAGCGGGCTGGGCATTCAGAACTGTGCAACAATCCGAATCATCCGCGAGATGATCAGGGACGTCCCGCTGATCGTGGACGCAGGCGTTGGTACCGCCTCCGATGCAACAGTTGCGATGGAATTGGGAGCCGATGCCGTCCTCATGAACACCGCAATCGCGAACGCCGAGGATCCTGTGCTGATGGCCGAAGCTATGCAGCACGCGGTGATTGCCGGACGCAGTGCGTATCTCGCTGGCCGTATGCCAAAGAAGCTGTACGCTACTGCAAGTTCGCCCCTCGAAGGCGTAGTCCGGTAAGACCATGACTGACACGAACCAGGACAAGTTCTCCTCCTACGAAGAGTTCTTTGCGTTCTACTTGAAAGAACATTCGAGCGCGGGGAATCGTTTTCTCCATGCCTGCGGCACTCTGCTTGGACTGGCCGTATTCGTGTGGGCTATCGCTAGTGGCCACTACATCTGGGCTCTGCTCTGGATTCCCATTGGCTACGGCTTTGCCTGGACCGGTCACTTTCTTATCGAAGGCAACAAGCCTGCGACCTTCGGACATCCATGGTGGTCGTTCATCAGCGACTTTCGCATGTTAGGGCTCATGGTGACCGGAAAGTTGAAAAATACTCAGTAACTCACGCCTTTACCGATCGCATTCACGCTCCTGATTCTGTCACCATCAGTAATCTTTCAGTCGGCCTCCAAATGTGCTCTGCTAAGAGCAGCACACGAGGGATACCTCTCATGCAGATCTACAAGATTATCCGTTGGCCCATTTTGGTCATTCTGTGCTTCGTGATTGCTCTGTTCCTGAAGCCGCCCGATCGGGTTGTGCCCGGGCGACAATTGCCAAGCGCAACTGCGAAGAACGCCACTGCATTTCAGAACAAGCTCGGAGAATTGCAGGAAGCGCATCAGCGCGGAGAGACCGGCGCTGAAGTTCGGCTTACATCGGACGAGGTAGCGGCGGCACTGGTTGTGGCAAATCCCCAACCGCAAGCTCAACCCACCCCAACTGCTGCTTCGCCCAACATCAATTCGAGTGCTTCCGCCGAGATCACCCCCGAGCAGGTGCCGGTGAAAGATCCGCAGGTAGTCTTTGAGGGAGATGAAGTCAAAGGCCAGTTCGTGGCGAATGTCTATGGCAAAGATGTGTTCGTCACGCTGAGCGGTCATTTGGGCGCACAGGATGGCTACGCCACTTTCCAGCCCACAAGCTTCAAGATCGGGAGCATGCCAGTGCCCATCTCAGTAGTGCAAGCGCAATTAGATAAAAAGCTAAAAGAGCCTGAGACTCGCGACAGGATGAAGCTGCCGGAGTTTGTGAACGACTTGAAAATCGAGAACGGTCAGCTGGTGATCACAGAGAAATAAGTCTTCATTCCGCATAAGTGGCACACGGTTTGCCCGCGCGCCTCGTAGTCCTATAAAATCGTAAGTTTCCTTCATGAGATTGGAACTACTTAGGGTTCCTGCCTCCTCTGAAATCCCCGATACATGAAAATTCACGAGTATCAAGCCAAAGGCATTCTTGCGAAGTACGGCGTCGCGGTCCCGCGTGGCGAGATGGCGAACACCAAAGAAGAGGCGTTGGAGATATCGAAGCGCTTGCTGGCGGATGGCGCCAAGGGCATCGTGGTGAAAGCGCAGATCCATGCCGGCGGACGCGGCAAGGGCGGCGGCGTCAAGCTGGCAAAGACAGCCGAAGAAGCAGAGCAACTTGCGGGCAAGATCCTTGGGATGCAGTTGGTCACGCATCAGACCGGGCCTCAGGGGCAGAAGGTTCAGCGCCTTCTCATCGAAGAGACTCTGCCCATCGAGCGAGAACTCTACCTTGGCATCGTGCTCGATCGGGCGACGTCGAAGCTGGTCTTCATGGCTTCCGCAGCCGGTGGAATGGAGATCGAGGAGGTTGCTGCGAAAGATCCACAAGCAATCCTAAAGGAGACCATCGATCCTGCCGTGGGATTTCAATCTTTTCAGGCGCGCAAGCTGGCGTTCGGGCTTGGTCTCAAACCGGAACAACTCAATCCGGCTGTGCAGTTGATGACTGCTCTCTATCGCGCGACAACAGAGTCCGATGCTTCGCTTTGCGAGATCAATCCGTTGATTACGACGACTGACGGCCGAGTCTTTGCACTCGACGCGAAGATGAATTTCGACGACAACGCGCTCTTTCGGCACAAGGACATCAAAGAGCTACGTGACATTGCGGAAGAAGATCCGCTGGAAGTGGAAGCCTCCAAGTACAGCCTGAATTACATCCGCCTGGACGGAAATATCGCCTGCATGGTGAACGGCGCTGGTCTGGCAATGGCGACGATGGACATTATTCAGTACGCAGGCGGCATGCCCGCGAACTTCCTCGATGTCGGCGGAGGTGCTAACGCCGAGCAGGTAGAACATGCGTTTGAGATTCTGCTGAGCGACAAGAATGTGAAGGCAGTGCTCATCAATATCTTCGGCGGGATTCTGCGTGTCGATACCCTTGCTAAGGGTGTTGTTGAAGCAGCGCGCAAAACCAAGATCGGAATCCCGGTTGTGCTCCGTCTCGAAGGTACCAACGTGGAGCAGGGCAGAGAAATTCTGAAGCAGTCAGGGCTCAACTTCATTGTCGCTGAGACGATGAAGGACGCGGCAGAAAAAGTCGTCAAAGCGGCGAAGGCTAATTAGCAACAGAACATGTCGATACTCATAGACAGAAACACTCGACTGATCGTTCAGGGCATCACCGGACGCGAAGGCACATTCCACGCCAAGGGGTGCGCTGAATACGGAACCAAAGTGGTCGGTGGTGTCACTCCGGGAAAAGGTGGAACTACGCACGAAGGCTGGCATGTCTTCAACACGGTTGAAGAGGCCATGCGAGAGACAGGTGCGAACGCCACGATGATTTTCGTGCCGCCTCCGTTTGCTGCTGACGCCATCATGGAAGCTGCCGATGCGGGCATGCCGCTCATCGTTTGCATTACGGAAGGCATTCCTGTGATGGATATGGTTCGAGCCTGGCAATGCCTTCAGCTCAAAGGATTGCGGCTAATCGGACCGAACTGTCCAGGCATCATTTCACCTGGCAAATGCAAGATCGGCATTATGCCGGGACGTATCCACAAGCAGGGGAATGTTGGCATCGTCTCCCGATCTGGGACGCTAACTTACGAAGCCGTGTATCAGCTCTCGCAGCGGGGCATCGGACAGTCGACCGCGATCGGCATTGGTGGCGATCCAATCATTGGTACGACATTCGTTGATTCCTTGAAGCTCTTCAACGAGGATCCCGAAACAGAAGCTATCATCATGATCGGCGAGATTGGCGGTAATGCTGAGGAGACCGCGGCCGAATATGTAAAGAAGAATGTTCGCAAGCCCGTAGTCTCGTTCATAGCTGGGCAGACTGCGCCTCCCGGACGTCGCATGGGGCATGCAGGTGCCATCATCTCCGGAGGGCACGGCACGGCGAGCGAAAAGATCAAAGCTCTGGAAGCTGCCGGGATTCAGGTGGCGAAATCGCCTGCGGTAATCGGCGAGACACTCGCGCAGGCGATTGGGCAATCCGCCAGAGCCTCGTAGTACGAATGCCACTCGGAAGACTCATATCTCAAGCTCGAAATCTGAAATAAGGACTCATAACAGTGAAGACTCTGCAACGCACGTTCAGCATCATCAAGCCTGACGCGGTCGCAAAGAATGCGATGGGCGACATTCTCAACATGATTCAGCACGCTGGCTTCAATATCCTGGCTATGAAGATGCTTTCCATCACGAAGAAACAAGCTGAGGGCTTCTATGCTGTCCACGCTGCGCGTCCATTCTTCGAATCACTGACAAAGTTCATGTCTTCAGGACCCATCGTGGTGCTTGCGCTGGAGAAAGAGAACGCCATAGCGGATCTGCGAAAGCTCATGGGTGCGACTGATCCCGCGAAAGCTGAAGCCGGCACGATTCGCAAGAAGCACGCCGCGAGCATCGAAGCGAATTCGATTCATGGCTCCGATGCTGAAGATACTGCGCGCTTCGAACTGAGTTACTTCTTTGCGGGATACGAACTTACAAAATAGCGAAGTGCTGCAGCGGCGGACTGCGTCTCTGCAATAGACAACATAATGCCTGTAATTCAGATCACTCTCTTAAAAGGCCGAACGCTCGAACAGAAGCGCAAAGTCGCCGCGCGCGTGACGGATGCGCTGGTGGAAGAAGCCGGCGCGAATCGTTCCGCTGTGACGGTGACTTTCGTTGAAGTCACCAAGGAGGACTACGCGAGCGGCGGACTCCTCCTTGCTGATAAACAGTAGCTGTTTGCGCTGAGCGTTATGCGTACGCAGGTTCGAGTAAACCTGCAAGAGCTTCGAGCAGCACACGTTCCCCATCGCGGGAGTCGATCGCAGCGTCCACTTCATGATGTTTCCCGCTGGCGTGGATCACGAGAACACGACATAGCAAGTTCGCTTTCTTTGCCATGTAGGGAAGATGGTGGCGATCGTCTCGCGTAAGTGTGTGGCCGAGCACTACAACTTCAAACTTGTCCTGGCGGACCGCTTCCTCAATTGCCTTTCGTCCGACAGCGGTCTTCACCGAGTAGCCGGCTTTTTCCAACACGTTAAGGTGAAGCTTTATGGATTCTGAGTCGCCTTCGCCGTACAAGATCTTTGCTTTGACCGAAGTCTTGCCCATCTACCACCTCCGCGATGCGGAGAGTAGCAGTTAGACAACTCCTCCTGAAGATGACGAAAGATAACGCTCCGGTAACCCTGTCCTTCGCGAACTATCGTGCGGCGACGGGAGCGACTGCATGTACCTGTTCCACAATGGCTTGCGCGTCGATCTTGTATTTTGCAAGCAGCTCCTCAGCCTTTCCGCTGTGAGGTACTTCGCGAACGGCGAGC
>AP72_2010_repI_A01DRAFT_1000160_pt1 | contig 11748 bp, 7 predicted proteins | sample AmaPasreplicIA01_FD_9191 | JGI IMG/M metagenome (IMG submission 9191) | reverse complement strand
CCGGCGCGTCGGGCGCCGGCGGCTGAGCGACGTCAGGGGTAACATCCTGAAAGACGGCCGCATTGGTGACTTCGACAGAACCAAAGAATGGACGATTCGAAAAATTGATGGCGACCAGGATTTCTTCGCTGAGGGTGCGTCTCATGAATGTGACCACACGCGACTCGTCGGAATTGCGAAGCCAATTCATCGAACCATTTCGCAGCGCGTCGCTCGACTTCCTTAAGGCGATGATTTGCTTATAGAAGCGCGGAAACTCGGGCCTGCGCTCAGCAATTGGCCAGAAGATCGGCAACCTCTCGAACAGAGCCGGCGCGCCTGATTCAGTCGTGTCGCCCACTTCCATTCCGTTGTAGATCAGCGGTACGCCGTCCAACGTGAACATCAGGGCCGAAGCTGCCAGTGTCCCCGATTCACCGAAGCGAGCGATCGCGCGCCTTTCGTCGTGATTATCGGAAAACCGCATATGCAGTGCACCGCGTGGCCACTCTCTGGATTCGTCCTCCCAGGCCTTGCGAAGATCCGTGGCCGGCGCGCGTCCCTGCACAACCTCCGTCAGGGCGCTGTGCAACGGCCATGAGTAATCGAGATCGAATGCCTTCGCTTCCAACTCAGCCTTGTGAGCCTCAGCGAGCATGAAAATATCCGGCTTGATTTTTTCCAGCTCGACGCGCGCATTTTCCCAAAAATCGGTCGGCACTTCCCCGGCCACGTCAGCCCGAATACCGTCAAAATCGAGATCGCGAATCCAGTACTTGAGCATGTCCGTCATGTACTTGCGCAATTCCGGATTCGCGTAATTCAACGCGGCAATGTCATACCAATCATAAGGGTAAGTGATGTTGCCTTTCGCATCATGCTTGTACCAGTCGGGATGCTTCATCAGCACGCTGTCCCAGGCCGTGTGGTTGATCACAATGTCAATGATCACCTTCAGGCCACGACGATGCGATTCGCTGATTAGCTTTTTCAGGTCGGCTTTCGTTCCATAGTCAGGATTGATTGCGTAATAATCCTGTACCGCGTATGGGCTCCCGATGGTTCCCTTCTTCTTCTCCTGGCCGATGGGATGAATCGGCATCAGCCAGAGAATCGTCACCCCTAAATCCTTTAGCCGATCTAACTGCGCCGTGACGCCGGCGAAGTTTCCTTCGCTGGAAAAATTCCGGGGAAAGATCTGATAGATGACGCCATCGCGCACCCAGGGTCGCGGCTCGCGCGCGGGAATTCTCGAGAAATCTTTGCCGGGTGCCTGCGCTAGTCCGAGACTGAATGAAAGCGCCAGCAGGACAGGCGCGATTAACGAACAAATCAACCGGCTGCTAAACCCGTTCTTTCTCGGCATCAGGATTTATTCCTCACGAATCAAACCGCTGCTTGGCACTGCCTGTGCCGATTCCTGAACCAGCATCGGCTCAGTTTCATCACCGCGAATTACCTCTCTCTCAAGCACGCCAACATCATCGACGCGTAGCACCAGCAGCGCGGCGATGAGCATAAACGAGCCGCCGGCCATGACCATGTAGGTAGGAGCGTTGTGGTTGTCAGCGCCAAAAAGTGCACGGATTATCCACCCGAACGTCAACGCCTGGGTGATCTCCGGAATGACGATAAAAAAATTGAAGACGCCCATGTAGATGCCGATGCGCGCAGGTGGCAAGGCACCTGAAAGAATTGCATAAGGCATCGAGAGGATCGACGCCCACGCGATGCCGACTCCGACCATAGTCAGAAGCAAAAGCCATTTGTCGTGAATCAGAAACACTGACAACAGACCAACGCCTCCACAAACAAGTGAGACCGCGTGCACTGCTTTCCGGCTGGTCATCGACGCGATCTTTGCGAGGGCAAAAGCAACTACAAAAGTTACGACGGAGTACACAGCGAAACAGATGCCGCCCCATTCGCCTCCAAGTGGAAACCGTGCGTCTTGCGGACTTGTGGCGCCGAACACCTGGTACGACGTCATCAGTCCAAAGAACAGCCACATGCAGAACAGGCCGAGCCACGTGAACAACTGCACCACCGCAAGCTGTCGCATTGTCGCCGGCATTTCGCCAATCGCAGAAAGGATCTCCTTGATCAGCGCGCCAATGACCGCAGCGATTCCTTTGTGTTCGCGACGCCTACGTTCGAACTCCGCCATGTCTTCGGGCGGATACTCTTTCGTCGTGATTACCGTCCACAACACGGCGAGCAAAAACGCGGCCGCCCCAATCTTGAACGAGTACTGGACCGTCAACGGAATGCCACTCGAGGTCCGACCGCTCACACCCAGGTATCTAAAAATGTAAGGCAGAGTGTTCGCCAACGTTGCCCCTATGCCGATAAAGAAACTCTGCATCACGAAACCAACCGTCCGCTGATCAGCATTCAATTTGTCGGCAACGAATGCGCGGAACGGTTCCATGCTGATGTTGATGCTCGCGTCGAGTACCCACAGGAGACTGGCCGCCATCCGTACGCCCGTTGAATCCGGCATCACAAATAACGCGATGCTCGATAGAATGGCGCCGGCTAAAAAATAAGGCCGTCGACGGCCCAGCCAGTTCCACGTGCGATCGCTCATCGCGCCGATGATCGGTTGCACGATCAGTCCGGTCACCGGCCCCGCCAACCAGAGAAAAGGAATGTCGGCTTCTTTTGCGCCAAGGTAGCTGTAAATGGCGCTCATGTTGGCAAGCTGCAATCCCCAGCCGAATTGAATGCCGAGGAAACCGAAACTCATGTTCCAGATTTGCCAGAAGCTCAGCCGAGGCTTCATCATTTCACCTCGCATAAAGACTTACGTCTTCCAAAACGACATTCCGGTCGAGCGAAAGTGCGTACATTAAGGTGCGCGCCATGTTTGCGACATGAATAAACCCGGGTTTCGGCGGCGTATCGGGGGCTGTATTCTCGACATCGACCAGGCCAGGACAGAAATTGAACACTCGAATGTTCGCACTCGCTTTGCGCACGTGATCGCGCAAGGCTTCGGCGTAGCCAAGCAAGCCAAACTTGGAAGCGCAGTAGGAAGGTACATCTGCATAGCCATGTTTGCCGGCCTGTGAAGATAGATTCGCGATGTCGCCAAAATCGTTTTCAATCATGTGTGGCAGCACGACGCGAACCAACCGCATCACGCCGCGCAGATTTGTTTCCATCACCTGGTCCCAACCGGCTTCACTAATCTGATCTACAGTCTCAGGCACAGCAAGTCCCGAGTTATTAATCAAAATGTCGACCGTTCCGAATCGTTGCGCCATGTGTCCAACCAAGGCATCAATCTGATCACGCTCGCGGAGATCGAAAGCGTACGGAGAGACGCGTTCGGCACCAATACTCTCGTTGATTTGCGCTGCAGATTGATCCAGCACATCTCCACGTCGCGAGGCGATGACCACGTGCGCGCCAGCGCGGGCTAACACTTCCGTACACGCTCGGCCAATTCCGGTTCCACCTCCGGTTACCAGTGCGACCTGCTCCGCAAATGGTTTAGTTTTCATACCTGATATGCTAAGCACCTAGTTTTCCGCATCGTGATCGGGCTTGGGGCTCTCGATTTCGGGCCTACGAATCCGGCCGTAAGTTTCAGTCAGGTCCTTTAGCCGCGCCCCGTGCTTCTCGGTTAGATCTCCGTCTCGAAATCTCCAGCTCCAATTTCCGCTCGTGCTGTTCGGCAGATTCATGCGGGCTTCAGTCCCCAGCCCCAGCAAATCCTGCAACGGCACAATCGCAGTGTCAGCCACGGAAGCGAGCACCGCCCGGATAAAATCCCAGTGAATCTCTTTGCCGTCGGAATGCAGATATTTCAGACAGAAATTTCTTTCGGCATCAATCTGGGCGGCAGTCCGTGTCGAGCCGGCGCCGGCCACGCTTTTGAACCACCCGAGGGTCGTATCATTGTCGTGCGTACCCGTGTAAACCACAACATTGCGATGATAGTTGTGTGGCAAGTCATTATTCTTCGTGTCGCTGCTGAACGCGAATTGCAGAATACGCATGCCGGGAAAGCCAAAAGCGTCGCGCAGCCTTTCGACATCAGGTGTGATCACGCCGAGGTCTTCAGCGATGATCGGCAACTCCCCCAAAGCATTTCGAATCTCGGTAAAGAGTTCACTTCCCGGTACTTCGACCCAGCGTCCTCGTTCCGCCGTGGTGTCGCCGCCGGGAATCTCCCAGCACGCCGCAAATCCGCGAAAGTGATCGATGCGCGCAATGTCCACCATCTGCAGGCTGGCACGCACGCGCTCAATCCACCATTTAAAACCGTCGGCCCGCATGCGCTCCCAGTTGTAGAGCGGATTGCCCCAATACTGTCCGGTCGCGCTGAAATAATCGGGCGGCACGCCGGCAACGACGATCGGAATACCGTGGTCATCGAGTTTGAATTGCTCCGGATTGGTCCATACGTCCGCAGAGTCCTGGGCGACAAAAATAGGGACGTCGCCAATCAAGCTGATGCCCCGCTGATTGCAATAAGTTTTCAGCTCAAACCACTGTTTGAAAAAAAGAAACTGCGCGAACTTATGCGCTTCAACCTGATCGTGAAGCCTGTTTTTGGCCTGCACGATCGCATCCGGCGCACGATGGACGAGTGCGCGCTCCCATTCATGCCACGGCTGGTTGTCGTGTTCAGTTTTGAGCGCACGAAACAGCGCATAATCGGTTAGCCAGATCGCATTCTGCGCGACAAACGCTTCGAACTCGCTACGCAAATGGGCGTCAGTCGTTCGTTGATAGCGGGCAAAGGCTTTGGCCAGGAGACAATCTTTGATTTCACGCGCGCGGCCAAAATCAACCTTGTCGCCGGCCACCGGTTGAACTTGATCCAGTTCGACCTGGCTTAGCAGTCCGTCTTCGATAAGTTTCTCGGGACTAATCAGCACAGTGTTTCCCGCGAATGCCGAGTAGCAGGCGTACGGAGAATCGCCATAGCCCGTCGGCCCTAACGGAAGAACTTGCCAGAGACCCTGGCCACTGGCCATTAGAAAATCCGCGAACTCGTACGCAGCCCGCCCCAGGTCGCCGATTGCGAAACGACCAGGCAGTGAAGTCGGATGAAGTAGAACGCCGCTGGCTCTGGGGAAACTCATCAGTCTCATTCACCCCCGTGAACAAACTCCCCTTTTCGTGTCATTTCGCGGTTCAAATTCCGGCACACCGATATCGAGAGAATTGAAACCACGAACGGGCACGAATAGAGTCGCTTTTTCGGGTCATTGGTGTTTGGGATATCGAGATGAATTAAACCACGAATACACACGAACAACGTCTCCCAGGTTCAAATTCAGACACTACTCAGAAATGAAATGCCTGCCGGCGTGGCTTCGGCTTCAAGCGCCGTTGAAACTGAGCTATTTCGTTCGCGCCTGGAATGCCACCGCGGTCGTGGGCGGCAAACTCAGCGTGAACTCACGCGGCCCGGACGCCACTCTCGCGCCGGCAACTAACGGTTCCAGAAAGAGCGTCTCTCGCGCGGCAACTGTGCTGGTTGGCAAACTGATCTCCCGTTCCCGACGGGAACGGTTCAGCGCGACGATCACAGTTTCAGACTCATGCTGTCGGGCGTACACATAAACGTCGTCGTCACAAAAGAGATCGATCAGCCTGCCATGTCGTAGGGCTGAGTGCTGCTGGCGCAACTTGATCCAGTCGTGAGTCCATTGCCACATGCGTTGCTGATCTTTAGTTCGACCTGTGACCAGGAACGCGGACCTGTCATCGCCGGGAAATCCGCCGGGAAAGTCCCGCCGGTTGTCAGGATCGTCCTTGCCCTCCATGGCGATTTCTTCACCTGCATAAAGTTGTGGCGTGCCGCGCACAGTCAGCATGAACGCCGTGTGCAGCATTGCGCCCTCCAGCGTCGCGCCCTCGAGTGACATGAAGCGCCGCGTATCGTGATTGTTCACGAACGTAGTCAGCCGCGCAGGATCCGGATAAAGCGCGTCATATTTCAGCTGGTTCCTCAGCGCACACATCGGCANGTGATTCGTAAANNCCGCCAGCGAGACATTCCAAAGCGAGAAATCAAAATCAGAATCGAGCCCGGTATCGATGCCGTCCCAACCCTTGTGCCCACCCATGAAGAACGCAGTCTGGGCCGCGTCGCGCTCGAAAACTTCGCCCACCATCCACATATGCGGGTATTCGCGGTGCAGCGCATCCTCAAGGTTCCTGATGAACGTTCGCGGCACATATTGAATTGTGTCCTGGCGAATGCCGTCGATTCCCGTCATACCCACCCACCATAACGAATTCTGAATTTCATAGCGCGCAACTTCCGGCTCGTCCTGGTTCATGTCCGGCATGTCGTCGCTGAACCAACCATCGAGCGTGTTGCGCACTTCTTCCCTGTTTGCATGCGGCGACAGCAAAACGCTGTTCTGAAATCTATTGAGCTGATGATCTCGCATCGTGCCGTGGAACCAGTCGTCCAGCGGCGGATCATTCGCCCACGGATGCTGCAATCCGACATGGTTGGCAACTTGATCCTGAATCACCTTCAATCCGAGTGCGTGCGCTTTTTCGATCAATTCGCGCAAGGTGTCGAGATCGCCGAAATGATCTTCGACGCCGTAGTAGTCGATCGCGTGATAACCGTGGTAATAAGTGCTGGGACACCAGGGCCTGTCGCACGTCTTGATCCCGTCCCAGTTGTCATACCACGGCGTCAACCATATCGCCGTGACGCCGAGTTCTTTCAGATAAGGTAGATGGTTGATGACACCACGTAAGTCTCCACCGTGATAGGCGCGCGGATTCGTTCTATCAAATGATGCGCCGGGCGCGCCTCGGGGCAAGTTATTCGCTCGATCGCCGTCAGAAAAACGATCCGTCATGATCAGATAGATGATGTCGTCGTTGGTAATGCCCTGGAAATTGGTTTGACGGTTGAACGGTTCATTCAAGCGAAACGGCACGCTCGTCCTGCCACCGTCGGTTTCAAGAATCAAGGGATAATCGCCGGGCATAGCTGATGGATTGATGCGCACATCGACAAACAGATAGGTTCCCTTGTCGTTGACTCTCACATCGGAAACTGAGGTCTCCGGTCGCGTCGCTCTCACCCGCGCGTGAGTGAGGTTGGTGCCGCGAACCAACAACCGAACAGGATTAATCGTGTGACTCGCCCACCAGGAAGGCGGCTCGACCTTCGTCACCTCCGGTGCTTGCGCGGCTCCCAGCTGCAACGCGCCGAGCAGCGTTACGGCCATCAGGACAACGCGCCAGGATCTCAATCCGGTTGATAATCCCCAACGATACTCATCACGGTTTGAATTTGCGGACATGCGTGAGCCAGCTGACGAATTTGCGCGTCTGTCAGCAAAGAGCACGCATACCGCCTTTGCTGTTCCTGACAAACGTAATCAGGAATCAGGGTTTGTCCTTTTTCAACGTTTGGGAAGGCCGCAAGGAATCAGGCACTACCGCCGGTTCGCTCGAAGTGTTTCCGGTCATACCGCCCTGGTTCGCCTTCCGGGCCTCGTCAAGCTTCTTGAAAAGCGCCAACTCGCGATCAGCGTCGGTTTTTTGTTTCTCACGCGAGTATATCAGGAAGAGTTGATAGTGAACTCCGGGATCCTCGGGCGAGAGTTCCGCGCCGCGTTTCAAAATGGTCAATGCTTCCGTTAACCGTTGCGTTCGTATCAACAGCCGGCCTAAGTCATAGATCGCCGGGTAGTTCTCGCGATCCAGTTCCAAAGCCCGGCGCAGAAACGTTTCCGCTGCGCTTTGATCTGCGCGCTCGAGCGCCAAAAAGCCGAGGTTCGCCAGCGTGACGGAATTATCAGGCTGCAATTCGAGGGACCGCTCGAAAGCAGTTTTGGCCAGATCGAATTGACCTTCAGCCCGGGCGGCATAGCCCAATAAGTAATAAAGCGCCCCGTCGTGCGGCGATAATTTCACCGCGTCGGCGAATGCGCTTCGGGCCTCGGAATAATGACCCGCGCGAACCTGGTTGATCCCCAGATGAACCCGATAAGTAATGTTGCCGGAATCCTGCACTACAGCCTTTTCATAGAAAGGGAGGGCACGCTCATTCCGCCTGTTCTTCACCAGCTCTTCAGCGATTGCAAAGTAAGCTTCCGGATAGTGTTCCCTGAGTTTGATCACTCGCTGCCAGAGTCCCAACGCATTCTCACTTTCACCTCTGGCAGATGCAATTATGCCCAGCCGGTAGAAAACATCCGGCTCATCAGGTTTCAAACTTGCGGCGGCTCTCAGGGCCGACTGAGCTTCATCGAGGCGATCCAGATTGGCCAGCGTCAACCCCATGTTGTAAAGAATTTCATAAGTATTCGGACGCAGCTCGTTTGTCCTGGCAAAGAGGTTAGCGGCTGTTTCGTAAGCGCCGGCATCCGCCAGACTAAGCCCGAGAGTGAATAACACGCGAGGATCGTTATCGGCACGCAGTCGAATAGTGTCGGCAATTCTGATCGCGTCTTTCGCTTTGCCGGCGTGCGCGTAAGCGTCAGCCAGAGTAATCAGAAAAGCGATTTCGCAGTTTTGTTCCCCGCCGCTCCTGGCGACGGTCCGCTCAAGCACCGGAATCGCGTGCGCGTAATCCTTTACAGCCACATAAAGGACGGCGAGATTATAGGCGGCGGCCGTGTGATTGGGTTGGATGCGAAGAACTTCCTCGAACGCTTTTGTAGCTTCACTAGCCCGGTTTGTGTTGGAGAGTAAAACTCCAAGATCGGTTAAAGCCGTAACTGATTTCGGATTAAACCTTAACGCGATGCGCAACTCTCTCTCGGCTTCAGCTTGTTGCCCGCGGTGTGAGAGGACTACTCCGAGCAGTGCGTGTGATTCGGAATTACGCGGCTCAGCTGCTACTTCCGCCCGTGCTGACGTTTCCGCCTCATCGAGCCGGCCCTGTTCCAGCAGTTGAGCTACCTGCGCACGCCGGCTGTTATCGCTCTGACCCTGCGGCCCGCTAGTCTGAGTCGCGCGCGCCGTTTGCGCGCGGACGCTCGCTGATAAGCAGCCCGCGACCCCGGGGAGCACCAGAAAGGCGCAAACTCCGCAAATAAATTTTCTGCCCGCCGTGGTTTCCACGAAAGATTGTGTTCTCAATAATTTACCGCAAGACCGGGTGTCACTTTCGTCTTGAATCGTTGATGCGTTTGACGATCGCGGCCTCCTGCGCCGCTGCATCTGCCTGGCCCAGACGGCGATAGGCAACTGAAAGTTGATAATGCGGCTCAGGATTCTGCGGCGCGAGTTCCGCGGCGCGTCGCAGGTGTGCGATCGCCTCCAATGGCTGACCTCGCGCAATCAATGAGCGACCGAGCGCTACACGCGCTTCATATAGATTTGGGTTAATCTCAAGGGCGCGAGCTAATTCCTTTAGACCTTCGTCAACGCCTTTACCGCCCTGTTTCAGCAGTAACGACCCCAGGCCGAGATGCCCTTCATAAAGATCGGGCCTGGTGTTGGCGAGTTTCCGGTAACTCGACATTGCCCCCTCAATATCACCGGTCCGCTCAAGCGCGGTAGCCAGAAAGAACATCGCCTGCGAATTCTCGGGCTGCAGCGACAGTGCGGCGCGAAAGCGTTTGATCGCACCAATGTCGTCGCCCATTTCGAATAATAGCCGCCCCATCGAGAGTTGCGCGTCGAAGTGGTTGGGCGCAATTTCAACAGCCTGTTCCAGTAATTCTTGGGCCGCTTGATCATCTTTTCGGACCGCCAAAATTACCGCCAGCAAAACCAGTGAGTCGGCTGCCTGAGCAGTTGTATCCGGCTGGTGATCCGGAGCCCGTGCAGCCGGCAAAATGATCTCCATGGCCCGTCGCGCCAAACCTTCCGCTTCGGCGGCGTGTCCTGAATTGAATGTCGCCAGAGCCTGACCATAAACAATCATGAAATCGGCCGGTTTCTTCTCGGCTAGCGCCGCAAACAAATTGGCAGCCTCGGCGAAACGGCCAACGCGCAAAAGAATTTGTCCCATCGAGCGCGTCCGCGAAATAATTTCGTCATTGACATCTGAAGAACGCACCAGCGCAATCGACTGTTGTACTTCACCGGGCGACGGCGCGGGTGTTTCACTCTGCGCCAGAGTCAGGCAAGTCGCATTGAACAACGCCGCGCACGCCGTTATGAGGCAAATGAAGCTGAATTCGCGAAAGCAGCGCACGGCAGATTCTGTTCAAACGTTCAGGCAGGCAACAACCGCAGACCTCAGAGGAGACGGCTACAAAACTAACTGGTTTGCATTCCGAACTCAAGACGACCGGCTAGTTATCAATTGAAAGTGGCGGGCGCTTGCGCTACCCGCCACCGTTTCCGAACCAGGCGGGTTGGGCTCAAAAAATCAGCCGCAGGCCAAATTCGAGTTGCCTTCTACGCTGTTCCGCGCTGTCGATCCCGAACGTGGCGCTGGAAATATTATTGTCGGGCCGAAAACCATTCACGTGATTGAAAAGGTTGTAAGCCTGCGCGCGCAGCTGCACGGTGAAACTTTCGGTGGCGTGAAGATTCTTGAACAGCGATGCGTTAACGTATGTCTGATGTTCGCCGGAAAAAATGTTACGGCCGCTGGTCCCATATTTTGGCCCGGTGGGATCGTTGGCGAAAACCGGGGTAGTTGGTGGACAGAAGATCTTTCCCTGAAATTGCTTGCAACCCGGTCCCATGGTGGTCCCGATGTCTGCCCTGGTACCGTCGGAAAAGATTGAAAACCGCGGACCACTCTGAATCGCCAGATCCGTGTTAGCCTGCCAGCCACCAACCAGCAAATTCATACTGCGAGAAACGTTGCCGGCGTATTTTTGCCCCCGGCCAAAAGGAAGATCGTACACTGCGGCGAAGGTGAAGCGATGGGGAACGTCAAAATCTGCCCTCCCCTTGTCCAATTCCGGCCGTAGCGGGTTTGAAAATCCGCAGGTGGTTGGCCCCGTCCCACCGGTGCAGAAATTACCCGGCGAGTTATCAGTGGCCCTGGACCAAACATAGGTGGAAAGAATCGACAGCCCCTTCGAAAAGCGCCGCTCAAGTTTGGTCTGCAGCGCGTCGTACCAGGACTTGCCGCTGTACTCGATATCCTGAACGATGCTGTGTGTGGATACCAGCCTCGGGAACCGGGAAATGGTCCATTTGCATTGCCGATGTTCTGGACGGTGAGCAGATTGCGTCCACGGACGCCAACGTAACCAGCTTCCGCGAGCCAGTTGGGACGAAACTCCCATTGGGCGATCGCATTGAACTGGTGAAACATCTCATTGTGAATGTTGGGGTTCACTCGGACCAGGTTCTGCCCGACTGGAGCGGGGAATGTTTGGCCCGGCGCAACCTGGGCCGCGACTTGGGGAAACGGTATCCCATTGTCAAGACCGATGTTCGCGGCTAGCTGGGGACAAGCCGGAGTTCCATACTGAGTGATGTTGCAGCCGTAGCTGCCTCCGCTGGGAGGATTAGATTGCAGGATTCCGGGAATACCCGGCGTATCGACAGCATACTTGAGTGCGTAACCACCGCGGACCACGATCTTTCCGTCTTGCTTGAGACCGCTCCACGCAAAGCCGATCGTCGGACCGAAGTTATTCAGGTCACTGTTTACCAGATCACGACCACCCGGCGCACCAGCGCCCGCTCTGGTCAAGGTGTCGGTTGCCGGATTGTAATTCGACTGGGAATCAAATCGCTCTGTCGGTTGGGTAAATATATCCCAACGCAAACCGAGATTCACGGTCAACTTGGAGTTGACCTTCCAATCATCTTGCCCAAAAAAAGCGATTTCCTTATTCGACAGAAATGGCGGGG
>AP72_2010_repI_A01DRAFT_1000159_pt1 | contig 11763 bp, 9 predicted proteins | sample AmaPasreplicIA01_FD_9191 | JGI IMG/M metagenome (IMG submission 9191) | reverse complement strand
AGCGATTTGGGATCGGTGTTCGTTGCTTGTTCCGGTGTTAATCCGCGGTATACGGTTGGAGTGCTAACCGACGGTCTTTTATAATTCGGGCCAACGGCGCACCCGGAAATTAAAAGCGTAATCAGCACAGTGACGCCAGTGCCCTTTGCCCGTGCGCTAGTCATCTCCAGCCCTCGCGACTTGGCTTGAAAGTGCGAGAGACAACGTTCGGTCCTTTGATCGAGTGACTAGGCAGAACAACGCAGGTATGAAGAAAATCCCAATTGCGCTCGCCGCCAGCATTCCCCCGATGACAGTCGTTCCCATGATCTGTCGGGCTACGGAACCAGCTCCGGTTGCGGTCCAGAGTGGAATGCATCCGAAGATGAACGCCAGAGATGTCATGAGAATTGGCCGCAGTCGGAGTCTCGCTCCTTCCAGGGCCGCATCCACCAGCGGTTTGCCTTTCTCATGTTCATCTTTGGCAAATTCGACGATAAGGATGGCGTTTTTCGCTGCAAGACCAATGAGCATGACTAGTCCGATCTGGGAATAAACATCTGTCTCGATCTGGACCATATACGGCGGGTAAAAGGCACTGATTACGGTCCGCCGTAGCCAGAGGACCAAGAAAGCCCCGAACACCGCGACTGGAGTGCTCAGCAGCACACTGAAGGGTAGAGTCCAACTTTCATATAACGCAGCCAACACCAGAAAAACGAACAGCAATGAGAGTCCAAAAATCGCAGCCGGCGGCACGCCTGCTTGGGCCTTCTTTTCCTGGTATGAGATGCCCAGATAGTCGTATCCCATTTCCGACGGCATCGTCTGCGAAAACACTTGCTCCAGGGCAGCCATCGCCTGGTCAGAACTGTAGCCTGGTGCAGCGCTTCCATTGATCTGCGCGCAGCGATAGAGGTTGTAGCGCATCGTGAATTCCGGGCCGGATCGCGGTTCGAATCTCGTGATCGCAGAGAGAGGCACCATCACTCCATTTCGGTTTTTGACATAGAACTGGCCTACGTTCTCAGCGTTCGTGCGGTAGTCGCCCTCCGCCTCGATGTAGACCTGCCATTGCCTTCCGAAGCGATTGAAGTAGTTGATGAACAGTCCGCCCATGAAGGCCTGCACTGTGCGATACACATCGTTGATAGCCACTCCTTGCTTAATGACCTTGTCACGATCAACATCGATGAACTGCTGCGGAACGCTTCCAAGGAATGTGGTGTTCGCGCTACCGATTTCCGGACGCTTACGCACGGCGGCCAGAAATGTATTCAGGTTTGAGGCAAGGAATTGAACGTCCTTCCCCGCACGATCCTCGAGAACAAAAGTAAATCCGCCCGCAGTGCCGACTCCGGGAATGGCTGGCGGAGAAAAGTCAAAGGCGATCCCTTCCGGGATTTGGCTGAGTTGACGATTTAAACGAGCCTTGATGACTTGAAACTCCTCTTCCCGAGTCTTCCGCTCATCCCACGGCTTCAGCGTCACCCAAAAGAACGCGTTGTACGTCGAACGCGTGAAACTGAGCAGGCTGAAACCAACCACGCTGATCGCCGATTCCACGCCCGGAGTATTGGTGAGGATGTTCTCTATCTTTCGCGCAACATGTTCTGTTCGCTCCTGTGAGGCAGCGCTAGGGAGCTGCAGGTTTACGAAGAGGTATCCCTGATCCTCGTCAGGCAAGAAACTCGATGGAACTTTGTGGTTGAAGAAACCGGCAGCGGCGGCAAAGACCGCAAGCATCAGCAGCGCGAACACGGACTTACGAAGCAGTGCGCCACAGACTCTAACGTATCGGTCGGTTCCTCGCTCAAATGTTCGATTAAACCATTCAAAGAATTTCCTCAGTAGCCCACTACTCTTCTCTCTGGGCCGGAGCATGAGTGCAGCCAACGCCGGACTTAGGCTAAGAGCATTGAATGCCGAGATCAGCACAGAGATTGCGATCGTGATAGCAAACTGCTGATAGAGCCGTCCGGTGATTCCCGGGATGAACGCGGTCGGAACAAAGACCGCGGACAACACCAACGCGATTCCTACTACTGGACCGGAGATCTCTTCCATCGCCTTCAACGCCGCATCTTTGGGCGACATACCATCCTCAATATGGCGCTCCACGGCCTCGACGACTACGATGGCATCGTCGACGACCAGCCCAATCGCAAGCACCAATCCAAAGAGAGAAAGCGTGTTCACGGAAAAACCAAACAGCGGGAAAAAGACAAACGTACCCACCAAAGAGACTGGTACAGCGAGTAGTGGAATGAGCGTGGCGCGCCATCCTTGCAGAAAAAGGAAAACCACAAGGATGACCAATACGATCGCAATAATTAGCGTCAGAATGATTTCTTTAATTCCTTGAACGACGGAGCGCGTTGTGTCGAGCGCGATGGCATAATCCATGTCCTGGGGAAAGCGGCCTTTGAGTTCAGCCATGAGCTTCTTTACGCCGTTTGCCGCGTCAACGGCATTGGATCCAGGAAGCTGATATACCGCAACGATGGCGCTGGGATTTCCGTTTAAGCGACCAGCCACGGAGTAGTCCTGCGCTCCGAGTTCGATCCGGGCTACGTCTCTCACCCTCACCACACCACCATCCGGCGATTCGCGTACCACGATCTGCCCGAATTCTTCCGGTGTGGTCAGTCGTCCTTGTGCACGCACCGCATAAGCAAATTGCTGTCCTCGGGGAATCGGCTCGCCGCCTACCTTGCCTGCGGGATTCACGGTATTTTGCGTTTGCACCGCCGTCACGATCTCCGGCACGGTAATTTGCAACTTCGCAAGCTGATCGGGCTTCACCCACAACCGCATCGCATATTGGCCCGCGCCGAAAACTTGTACTTGTCCAATGCCGGGCGAACGCGTTATCGGATCAACCAGGTTGATATAGGCATAATTGGCTAGGAATCTCGCGTCGTAGGTGCTATGTGGCGAGTTCACCGACACAAGCATGAGCGGAGCCGTCACCGACTTTCGGACTGTGATTCCGTAGTTGGTAACGTCGACGGGCAGCTGGGATGCGGCTTGCGTTTCCCTGGATTGCGCGAGTATCAGATCGTTATTCGGATCGGTCTTTACGTCAAAGTTGACGACCAGCGTTGTCTGCGAATTGCCTGTCGCATTCAACGAATACATGTAATTCATGTTGTCCACGCCGTTCATTTGCTGCTCGATCGGGGTGGCAACTGACTGCTCGAGAGTTTGGGCGTCCGCGCCAACGTAGGTTGCGAGGATCTGAATTTCTGGTGGCGCAATATTGGGAAATTGTGCGATAGGAAGCCCAATAATGGTTACCGCACCCACGATGACTGTCACGATGGCAATCACGATCGCGACGATCGGGCGATTGATAAAGAACTTCGACATAGCTCAATGGCCTGCTGCGGGAGTCGGCGCAGAAACAATTTTCACCGGCACCCCTTCCCTGGCACGCTGCACGCCTTCAGTTACAACTCGCTCGCCGGGCTTGAGGCCGTCTTCGATGATCCACATGTCGCCGATGCGCTCTCCAACTCTCACCGTTCTTAAGTTGACTGTGTTGTCTCCTCCCACGACTGCAACTTGATACGAGCCTTGGAGTTCGGTGACCGACTTTTGCGGCACTAGGAGGGCCCCAGGCCTTATGTAGCTGACAAAGCGCACACGGCCATACTGTCCTGGACGAAGGACGTTGTCCGGATTGGGAAATACCCCGGCCAAGCGTAGTGCTCCAGTCTGGATGTCCACCTGGCGGTCAACTGCATAGAACTTTCCCTTTCTGGGATAAGAGGATCCGTCGGCGGTGATCAGTTCCAACTCGAGGCCTTGTTGTGTCCTCTTTTGCGCTGCTACGGTGGGATTCCGCTGGATGAAGGCGAGGTACTGCTGCTCGCCCACCACGAAGTACGCCTTGATCGGATCGAGTTGCGAAACTGTGGTGAGGAGAGTCTGGGGACCAACCAGATTGCCAACCTGGCCTGTTGCGATTCCGGCGACACCGTCGATAAGCGAACGAACATTCGTGAACTCCAGGTTCAATGCCGCCTGCTCGATAGCAGCCTTATCAGCCTGGACCGTCGCCTTCGCGGCTAAGTTCGCCTGTATGTCATTATCCAGCTGGCTCTGCGCAATTGCCTTTTCTTTCGCGAGAGGAGTATCGCGTTGCACATCGAGCTGCGTCTTCCCAAGCTGGGCTTCAGATTGCGCCAGCTTTGCTTTAGCCTGATCAAGAATCGCCTGAAAGGGCCGAGGATCAATGTTGAACAGCACGTCGTTCTTGCGAACCACTTCGCCCTCGCGGTAATTCTGCTTCACGAGATAGCCGGACACCTGAGGCTGAATTTGCGCATTTACGAAGCCATCCAGTGTGGCAATGTACTCGTGGTAGATAGGAACATCGCGCTGAACAACCTCTGCGACCTGGACCGGGGCCGGAGGAGCGGGCGCTGCCGAAACACTCCTTGTTCCACATCCTTCGGACAGTAAAAGAAGAGCAAGAACGAGGCTGAGGAGGCTCAACGTCCTGGCAAGAACGAGTGCAGACTTTCCATCTGAACTCTTGCAGTTGACGGAGGATTCAGCCGATAGCCTCAGCGGATGATTCGAATCCTGAGATTGATTCCACATAGCTTCTCCCTGCTCACCCGGCGGTTCTAAGAAAAGGTGTGACCCAAGAACGTACAAAGGTCCCTGGAACGTTGCTGGATCGGTAGGCCGATCATTGTATGCCTTGACCAAACGTGCAGCGTTAATATCTGTAAAAGGGAAGGGACGTTTAAGGACGTGCTACGCGGCTGCCGCCGGACAGTTTCCGGAAGAAGTTGCTCCAGATTGGCATTACGAGATTTAAAGAGTTTTCAGGTACCTTTTTTGCCAGACCGGGGGAATACCGCAATCGGTAACTTAAACATCTACTGTTCAACCCGGGCGCGGTGACGTCCCGCGACGGCGGCGCTGGAGAAGCGCTTACTTAAGAGGCGAGAGCCCGATGCGACAGCCATTTCGAGGAATTCCTGGCGAGTAGTGTTCGGAAGGAGGATTTTACGAGCGCAGCAGGTGACTGAAACGCTAAAAGTCTTGTGTTGCCGGCTCAAGCGTTCCAATCAGCTCAACGTACTCGTCTGTAGCGCGCTGCAGGTTCTCGGCAAGATGGGCGCGCAGCTTTACGTCGATGTCTTCCTGCTTCGGCAGTTCCAGATAGGCGAATAGCGCTTTACGCGCGTCTTCCATCCTCTTTTCGGCCTGCTTCACATCTTGCAGGGTGCTCATGGAGAGCGATTGTCTCATCCGCGTCAAGCATTTCCGGAAGAGAGATGAAGTACCGAGTCTTTAGAGCTCTCGGCGGCCTTCAATGGCTTTTGCCATTGTCACTTCGTCGGCATACTCGATGTCGCTGCCAGCCGGAATTCCCGTCGCAATTCGGGTGAGCTTCACCGGCGATCCCCTGAGCATACGGGATATATAAGTGGCCGTGGCTTCGCCCTCGACCGTCGGGTTTGTGGCAATAATGAGCTCATCAATCTCTCCGCGATCGACGCGCTTGGAGAGGCTGGTGAGACGCAGATGTTCCGGGCCGACTCCGTGCAGTGGAGAAAGAGCCCCATGCAGCACGTGATAGACGCCGTTGTAGCTCCGAGTCTTTTCTATCGCGGCTATATTCGTTGGCTCTTCCACCACGCAGACCAGCCTCCGATTGCGAGTCGCGCTGCTGCAATAGACGCAGGGATCAACATCCGTAATGTTGTTACACACGGAGCACAGATGAAGGCTGGCCTTGACCTGCCGGATGGAGTCCGCCAGCAACTCAGCGTCCTCATCGCTTGCGCGAAGGATATGGAAGGCGAGGCGCTGCGCAGTCTTGCCGCCGATTCCAGGCAGCTTCTTGAGTTCGTCGATGAGGCGTGCCATCGGCTCTGCAAATTTCGACAACTTGTCCTCTCAAAAAGAAACTGTCATCCCTCGCTCCGCTTTGATGCATGCTTGTACAACTGCGATTAGGTTTTGCGGAGCGGGGGATCTGCTCTTTTGTCGACTGATAAACAGCAGATCCCCCGCGCAAATTACGCGCGAGGGATGACAGTATCTAGATTATTCAAATCAAAATCGGCCCGTTAATTAGAAACCTTGCACTCAGAACGGCAGGTTCATGCCGCCCAACATGCCGCCAAGGGTCGATTGCATGGTGCTGTCTACTTTCCGGGAAGCCTCATTAACGGCCGCGGTAATCAGGTCCTGGAGCATTTCAACGTCTCCCGACTTTACTGCTTCAGGATCAATCTTGACGGATAGCAATTGCTTTTGGCCATTCATCTTCACACTAACCGTACCGCCTCCGGCTGAGGCTTCAACACTGGTTGCGCGCATCTTCTCCTGAATCTCCTGTGACGCGCGTTGCGCCTGGGCCAGCAATTCCTTTGGGTTGAATTCCATCCTTGAGGGAGTCTCCGATCTACTTCTTTTGACGAAGATCAACTACGGTACGAACTTCAGCTCCAAACTTCTCCTGCATGCGCTTCACGACGGGATCTTCTGCTGCTCGCTGGCGAGCTCCACCGGCGCCGTTACCGTTGCCGTTTGCTGCGCGTTCTACCGAAGCATTCTGAGGAGTGCCTCCACCGGAAACATTCAGCCTCATCGCTCGTCCAAAGAGCTTGCTGGATTCTTGAGTAAGCAGTCGTCTGGCATCGGCGCTCAGGCTTAGATCAATGACTTTTTCCGAAATTGGAAGACGCAGATTGATCTGATTGGTTTCCAAAACCCATTCCCCGCGCGCCAGCAGATCGGCTGCTGTCTCCAGGCTTTGCGCTTCGAGGGCTGAAATCAACGCAGCTCGTAAAGTCGCAACAGAGACTTCTTGCGGAACAACTGCTGGTTCCACAATCGGCTGAGGAATTTCTTCGATGGCTGTTGCAGTTGCAATTACCTTGTAGCCGGCCGTGGCGCCCTCCACGGAACTTACAACCGACATCTCTGGTTCGGAGCTTCGCACCTTACGCAATCGATCCGCTTCAAACGGCGAGACTCGCTGTTGACTCTGCGGCGTGGCTCCGCCGCCAGAAGAAGCAAAAGCTGAAGTGCCGGGCGATCTCAATCCGGTGCTCAATGGCACTGGCCTGGCCTCGGAAAGTTTTGGAACTGCCGAAAGGATCGCTCGAGCTGGTTGATGCGTGGCTTGTGTTCCGCTCCCGGCAGTTTGGCTCAGGAATTCTTCGAGAGGTACAAGGCGGCTTGCATGCACCATCTTCAGCATGCCGAGCTCAAGATGGAACCGCTGCTCCTGTCGATACCCAAGCTCATCATGCGTGCGAAGAATAATGTTGAGAAAGCGCGTGAGGTCTTCCTCGGAAAACATTGCGGCTATACCAGCGACCTTCTGCCGTTCATCGGTCGAGATTTGCAGTAATGGCGAATCGCCTCCTGCCACTTTCGCCACCAAAGCGTTGCGCAGAAAACGAACAAGCTGCTTCGCGAAATGCGACGGACTCTGCCCTTCTGTAATTAAACGATCAAGAATCTTCAGCAGATCTTCACTCGAGTTCCGATGCACGCATTCCATCGCTTGCACCAGAACGTCAGACGAGACGGTTCCCATTAATCCTCGCACTTGCAAAGCAGTTAGCAGCGCTCCGGAAGCGTCTTCAAAGACCGCGCAGCACGCAATCGCCTGATCCATGATGGAGAGGGCATCTCGCATCGACCCATCACCCGCTTCAGCCAGTGCAGCGAGCGCATCGTCTTCGGCTTTTATGTTCTCCTGCGTTGCCACATCGCGGAGCTGGCGCACAATCTCATCAAAGCGCACAGCATGAAAGCTGAAGTGCTGGCAACGAGAGCGAATCGTTTGCGGAATGTCTTCAGGCTGCGTAGTCGCCATCATAAAGACGATATGGCTGGGTGGTTCTTCCAGAGTCTTTAGCAACGCGTTGAAGGCGGCGTCAGTAATCTGATGTGCTTCGTCGAGAATGTAGATCTTGAAACGGTCACGGGCAGGACGATAACGGGCAGCGTCACGTAGCTCGCGGATTTCGTCGATACCGCGATTTGTGGCGGCATCGATCTCGATTACATCGACGGAGCTTCCTGCACGAATTTCGTGGCAAGAATCACAGACACCGCATGGCTCCGGCACCGGCTTCTCCGCGGAACGACAGTTGAGCGCCATTGCCAGAATACGTGCAACGGTGGTTTTTCCTATTCCACGATGCCCGCTGAAGATGTAGCCGTGTGCGATTCGCTGCTGCGTGATTGCGTTCTGCAGGGTGCGAGTAACGTGTTCCTGCCCTATGACGTCAGAAAATTTCTGTGGCCGGTATTTTCGGGCGAGAACCTGATAACTCATGGTGGGACTCTGCTGATTATACCTGCGGAACAGGAGCCTTCAGCAGCCAGCAGCCAGCATTCAGCACCCAGCATTCAGCACTCAGCATTCAGCCAGTGAATCTTGCGGTCAAAAGCAGCAGACCCATTTCTACTCCTGCACTTGCAAACGAAGGTGAGAGGGCCTGACGACGTTGACCGGCCGAATGCTAAGTGCTGACTGCTGAGTGCTCATGTGTGCACGATTTTGTGTGCTAGCATCGAGCTTCGATGACTTCCGGCAAACTTCAGGTCGTGCCTTTAGGCGGGCTCGGGGAGTTCGGCATGAACTGCATGGCTCTGCGCTGGGGAGACGACATCATTGTCATCGATGCGGGGTTGATGTTCCCGGAGTCTGAGCTGCTCGGCGTCGACATCGTTGTTCCTGATATTACTTACCTGCTCGAAAATCGTGACAAAGTTCGTGCCATTCTCCTTACCCACGGCCACGAAGACCACATCGGTGGACTTCCGTGGATTCTCTCTGAGCTAAATATTCCGGTTTACGGAACGGAGTTCACGCTTGCTCTCGTCGAAGGCAAGCTGGAGGAGCACGACCTGCTCGACTCTGCACAGCTCAATGAAATCACAGCAAACGAACGTTTCCGCATCGGGCCGTTTCTTATCCATCCAGTTCGCGTCACTCATAGTCTTGTGGACTGTGTGGCATTGGCGATTCATACTCCTGTAGGAGTCGTAATTCATTCCGGCGACTTCAAGGTCGATCCTACGCCAACAGATGGCAAGCTCTTTGACCTTCACCAGTTCGCGGAGTACGGCAAAGAAGGCGCGCTCCTACTGCTGCAGGACTCGACGAACGTGGAGCGTCCCGGCTATACACCGAGCGAACGTGCCGTGCGTCCACGATTCGAAGAGATATTTACGCGTACTAGGAGGCGACTCTTTGTCTCCTGCTTCTCGTCTTCTATACATCGCATAAAGCTTGTCGCCGACATGGCTTTCGAGCACGGTCGGAAGCTGGCTCTGGTTGGTCGCTCTATGAATGAAGCCACTGAGATCGCGCTCGACCTCGGCTACATTCACATTCCAGAAGGAACTCTTATCCATCCCGGGCAGATTCGCGACTTCGCTCCAGAAAAAGTNTGCGTACTTATCAGTGGCACGCAGGGTGAGCCCATGTCTGCCATGTCGCGCGCTGCGGTCGACAATCACAAGCACGCAAAGATCGAGCCCGGCGATACCGTTGTTCTTTCCTCGCGCATCATTCCTGGGAACGAGAAGGCGATCTATCGCATGATCGATCACCTTTATCGTCGAAATGCGAACGTTATCTATGAAGATGGAGCCGGCTCACCCGTGCACGTCAGCGGACACGCCAGCCAGGAAGAGCTTCGACTGCTCATTAATCTTGTACGCCCCAGGTACTTTATCCCGATTCACGGTGAGTATCGCCAACTCAAACGCCACGCGGAGCTCGCATCTTCAATGCACGGTGCAGTAGGAAGCGTGATGATGCTCGAGAGCGGCGAAGTACTCGAAATCGATGAACTCGGTGCACGGAAGGCGGGGAAAGTAACCGTCGGGCGAGTCTGCATCGATTCCGGGTCAGCGAGCGACGTGGTCGAGGACCTCGTGATTCGCGATCGCCGTCACCTCAGCGAGGACGGCATCGTTTTACCTGTAATCGCAATTAACAAGCTGACGGGCAAGGTCGAATCGATCCCGGAAATTGTGATGCGAGGCTTCGCGGCCGCTGGCGCAGAAAATGGCTTCCTCGCAGAGGCTCGAGAGGTAATCAGCCGTACTCTGGAGCAGTCGAGTCAAGAGGAAAAAGCTGACTACGGTGTCATCAAAGAGAAGATCCGTCAGGATCTGAAGCGTTACATTAATAAGAATACCAGTCGTCGGCCGCTGATTATGCCCGTCATTCTCGAAATCTGACCGGTGCGCAACCAATCCATAAACTTCAAAGAGCACGCCCTTTGATCACTCTCGAAAAAATCCAGCAAGCTCAAGAACGGCTGCGTGGAGTTGCCTTGCGCACGCCTTTGCAACGAGTTTCATTCCGGGAGGGGGAGATTTACCTCAAGCCGGAAAATCTCCAGCCCATTGGTTCATTTAAACTGCGCGGCGCATACAACAAGATCGCGACATTTTCTTCCGGGCAGCGAGATCGGGGAGTAATCGCTTATTCCAGTGGGAATCATGCGCAAGGAGTCGCATACGCAGCGCGCGCAATGGGCTGCCACGCAACGATTGTGATGCCCGATAATTCTCCGCAGCTCAAACTGGAGAAGACCAGGGCGCTTGGCGCGGAGATCGTGATCGTCGGTCCATCGAGCGAGGAGCGCAGAGCGCGCGCAGAGGAACTTGCACAACAAAAAGGATATGCCCTGGTTCCTCCCTACGATGATGAAGCAATCATCGCCGGTCAAGGAACGATGGGCTTGGAGATCCTTTCGGATTTGTCCGATGCCACGACCGTGCTGGTCTGCGTGGGCGGCGGGGGCATGATTAGTGGCATCGCTGCCGCAGTGAAGAACATGCGCCCAAGCCCAAAGGTTTATGGAGTGGAATCGGAGCTTGGCGCTAAGGCCAAAGCGAGCTTTGAAGCCGGCAAGCGTCTGACCTTTCCTGCCGAAGAAACTACGCGCACCATCGCTGATGGACTGCGTACCCAGAGTGTAGGNGAGTGCAACTTTGAGCACATTCAACGTTACGTGGACGGCTTCATCAGTGTGAGCGAGGACGAGATCCGCGAAGCTGTTCGCCGTCTCGCCTTCGATGCGCATTTAATTGCAGAGCCCAGCGGAGCTGTTCCGCTTGCAGGAGCACTCTTTCATCGAAATGAATTTCCTTCCACTGGTAAAACCGTCGCCATTGTCAGCGGCGGAAATATCGCGCCAGAGATGTTGAAGGCGATTCTCACCGAGAGTGAGAAGGCTTAGCGCACTTCTGTACTGAGAATTAGCGTTGCGGCTACGTATAATCAAGATCTGCGCTGATTTCTCATGATCCAGACCTTATTCGGCAGCCTCGACGAGGAAAAAAATAAAAAGCCAGGCTTTTTAGATCGCATGAAGGAAGCGGTCTCGCGCACGCGCGAGAACCTCAGCGATCGCATTGACGAAATCGTTGCGTTTAACAAAGACATCGATGCAAACACGCTGAACGATCTCGAAGCCACTCTGATTGCCGCCGATCTTGGTACCGCAACGACGCATGAAGTGCTTGAAGCGCTGCGCGAGCGCGCCACACACAAGCAAATCGGCGATGTAAATGAGCTCAAACGACTTTTGAAGGAACAAATCGCTGGGCTTCTGAACGGCGCGTCGAATGTGCCTGTTCGCCGGGTCAATGGACCCGAAGTGGTACTGATCGTCGGTGTTAATGGGACCGGTAAGACGACAACCATCGGCAAAATGGCGAGTCTTCTGCGTGGCCAGGGAAAGACCGTCTTGCTTTGCGCAGCAGACACCTTTC
>AP72_2010_repI_A01DRAFT_1000157_pt1 | contig 11841 bp, 18 predicted proteins | sample AmaPasreplicIA01_FD_9191 | JGI IMG/M metagenome (IMG submission 9191) | reverse complement strand
CGGCGCAAGCTTCTCGAGCGGCTGCGCCAGAAAAACGCTCAGACCTTGGGGGAACTTTGCAGCGGCCTGAATATGACCCGGCAAGCGGTGGCCAAGCACTTGGCGATTCTCAAAAAGGCCAATCTCGTGTCCTGGCAGCGCAAGGGAAGGGAAAGACTTCATTTCATCAATCCCGTACCCATCAATGAAATCGCCGAACGCTGGATTCGCAACTTCGAGCATCCCCGGCTGCAGGCCCTTTCAAAACTCAAGACGAATCTGGAGGAAAAGGAATCGTGAGTTCAATAGCGGAAAGCAGCTTCGTTTATGTCACCTTCATCCGCACAACACCTGAGAAGTTATGGTCCGCGCTGACCGATCCCGACCAGATGAAGGAGTACTGGTTCGGAATGCATATCGAGACGGAATGGAAGAAGGGCGCAGAGTGGCGGATGATCTTCTCCGACGGGCGAGTAGCGGATACGGGACAGATTCTCGAATTCGAGCGTCCGAGGCGGATACAGCTAAAGTGGCGCAACGAGTTCAGGCCGGAGCTCAAAGCCGAGGGCTTTACCGTCTGCACCATGGATCTGGAGCCCATCGGAGCCACCTTGCGCCTCACGATCACGCACACGATCGAGCGCGCCCAGTCAAAGTTCATTGAAGCCGTTTCAGGTGGATGGCCAAAAATTCTTTCAAACTTGAAATCTCTACTCGAAACCGGTCAGGTCATCCTCAGGGAAACCGATCATTCCCATACACGATGAGCCCGGATGCAACTTTGAAAAAATGTTTCACGCGAGGAGAAAATGTCTGTGAATTCGCTCGACGCTAAGATCGCCGCCAGCAACTCATACGCGCCCGTAAACGGCCTGAAGATGTATTACGAAATTGAGGGAACCGGCGATCTGCTCGTTTGCATCCCTCCTGCCTTTGGATACGCCGGACTCAATTCATACCCTGCGCTGCTTCAAAGCCACACAGTCAACACGGTCGATCTTCAAGGTCACGGTCGCACCGCAGATATCCCGGAGCGTCCTCTTCCGATCGAGCAATACGCCAAAGATGTAGTCAGACTCCTGAAGTATCTGGGAATCTCAAAGGCCGATCTCTTTGGCGAAAGTTACGGAGGCAATACCGCGGCCATGATCGCAGTTCGCTATCCCGAGATCGTCAGCCGGGTGGTGACCTGCGCTGCCACCTTTGGCCCTCCGCAGATTGCCTTGAATCCTCTCACGACGCACTCTGACCAGCCGCCTACGGCTGACTCCAGATACATACAGTTCCAAAGAGAGAGCTACAAGAAAGTGGCTCCCGATCCAGACTATTGGCCTCATATCTTTGACAAGCTGCGAAACATTCATTGGGAAGGCTTCTCGAACGAAGAGTTGGCGTCAATCAAAGCGCCGATCCTCATCATTCTCGGAGATTGCGATTTTGTCCGTTTTGAGACGCCGTTGAAACCGTCAATCTCATCCCCAACGCCGAACTGGCCGTAATCCCCTCTGCCAGCCACTTCGCCCTGTTCTCGGAAAAAGAGAGGTTGATCCCGATCGTGAAACATTTCCTCGAAAAGCCCGAGAAGAGCATTCCGTTAGCAACAGCTGCCACGGGTTATCACCCCGGTGAGACCAGATAGCAGTGAGTCGGAGTTGCGTTAGCCGCGACGCGCCGCCTCGATCGTGGCGACGTCAATCTTCTTCATCGTCATCATCGATTCAAAGGCTCGCTTCGCCTCACCGCCGCCAGCTGCAAGCGCATCGGTCAGCGCGCGTGGAGTGATCTGCCAGGAAAGACCCCAGCGGTCCTTGCACCAACCGCACGCGCTTTCCTGGCCGCCATTGCCGACAATAGCGTTCCAGTAGCGGTCCGTCTCTTCCTGATTATCCGTCGCAATCTGGAAGGAAAAAGCCTCGTTGTGCTTAAACGTCGGCCCACCGTTCAGACCGAGGCAGGGTATGCCAACCACCGTAAACTCCACCGTCAGCACATCGCCCTTCTTGCCGCTCGGAAAGTCACTCGGCGCATGGTGAACCGCCGTTACTTTGCTATCGGGGAATGTGGCGGCATAAAACTTCGCCGCATCATGGGCGTCCTTGTCGAACCACAGGCAAATCGTGTTCTTGGATTTCATATTTTTATGTCCTGTCGCAGTAGCGACTAATTTTCATTGGATGAGAACCAGGTCACACTCGTTGGTGTTCGTGTGCTTAAAAATAGGCCCTCAGCCGAAAGAGGTCTGCTTCCGGAATTCTCCGAAACTGACTCGCTCGAAATGATCTGCAGAGGTTTTAAGAATACCTCACAGCAGTTGTGCTGAATCGCAGCCAGCAAGATAATAGGCGAGACTCAGCCTGCTTAAATGGAGGACAGGAATGCAATCTTCACAATCTGAAACGTCGAATCCGCCGGTCAAAACAGAACAGCGCGGACGCATCCTTGGAATCGGCGGTATCTTCTTCAAATCCGCAAATCGCGATCAGATGCGCGACTGGTACTCGAAACACCTTGGACTCGCGGACAAAGGCGAAGGCGCCATGCTTCGGTGGCGTCAACACGACAATCCGCAGACGGAACAGGTTACAGTCTGGACTATCTTCCCCAGTTCTACGGATTACTTCGCTCCCGGCCAAGCGTTGATGATCAACTACCTGGTGGACGATCTCGATGCCCTACTCGACCGCTTAAAGCAAGAAGGAGTAAAGATTGACGAGAATCGGATGAATGAATCGTTCGGTCGCTTCGCCTGGATCTATGACCTGGATGGGAACAAGATCGAACTCTGGGAGCCGGCGGCCTGAAAGCGCGGAGGTATCCAATCTGCTTCCGCCGATTTCGCTAAGTCAGTCGCGCAGGACAGAGATCGTACGGCTGTAAAGCCCTGTCTCCCTGTTTCCGCAAAGTCCCTGGCTCGTGTTCACTCTGCCTTCGTGACTCTTCTCATATACTGCTGGAAAAAATCTTCCTCTCTCTTCTCCATCTGCTGTTCGACCTTCAGCCGAGTCTTGACCGCTCTGAGTACGCAGGAACTGATCGTGCGTCCCTGCTTCTTCGCGCTGGCGCGAATTGCCGCAGCCTCCTCCGTTGAGCAACGAATCAGCAGAGCCGTATTTCTGCCATAATTTGTAATGATATCAATTGATATCATTGGCCTCCCCCCCCGGCAAATCGGAGTAACATTCCTCGAAGGGGGCGCGTTCGATGTCAGGAATGCGGCAAGTTCGTATTCTTGTGGTGGATGATGTTGCGGCATGGCGCCGCCAAATCCGTTCCCTTCTCAAAACCCACCCCGAATGGACCCTCATCGCCGAGGCATCTGATGGGAAAGAGGCCGTCGAGAGAGCGACCGAGCTACAGCCTGACATCATCCTTCTCGACGTCGGAATGCCCGTTCTTAACGGGATAGAGGCGGCCAAAATCATCCGCGAGAGATGTCCCAACTCCAGGATTTTGTTTGTCACTCAGGACGGAGACCGTGACATCAGAGATGAAGCTATGCGGGCAGGGGCGCTGGGTTACGTGCTCAAGACAAATGCCGCCCATGAGCTTGTGAACGTCATCTCATCTGCCCTGAATCACAATGGCTAGCAGCGCCGTCATCTGCGCGAACGCGCCAGTCCCTATCCGTCAGTGCTTTCCGGTCGGCATCAGTCAAAGTAAATTCTGTCGCACCACAAGCAATGCAGACAGAGAGCCTTGGGAAAACCCACACACTCGGGATATTCAGACCCCTCATGCCCGGAAAGTGAACGTTGATTTCAGCCGGATAATCCCGAACGCTTGTTGAACGACATGAATGGCACAACATGGGAGAGACCTCAGGGCTGGCCTTCTCAACAGCCTAGTGTTGCACAACCTATTCCGGGCCACGAGCGGGTGTCAAGAGCTTTATATGACGGCATCAAAAAGCGCAATTCAAACTGAATTGGTCACGCCCGATATTTGCTGCCTGCTTCTTTCTCTTCGCGCGAAGTGAAAATACGCCGCAACATTAAGCGAATTGATAATCACCGCGATCACATTCCAAACAATCACCGGGCGCGACAAAATCAGCAAGCCGTAGTAGATCCAGAGGATCTGGAAGACACCCATAATGGCTACCATTCGTGGATTCATACCGGCGCTTGAACGACGCTTGAGCATAGCAAGCAAATCCGGCATGGCTGCGAAAGTTGTACCAAAACCAGCCACGAAGCCGAAGATCTCCGATCGAGAAAATCTTGGTATCAGCAGGCTTTGAGTATCGCGTGGAACCAGATCCCCGCAACCACAAAGGATTGTTGAGCTGAATAAGACCAGGGCGAGATTTACTCCACTGAATCGACGCATGCAGGACCTCCTGCTCCGCGTAGGCTAAGCCGCGCCGATCAGTTGCCCGACTGCCATTTCTGACAGTTCGAGCAAATCGATCCACTGCGTTTTGCCATTCATGGTTGCAAGGTCGTCGCTCCCCGCTGACAACATTCGCATCCAGTCTCTGGGCTAGCAGATCTCGGAGCCCCGGATTTTGTAACCAGCACCTGCGGCACAACTTCGTCGACCGTGTGCAATCCGAACGGCGCGACTGAAATCCCGTCACTCTGCTTTGCGCAGGGTGGGGAAGTCTTATCGATTAGCGGATGGCTCCCGCTACTGACCTTCCCACTGACCTACCAAAAGGAATTGCCTCTTCTTGTTGTCGGGCAGCAACAGTTCATACACTCGATAAGATTCGTACGATCCTGAAAAATGCTGGTCTTTTACCAGCCTTGCCTTGTAGTCGCCCAATTGAAACAGCGTGTTGGGGAAGTCAAAGGACTCTAGTTCACATTTCTTGCCGTCGATTGTGACGATCAGGTTTTGATGGTAGGCCAGAGAGCGGTTATCACGCACCATTCGCGTCTCGGCAACGTGAATGGTGATGCTGTAATCGGTACCCGCAAAAGCAGGCCAGCAAGTGGAACAGAGCAGGAAAAGCACTAGCCTAAAATGCTTCACGACTCCTCCTCTAGCAATTCACGGAGAATGGTAACAGGCACTTACTCAGTCGATGGATCGGGTGTGCGGCCCACGCTGTTGATCTCGCCGAAAATTATTTTGCCCATGCGAGGCCGTCTGCTCCGCGTCCGGCTTCGATTAACTTCACGCTCCAATCGTTGATTTGAATCGCGGCAATCTGATGGCTCGACGAGCACGAAACGTAAGCTTCTCTGCCATCCGGACGTACCAACACCTCTTGTGGAGAAGGCGGCACCTTGATCGTCTTTGCCACCTGCATGGTAGAGAAATCAACCACAGCAACTTCATTCGTACCCGGGATCGCGACCAGCAGCCATTTCCCGTCTGGCGTGGGGGCAGCGCCGTATCCCATGCCAGGCAGCGTGACCCAACGGTCGACCTTGTTCGTTGTGGTATCGATTACCGCCAGCCGAGGCTTCTCCGTATCCGAAGTGAAGGCCCAGTGGCCGTCCCGAGACAGGGAAATGCGCTGTACGTGTCCAGCTACGGGAATTACTGTGAGAGTTTTTCGTGCTGCGAGGTCGAGCACCGATACTGTGCCCGGACCTACATTCGCGGTGTAGCCTTTGCTTCCATCCGGGCTGATCGCCAGCATGTGAGATTCTGCTTGTCCGGTCGGAACGTTCCCGACAATCTTTAGCGAATGAGGATCGATGATCGTCAGGCTTTTGTCCAGCTCGGTGGTGACATAGAGAAGACCGTCTTTAGGTCCGAACACAGGGCAGTGGGGCCTGACACCATGCCCAAAGTCGACAGAGTGGATGACCTTGCGCTCACTGAGGTCGATCACATCCATTGTGCTTCCGTCTGTGCCCGGCAATCCAACTCCCGAGTCTCCATAAATTGGCACGAACGAGCGCTTCCCATCGGGAGACGCGATGACTTCATGTCCAGTCACGCCTCCTTCGTTGACGGTGGCAACCTGCTGCCCCCTCTCTGGGTCAATTAGCCCGAGAGTCCTGTCGCCTTTGTTAGCGACGAGCAGCAGGCCAGCCGATGAAGAGGAAGTAGTGATGGATGGCGCCGTTAAGAATCCTGCGAAAATGAATGTCATGGCGAGAAACCTAGTCATAGGAATTTCCCTCGGACTTCTCGCGCCATACTATCGCACTTTGGGTTGGCACAATTCCAGCTTAAGCAGTTCAGCACGGGCCTCTCGGTTCAACGCTGCCGCGCGGAGGCCAGACGCGAGGTTGACGCCGGTCGAGCGGTTTCCAATTTAAACGCCTTCCATGCCTGTAGACTTATGCGTCAGTAATTCTACTGTCTTCATTGGATGAGGAATAGGCTATGACAGACTGGTTCGCGCGCCCCGTGCTTCACGTGACCGATGTTGAGGCCTCACTCCGCTTCTACATCGACCGGCTCGGCTTCACTTGTCCCTGGCGCTACGATGACGAGGCCGGCATAGCGTATGTTGCACAAGTGGATCGACAGGGCTGTGCGCTGATCCTGGCGAAGACGTGGCCCCAAAAGGTTGGCAAGGGACTGATGTTCATTTCCCTGAATGTCGAGCCCGATTCACGCGAGGCCGCGACAGCCGCAGTGGATGCGCTGCGAGCGGAGATTGAGGCCAAGGGTGTCCCCGTGAAGGATGGTTCTTGGGGCTACAGGCTCCTGGTGATAGATGATCCAGACGGGAATCAGCTCTTCTTCAACTATCCGGCCGAGACTGTATCCTGACGTAACCTCGCGCTCTCACCGAAGCACCCGCCCGCGAGTGCTATTCGGTTGGTTTCGTCAGGAATCGTCTTCTGCCTTCACCACGCCGTTCTTCGCGGAACCCGACCCGAGAGGCTACACTCGGGAACCTAGTGTATTTCCACCTTTTCTGATGCAAGGAGCGCCAATGAAACATTATCTTTCGATTCTCCCAGTTGGCGCGGTCTGTGTTCACGCACAGGATGCTTCAAAACCGCCCGCTCAACAGCCCGAACAAGGAGTCGCGGATTACTACGGAGCCTACGCGCCTGGCGCGGAGCCGCAATTCAATCACAATCCAAACGCATTTCTCGTTGAGTGTGTTCGCGGTCGCAATCCGGTAAAGCACCGGACGTGGGCATGGGTTCAGGCAGAAATTCTCTCTACCTAGCTTCGCACGGATGGGACGTAACCGGGTTCGAAGTAGCTGATGTTGGAGTGGTGCAAGCGCGAAACGGAGCCAGGAAACTGGGGGTGAAGCTCAACGCTATCGTGAAAAGTGACAATGATTTCGATTTCGGCACAAAGCAGTGGGATTTGATTGTTCTTACCTATCAGCCCTTTCGATACTTGCTGACGAAAATTAAGCCGAGCTTGAAGGATGGGGGCATCGTCCGCATCGAAAACTTTCATCGAGACACCAGGCGAAACCGGCTCTTGGACGAAGATGCTACCTATCACAATAACGAATTGCTGGAACTCTTCTCAGATTTCCGGATCCTTCGGTATGAAGATGTAGTTGCGAGACCCGACTGGGGGATTGAGTTTCCTAAGAATCGTCTTGTGCGGCTTGAAGCGCAAAACGGAGATGTTCCGCATCGCGGGTGCGATTGGAAAGGCGTTGCGAAGCCCACAACAGCTACGGTTCAATGGGGATTGATGTCGCTACTGTGTACTGATGCAGGTTGGATTCGTGTGGAGAAACAGGGCAAGTGAAGGCATAGCTGTCGATAAATCCTGATTGCTTGACGCGTCTGTCTTGCAAAACGTCAACGATTACAAATAAAATGCACCACGCAAAATTCCAAAATGACGCGTCAAAGGTGGTTAGCTATACTGTAGCGGATGGACGTTGAACGCATAATTGACGAGATCCAGCAGTTGGAGGAGATGTTCGAGGCTGCCGATATCAGGCCGCTTAAGGAAACCGATATCTCTGCCGCGAATCGAAGGCACGATCAGACGCTGGCGCATAGCCCTTGGTTCAAGCTATGGCAACACTACGGGATTTGCTGCCGATCTGAGAATCCAGTAATCCAACTGCCCGAATAAGTTCGGCCCCATGGCCGCTTGCCGCAAGCGTTTCATCATCCTAAGACACGTTCGTGGTTTCCGCCGCCCCCTAACTGATCACTTTTGCTTCTCCTCGTCTTCTATTCCACGCCTGAGGGAAGATGAGGGGGCCAACGGTTGCAAAATCGCAGCGGATCAATGCGTGAAATCGCTTCTCAAGACTGGATCCTTTGCTAGAAGGAAGATGGAGATGGTGAAGTCTGAGTCAGCACTCCGGAAGTGCGCGCTGAGCAGCGCGTTGTTCAGGAGGGTTGAAGTCCCTCTGGCGCTCAAATGAGGGGCGCCATATCCAAGAAGCGGGGTTCGTAGCCTCGCTGGCCGGAGAAAGCGGAAGGTATGGAGAGGTCTAAACGGGCACGGAGGCGAAAGCTGGATACAGCCAAGACCGACCTGAAGCCACCGCTTGCTGTACTTTGGAGGGCAGGGTGTCCATCAAGTGAGTATCGCAAGATGGAATCCGAAGGGCCTGCGGAGAAGTACCGGGCCGTAATCGATGGGGAAACCCAAGATGAACCGGTCGGCCAAAGGTGGGGCAAGGTCGAGTCTGCACTTCCGAGACGAAGGCGTTCTCATTCACCCACCGCACCAAGGTGATTGCGGTCGGCACGGTACGGAAGAACAACGCGCGACCTCAGGAGAACTGACAGAGTCTCCGGGTGGCACCGGAGTAAGCGGACCTATAAGCAGAAGCGAAGTGGCGAGCGACGCTCTGTCAGTAGTCGGACGGCTGAATAGTACCTATGAAGCGTGGCGAAAGCCACGTGACCGGGCAACCGGCGACGGAATTGGGTCGGGAAAGGCAGCCGGCGAAGATGGTCAGGAAGAAAAGGGAAGCCAGATGAGTAAAGGCGAGAAGGAGGAACAGTTCCATGAGTGAAAAACCCGTACATTCTCGTCTGAGGAGACTGGCGGACTGGATCAACCTGACGGGTGCCAAGAAGGTCCATTCATTAATTGACAAGGTGTACAAGCGGAAGAATCTGGAGATGGCCTGGGAAAAGGTGAAGGAGAACCGGGGCAGTGGAGGCGTGGACGGGCAGAATCTGGAGGCCTTCGAAGCGCAGCTGGACCAGCAGTTGGAACGGCTGCATCGTGAGCTGAAAGAGGAGACCTATCAGCCTCTGCCGGTGCGACAAAACCCGATTCCGAAGCGGGACAAACCCGGCGAGTATCGAATGCTCGGCATACCCGCGATCTATGATCGCGTGTGTCAGCAGGCGCTGCTCAATAGGTTAGAGTCTATCTTCGAGCCGCTATTCGATGATGCCAGTTTCGGATATCGGCGAGGGCGATCGACGAAGGATGCGCTGCGCAAAGTGTGGAAAGAGATCCAAGGCGGATCGGAGTGGATCGTGGATGCAGATCTCCGAGACTTTTTCGGGTCCGTGGATCACGAGAAGCTTCTCACGCTAGTAGCCCAGCGGGTAGCGGATGGCCGAGTGCTTCGCCTTATTAAGGCAATGCTCAAGGCGGGAAGCTACGGCAAAGGGCAGCTCTTTCCGACCGAGCGTGGCACTCCACAAGGAGGGGTGGTCACGCCTCTTACACAAAAGGTAATTTTGACCGTTTAGGGCTTCGGAACCCCCATTTTGCGGTGGAGCTGACGGAATCGGAATGCTGTGGCGAATGGTGATGGTATCCTCGCCGACCAGAATTTCTTTAACCAGCAGTCGCACGATTTTTTGGCGTTCCATGACACTAAGATTTTCCGCCGCACTACGCAAGCGAGTAAGAAATGCCGTGAGAGTTTCTGCTAACCGCAGGAATGCGGCGCGATCATTGGCCTGGTCGGCGATCGCCTGCAGCTCGGCGCGGAAGGCCTGTTTGCGCTGACGCAGTGTAGGCATGCGTTCCCGCAACTGCTCGAGCGACAAGAGCTCTTCCTGATAAGCGGTGAGCAGTCGTTCGATACCTTTGTCCACGTGGCTCAACTCCCTCTGCAAAGTCTGCTCACGTTTCCTGGTTGGATCAGAAGTGCGTGCGGCCTCCAGCCGGCGATCCAGTTCCTGCTGGATCAAAACTGGGTCTTCGAGCAGGCGCACCACCTCGTCCCAGACGATCTGATCGAGCAGTTCCTGTCGAATAAACTGCTTGTTTTCGCAAACTGGGCCGCCCAGTTTGCGCCAGCTATCGGAGCCAATGCACTTGTAATAATGAATTTTCCGTGCGCTCGTTTGTGTCGAGGTTCGCGACAAGGCGTAGCCACACTTCGCACAACCGACAAGCCCTTGCACCACACTGGGCGCAATGGTACGCCGACGCGATCGTATCTTGTTTTGGTACAGCAGCTCTTGGGCACGGGCAAAGGTTTCTTCCGTGACCAGAGCGGGCACGGGGATCTCAATCCACTCTTCGCGAGGGCGTGGGTGGCCTGTTGTATTGCTAGGCGTAGTTGTACCCCGCCGCCGCTGTGGGCGCATTTGCGCACGTGCACAGAGGTGGGTCTTACCGAAGCAGGCGACTCCGCGATAGGCGGGGTTCCGCAATATGCCCCAGACCACCGAACGTTCCCAGCGGCTTGCCTTGCGCGGCGCAATGCCTTCGCGGTTGAGCCAGCGCGTAATCTCCGCGATGCTAAGTCCCTCGACGGTATACATCTCATAGACGCGCCGCACCACGCGGGCCTCAGCTTCATCAATTAGGTATGCGGCAGGCGCGTCGTTGGTCTTGGGAATATAACGATAGCCATAGGGAGCGTTGCTCAACACGCTCACCTCGCCCGCGTGTGCACGATGTCGCTTGCCACGACGCGAGCGCTCCAGGATCTGTGCTCGCTCGTATTCCGCAATCATGCCTTGGAACTGCACCAGGAGTTGATCCTCCGGGCTGTTGCCTTGCGGAGACTTCACGAACAAGGTTTCGACTCCCTGGCGGGCGAACTCTTCGATCAGCAGAATCTGGTAAGCATACTTTCGGCTCAATCGGTCGGGCGAGTAGGCGAGCACCACTTGGATCTGCCCTTCGGCGGCGAGATCACGCACGCGTTCCAAGCCCGGGCGCTCCAACGTGGCTCCGCTATAGCCTTCATCTTCGAAGACCCACTCTTTGGGCACCTCCAACTCGTGGCTGTTGGCGAAATCGATCAGCGACGCCGTCTGACTTGCGATCGTGTTCTCTTCGCGTTGCTGCTCCGATGAAACCCGAGCATAGATCACGCCCATTCTCATGATTCAACTCCTTCTCGCACACGCCGACAGGGCGTGCGCGACAGGGGACCAAAATCTCGTAAGCCTGCGCGAGCTTCGCTTCGAGCAAGCGATCAAAGGAATATGCGATATGGATTCGAAAACAGCCGCCTCTTGGATGCGGCTCAGCCATGCCTTTTTAGAGTACGCAGGAAGACATGCAACGCCGCAGTTACGGTTGCCCCTATGGTCAGACCACTGCTTCTCGCATATTTTCGGAGAAGTTCCACGGTTCGAGGCGGAAGCTTCAACGTGACCGGTATCGTGGTCTCGGGAACTTCGACGGCGCGACCGAGCTGGGAGGCTTTCTCGAGATAGCGATAGGCTTGACGCTGGGAAAGATCGAACTCGCGTGACAGCTGGCGAACTGCATCGGGGCGCGACAGTTGACGTTGCAGCAGACCATGTGCGGCGTTCAAATGCTGAGCCTTTTCCGCTTTGGTTGCGCGCGCCATCTGCCATAAATGTATCATCTGTCATATACATATTACTTCTTAAGACGGAGATCAAGCAGAGGGTACCTGGTTCGCCAACCCGTAATTATTCGTTCAAATTGGAAATTACCTTTTGTGTAAGGGGCGTGGTGAGCCCAATTTTGGCCAACCTCTTTATGCATTACGCGTTGGATGTCTGGATAACGCGGACACATCCGGATCTCCTGTGGTGTCGATATGCAGACGATGGG
>AP72_2010_repI_A01DRAFT_1000154_pt1 | contig 11972 bp, 9 predicted proteins | sample AmaPasreplicIA01_FD_9191 | JGI IMG/M metagenome (IMG submission 9191) | reverse complement strand
TACGGTGTCAGAAGCCCGACCGTCAGGGAGGGCAAGTCACGCCGAGCGCAACTCAGAATGAATCAAGCCACGCCTTCATCTGAGGCTGACTTCTTAATATTGTTGCCCTCCCTCACGGTCGGGCTTCTGACACACTTAACACACAAGGAGTATTTCCATGGACGCCGATCCGATGCAATATGTCGAGGAAGATGATGACAAAAAGCCCGCCTCTAAAGACGGCGCCGCGGCTGCCAGGGCACGCCTCAATTCAATGGTTGCCATTTCGGTGGCTTTGCTTGCTACCTTTATGGCCATCTGCAAAGTGAAAGACGACAACATCGTCCAGGCAATGCAGCAGGCGCAGGCCGACAAGATCGATAATTTCTCGTGGTACCAGGCGCGTAACATTCGTGAAGAAATCGCCAACGCCACACTAACCCAATTGAAACTCGCTCAGGCGTCAGCCCCGCCACAGCTGCACGACATGTACGACGAGAAAATCAAAAGCTATCAGGCGCTGGCTCAGGATCAGGACGAGAAAAAGAAGGTGCAGCAGTCCGATGCGGATAAAGCTGACTCGACGTACAACGAGCTAAACTTTCACGATGATCAATTCGATCTCTCGGACGCGATGCTGGCGCTGGCGATCTCGTTGCTGGCTGTGACCGCGCTAACGCAAAAGCGCTGGCTCTTCATCATCGCGATGGTGCCAACCTTTTTCGGCGTATTGATGGGAGTGGCGGGCCTGCTGAGCTGGCACATTCACCCGAATTTTTTGACACGGTTATTGTCGTAGATGGAAGATTGTGACTAACGCGCACTCCGAATATGGCTCTGCCATGCCGATGCGCGGTAAGTCTATGACTTACCGTCAAGGCCTTCCCCAATTCAGGCGGTCTATGACCGCAAGCAGGGTCGGAGACCCTTAAGGAACAAAAAGAGCGATTCGGCAAGTCATAGACTTGCCGCGCATCAGCATGGCAGAGCCATTGGGTGAGGTCGTGGTTGGCTTCGCTTCGTGAAAAATCGTAGCACGACTCAGGGTCACTTCTCCCTGCCCGTGGCGATCCCTGTCGCCGGCCCCAACACCCGATCGGCTTCGGCGCGCAGGTCATCAAGCTCCTTCCTGAGCACTGCATAACGTTCAATGGCGTCACGCCCAATCCTTTGGTCGACGTTTGCCGTCATACTCGCCAGATACGTGATGTGCGCCTGCAACCCGGGCTTGCCGTAACGAACTGGTTCGCTGAGCAATTTAGCGGCGATCGCATTCAGTTTCGCGGCCGCATCGTTATCGCTGGTCGAAGCGTTACGCAGCTTTGTTTGCGCATCGCGCACGCGCGCCGCCAGTTGATTCGCTTCCACGACCATTTCATGGACCTTCATGTTGTGCTCGTACTGTTCCTGCAAGTGATCGATGGTCACACCATCTTCGGCGACGCGCGGATCAATCAAAACCTGCAAGGGTTCGGTGAAGCTCTGGCCAGCTACTTTCAAACGAACCTGGTATTCTCCGGGCGGCAGTGTGATCCCTTCTTTGTTTTTCACGTCCCAGATAACACGGTTTAGACCGGCGTTCTTAGTCACGCGCGGAGGAGGCGGACCGAATCTTCTTGCCGGCGCCGCGTCCGGATCTTCAAACGTCCCTGCCTCACCACCCGGGCCCCGACCCCGCCCGGTTGGCGGCGGAGTTTCACTGTTATAGGAATTAATCACCGCGCCCCGCCAATCAAGAATCTCCAGGGTCACAGCATCGGTTGCCGCCACCGGAAGATAGTATTCAATGATGGGCGCGAGACTTGCCGGTCCCACCCGCGTACGATAACCGTCCCGCGGCTTAAAGAGATGCGCACCCGCCGTGGCAATCTGCGGCGTTAGCTGATGTAACGAGCTGATATCGTCGATGATCCAAAAGGCGCGACCCTGCGTCGACACGATCAAATCATTGTTGTGCAGCTTAATGTCGGTCACCGGCACATTCGGCAGATTCAACTGAAATGATTGCCAGTGTCCGCCGTTATCAAAACTTATGAACATCCCGAATTCAGTCCCGGCGTAAAGCAGACCTTCGCGATCCGGATCTTCGCGGACTACGCGCGTGGGCCAGTCCGCCGGAATACCGTTCTTGCCGTCAGTAAGCCGCGTCCAGGTTTTGCCGTAATCATCCGTACGATAAATGTAGGGCTGATAGTCGCCGAGCAGCCATCGATAAACCGCGTAATAAGCCGAGCCCTTCCGATGCGGCGAGGGCTCGATGTACTGCACGCGCCCACCCTCGGGCAAATCTTTCGGCGTCACGTTAGTCCATGTCTTCCCGTTATCACGTGTGACGTAGAACGGCCCGTCGTTGGAACCGGTCCAAATTACGCCTTTCTCGAGGGGTGACTCAGAAATCGCGTACAGTGTCGAGTAGAACTCTTCACCCGTAACGTCGCGCGTAATCGGCTCGCCACTCGCGCCCTGGCAGCATGAAGGATGCGCCGTTAGATCGGGCGAGATTTTTTCCCACGTCAGTCCTCTATCGCGTGTCCGATGCAGGTACTGAGATCCGTAATAAAGCACTTCCGGATCGTGAGGCGACGTCGCCATTGGCGAGACCCTTTGAAAGCGATAGATCAAATCGCCGGCCGGATTTCCGTAAAGCGATTGGGCGCCAACCCAATAATTCTTTTCCTGTCCCGTCTTTAAATTCATCACGCCGTACTGTCCTTTGCACGATCCATAAACGATATTTGGATCTTTTGGATAAGGCATGATTGGGCCCGTCTCGCATCCCGGGCCGGCGCGCCAGTCTTCTTTTCCCTGGGCATCCGGTTGGCTGGAGATGATCACGGTGGTGTTGTCCTGCTGGGCGCCGTAAAGCTTGTAAGGAAATTGGTTGTCGAACCAGACACCATAGATTTCCGCGGTCGGCTGATTCATCTGTGAAGACCACGTCCGCCCACCATCAAATGAGATGTTGGCGCCTCCGTCATTGGACTGGATTATGGTGTTGCCGTCTTTGGGACTGATCCAAATGTCGTGATTATCTCCATGAGGCGTGCGAAAGACTGTAAACGTCTTGCCGCCGTCAATCGATTTGTAAAAACCCTCGGCACCTGCGTAAACCACATCGGCATTAGTTGGGTCGGCGCCCAGCGCCACATAATAAAACGGACGCTGAATCATGCCCGCGGCGATCTGCGCGGGCTGTGGCTTCATAGCCGCCCAACTTTGACCGGCATCGTCTGATCGATAGAGCCCGCCGCCGGGCTTCGCTTCGATCAGCGCATAGATTCTATCGGGCTTCGCCGCAGTCACGGCGAGATTCGCTTTACCTATCAGCTCTGCCGGCAGTCCGTTGGTGATCCTGTTGAAGTGCTCACCGCCGTCAGTACTCTTGTAAAAGCCGCCGTCACGTGACCCGCTGATGATTGTCCAAGGCTTGCGTTCGAGCCGCGACATCCACGCATAGATCACATCAGGATTACCAGGTTGTAACTCCAGGTCCATCGCGCCAATTTGATCGGAGATAAACAGTACTTTGTGCCAGGTCTCGCCACCGTCGTTCGTTTTGAATACGCCGCGCTCGGAATTTGGTTTGAAAGCATCGCCCTGCGCCGAGACCCAGACGATATTGGGATTAGTGGGATGAATTCGCACGGCGCCAATTTGGCCTGCGTTGTAGAGCCCGATGAATTTCCAGGTTTGTCCGGCGTCGGTCGACTTATACATGCCGCGGCCCGTCGAGACGTTGCTACGAACATCGTCAGAACCAGTGCCGAGATAAATCACATTGGGGTCAGAGTCCGCGACCGCGACACACCCGGTTGATCCCAACGGAACTTTCCCATCAGTTAACGGTACCCACGTGCCTCCCCCGTCCGTGGTGCGAAACAATCCGCCGCTGGCGACGCCCATGTAGAACGTCTTCGGTTGAGAAGGCACGCCAGTGACTGTCGTGACTCGTCCTCCGCGCGATGGACCGACCAGCCGATAGTGCAGGCCATTGAAAAATGACGGATCAGCACTGGTCATCGCCGCCGGGCGCGGCGCATTTTGCGCCTGGACCCCGCGGGCAGAACAAACAGCCATCAAGACGCATGAAAGTAAAATGAAACGAGGCATGGGCTCCCTCCTAGATGATTTTCGGACTTGCAGCCGGGTGGGCGATTCTATCTCAATTCGTGTTGTTTCGCGTGATTTCGTGGATCCGTTCTCCCGCTCCTCGAGGGTCGGGGTGAGGGCCTACGCGATCTACTCACCCGACATCTGATGTGCCACGAGAGGTCGTGCTACTCGGTAAGAGCGATCCACGAAATCACACGAAATGACACGAAAAATCATCGGGCAATTCGCGAAATTTCGTCGTTATACCGGCGCGCAGGCTCTCTTCAAAGCAACCGCAAATCATTTAACAATCATCCACGTAAAAACGTAAGCCTGCAGCAGCACCAGCAAGCCAACCAAAACAGCCAGCGCAAGACTTTGAAAGAAGACGAGTCGCAGGATGTCACCTTCGTGTCCATCCCAACGAGTGGCCGTGCCGGCGACGACTATAGACTGGGCATCAATCATTTTGCCCATTACGCCACCGGAACTGTTGGCGGCCGCCATTAGGATTGGACTCAGTCCAACCTGGGTCGCGGTTATCTTCTGTAAACTGCCAAACAGCACGTTCGAGGCCGTGTCTGATCCAGTCAAAGCCACGCCCAACCAACCCAGCATGGTTCCAAAGAAGGGATACAGCCATCCGGTCTTAGCAAAGGCCAGCCCGAGTGTTGCATCCATACCTGAGTACCGCGTGGTAAATCCAATCGCCATCATGACGGCGATCGTCAGCAAAGACACACTAACTATTCGCAGCGTCTTCCAATAGATGCGCAACATTCCACTGACTGAATAGCGCATCGCAAACCCGGCGATGATGGCTGCCAGCAAAATTCCGCTGCCAGCTGCGGAGAGAAAATTAAAGTTGAAGACGGCATCTTCCGCTCTGGGGGCTGCTACTACCGGCGGCATGCGCGAAATCATTTTATCCAATCCGTAAATCGAAATTTTCGGTGCGGCAACTCCATCCAGGAAGGCCTTTGTCTGCGGCAGCCCCCAGATAAAAACGACGATGCTGAGAATGATCCAGGGTAACCATGCCTTAAAGGTGTCAGAAGCCCGACCGTGAGGGAGAGCTACTTCATCTGGAGATTCCGTTTTATTGCCAGGGCTTCTTTCATCCAATGCAGCCCTCACTGACCGCCCCACCCCAGCCGGGCTGCCCGGCTGGGGACCCCGGGGTCGGCCTGCTGACAACCGCCAGATCGTTTTTGGTTTCCAAAACTTCAGGAACACCGCCAGCGCAGCCAGCGAGACAAATGCCGCCGCCACATCCACCAACCAGGGGCCATGAAAGTTCGACACCAAAAACTGCGGCACGGCGAACGCGACCCCGGCGACAAGTATCGCGGGCCAGATCTCGATCATGCCGCGAAACCCGGCAAAGGCCCAAATCAACCAGAAGGGAACCATCAATGAAAAGAATGGGAGTTGTCGTCCAACCATGGCGCTCAGTGATCTCAGGTCCAGACCGGTAACACCCTGAAGCCCGATTAAAGGTGCGCCCAATGCGCCAAAGGCGACCGGGGCCGTGTTCGCGATCAGCGAAAGACTCGAGGCCGACAGCGGCGTAAATCCCAATCCGATGAGGATCGCGCCGGTGACCGCGACTGGGGTTCCGAATCCGCAGGCGCCTTCGATGAAAGCGCCGAAGCTGAAGGCAACCAGGAGGAGCTGCAGCCGGCGATCTTCAGTCAATCCGGTAATGCTGTGACGCAGCCGCGCAAACAGACCGCATTCCGCAGTGAGTTGATAGAGGAAGATTACATTCAGCACGATCCAGCCAATTGGGAATAGGCCATAAGCCACGCCGTAGCCGCTACTGGCAAGTGTCATCATGGGCGGCATGTGAAAGATAAGGACCGCCACCAGGAACGAAGTCGTCAGTCCCAGCAGGGCTGAGTAAGGCGCCCTGATTCTGAAAACACCGAGGCTTCCGAGCAGTACGACGATGGGAAGGGCTGCGAAAGCAGTTGAAAGCAGCGGATTGCCGAATGGATCGTAAACTTGGGACCAGGTCATGGGAACAGCAGCTGAAGAGTCGCGCGCTTTTTATCATGATCGGGCGAATCGGCCAAGAGCGAAATGATTGATTCATTGGTTCATTGATTCATTTCATAAGCCCGCGCTTTTCAATGAATCAATGAAGCAATGAGTCAATGAATCAATCTAAATGAGTCAATTCTTCACGTTGATTGTCAGCTCTGAATTGTCCACCCTGGTAAGGATTTCAATATCCGCGTGCTCGCCCTCGATCAAAATTCGACGCTGCAAATCAGAACTAAACAGCGCCACGCTGCGGATTACACATTCAACCGGCGCGGCCGTCAATCGCAAGAGGCCGCTGGCTTCCCTTCCTTCGCTGATCAAAAGCTGAGCGTCAGATTCGAACTGCAGGATGTCGGCACGCCCGGTTAATTCGCCCTCGAGATCCGCAATCGCGACTGACCGGGCCATCAAATCCATCTCGGCGGTTACATAGATCGTCCAGAGCAGTCCCACATCGAGCAGGAGATGTGCGGCATCTCCGATAACGATCCACCCCAGGACAGTCGCACCGAGGACGTGTTTGATCACGTGGTCCTGAAAGGTTGATGTGTCCAGTTCAGTCCAACGCATCTTGTTAGTTTGGTACGCACGCGTCCCGCGTGCTTCAGGCACGCCGGAGGCGTGCGTACCTTATTGTTCGTATTGTCTCAGGCTCCTGGCCTTTGCCAACGCGAAAATAGCCGCCGTCAAGCAGGCCACGCCTCCCGTCACCACCGATAACGGAGCGCCCACTAAGGCCGCGACGGCACCGGCTTCCAGTTCCCCCAGCTGCGGCCCACCCATGAAAAAGATCATATTGATCGAAGTCATACGGCCGCGCAGTTGGTTCGGAGTGACCAGTTGCCGAATCGTCTGTCGCAGGATCGTGCTGACCGCGTCGGCGGCCCCGGTCGCCGCTAACATCAGCAGCGAAAACCAGAAGATATGCGAGACGCCGAACCCAATCGTGGCGGCGCCATATAAACCAACTGAGACGATCACCGTCAGCCCCTGCTTTTTCAGGACTCCGATCCGCGCCATTACCAGTCCCGCCACGATCGCTCCCGCCGCCGGCGCCGCCGCGAGGAAACCATAACCACGCGCGCCGACCGCCAGAATGTCTTTCGCATAAATGGGCAGCAGTTGATTCGCCGAAGCAAAAAATGTGGCGACAAAATCGAGCGTCATAGTCTGCACGATAATCGGTGTGCGCCAGACAAACCGCAGTCCTTCAACCAGAGCCCGGAAACTGATCTCGTTTGTTTTAGCGTCGGGTTTTTCCGGCTTGCCGCTCGTGTGCATCAGCACCACTCCAACTATTACCGCAATGAAGGACACCGCATTGATCGCGTAAACCAGTTCTGGCCCGTGACTGGCAAGCACAAATCCCGCCAGTGGCGGTCCGGTGATTAATCCGATGTGAAACATCAGCATGCTGAGGCTCACCGCATTTGGAAAGTCGTTCACCGGGACCAGCATTGGCATGAGTGATTGTCGCGCGGGTGTATCAAAGGCCCAGGCAGCGGACGCGATTGCCGTCAACAGAAAGATCGGCCAGACATGTCGCAGTCCCGAGAAGCTGATGAAAGCCAGCACCGCGCTCGACAACAACATAATTGTCTGCGTAACCACCATCAGCCGGCGGCGATCGACCACGTCCGCCACCACCCCACCCATTAGGGAGCATAAAATGATTGGCACGGCGCGACAGGCGCCGACGAGTCCCAGCGCGAAGGCCGAGTGAGTCAAAAGGTAGATGTGCCAGTTGATGGCCGCCAACTGCATCTGTGATCCCGTGACCGAGACTACCTGGCCCATCCAGAGCAGACGGAAGTCACGATAGCGTAGCGACGAGAACGAAGTCGGGCGCCTTTCCGTACCGGTGGAGAGTTCCGATTGAGTAGTGTCCGCCATTCGGTCTCTGTATTTATAACCGACTTATGGCGCGACTGGCGATTCGAACGTGGCACGAGCGTCACGCCCGTGGACCACGCGCAGGATGCGCGTGCCTGTTTCTTAACGCTGGGCGCAACACAGCTTTGGCTCGAGGTTACTCTTTCTGTTTCTCATTCGCACCTGGCTTTAGCCAGGTGGCCGACTTGTGCGCTTCCATTTGTGAAACCGTTTAAACGGTTTCACTAATCTCGGGATCGCGACACCTGGCTGAAGCCAGGTGTGAATGAAGAGGGTACGTACTACATCTCCAGTCTTACTTCTGAAGCAAAACAGCGCAAAATCAATTAGACTGACGCCAAGTCGCCAATGATCAAACGTCCTAACCTGAAGCAATGGGCCGCAATCGCAGCGCTGGCTTTGGTAGTGCTGGTCACGGGTCTGTTCGCGGTACGAACATTCCGGCGCGCAGTTTACTGGCGTATGCATCGCGATGAAGTAATTCACCCATGGATGACCCTGCCGTATGTCGCCCATTCCTATCGGGTCCCGCCGCATGTTTTGTATGACGCGCTAAAGATCGAACATCCTCCACACGACCACCGGCCGATAAAACAAGTTGCCAAAGAGCTGAATCGTCCAGTGAACGACGTCATCAAAACTTTGTATGACGCGATTGGACGGGCTCGGCAACAACCATCATCGAACGGTCCGCCGCCGGGGAGATCACCATGAACCTCACCGATCAACTGCTGGCGGCGATCTCGATGTATGGTCTACCCGTTTTTTTTGGCGTGATTGTCGTTGCCGCCGTAGGGGTACCGTTGCCGGTTACCCTGGCACTGGTAGCCGCGGGCTCGTTTGTGCAATTAGGTGAAATGCGCCTCTGGCAAGTTATCTTCGTCGGCAGCGCTGGCGCCATTTTGGGCGATCAACTCGGGTTTGTTATCGGCCGCTGGGGCGGCTCGCGGATTGAGAACCGAATTCGCAAAAGCAAGGCGGGAGCCGAAAAGATCGCGCGCGCGCACGCATTTGCGAAAAAATGGGGGGCCTTCGGGATATTCATGTCGCGTTGGCTGGTAACGCCGCTTGGCCCATGGCTAAACCTGACCAGCGGCATGACAGATTACCCCTGGCCACGCTTCTTTATTTGGTGTGCGCTGGGAGAGATATTGTGGGTGGTCCTATACGTGATGCTCGGAAAAATCTTCAGCGGCAGTGTGCAGGCTCTGGTCGAGGTGCTCGGAGATCTTGGCTGGGTGCTGGTAGGAATAATTGTGGCTGCAGTTCTGCTCTGGTGGCTCGCGAGATCGCTAACCGTAGGCGAGGAGGCGCGCACAGCAGCCAAGCGCGCTACCTGACTCGATCTAGTTGGATTGCTTGGTGCCCGACAGCTCCTTGTACATATCTTCCACATTGGGCACCGCAAAGTTCTGAAAGGCGAAGCTCTTATATCTTTCAGGCAAGGTCAGTTGCGTTTTGGCTTGATCGACAGTCAATCCGCCGGCAATGCCCTGCTTGACTCTGGCGCGCAAGTCGTCGAGATAATCGCGAAAGTTCCTGATATCGGAAGCGTCAGCCACATTGCCATGTCCGGGAACGTACTTCGCGCTCGGATACTGTTTCAATATTTGGTCGAGTGTTGGGATCCAATCGCTGACCGTGGCATCGACCAAATTTGGTAAAGTCCTCGACCAACCCAAATCTCCGGTGAACACCACGTTAGCGTCGGGCACGTAAGCAAAGACGTCGCCGCCCGTATGGCCCGGCAGCGTGGCGAGAATTACTTTGCGATTCCCGAGGTCGAGGGTCATCGTCCCCGTCTTGAAGGTCTTAGTTGGATTCGTCAGCTTGATAGTCATCAACGCATCAAGGCGGCGAATGGTGCGCTCGAGCTGCGCGCGTTTGTCGGTCTGCTCAGCCGGCGTGTCTGCCAACTGCTTAGCTGCATCTGCTTTTCGTTTGGCAAGATCTTCGGCCGCCGGCAGAAAGCGCTTGTTCTTCGTCGTCTGCCAAATCAACACATTGTCATGAGCGATGATGGGCACGCCGCGAGCAGTGAGCACCTGGTTGCCGCCGGTATGATCGAGATGATAGTGACTGTTGACTGCGAATTTTATCGGAGCTTTGGTCAGGGATTGAATTTCCGTGATCAATTCCTCGATGGCCACCGGAGTGAAGAACGTGTCAAAGATTAAGACGCCATCGCTGCCTACGACAAACCCTGCATTGCCCGATGCCAGCCCGCCTGATTTGGCAATCGCGGCATAAACGCCGTCAGCGACCTTAACGATCTGAAAATCGTCTTCAGCTTTCGGCGCCGCGACCGGCCCTGGGCGCGGGGCCGCAAACGCGAAAAGAATGACGGTAACAGTGAGCGTAAGAAAGATCTTCATCGTCACGCAATTTCGATCCACGAAATCACACGAACAAACACGAAAAGTCTATGGTTAGTGACTATTCGCATGATTTCGCGGATCGCTCCATCAATTTCCTGCTAAAGGCAAGTTAGCGACTCGAGACCAGCAGTCTCCTTCGTGCGAGCGGGGATACCGCATGCTCCCTTTACCAGATAGAAAAGAACTCTGCCTCACCTTCTCTTCTAATCTTGTCAATCTTGTAAATCCTGTCTAAACAGTTCCGGTCAGAGCTTCGCGAGTATGGCCATCCAGCGTGCCCACGCATCGTCGTGAGCTTTCCGGTTTGCTTTGTACATAGCCTGGTCGTTAGCAGCTTTCTTCAGTGCAGCCTCGTCGGCATTGGCCGGGGGCGCCGCTGGCGGTGGATTGTTAGGCTCACCAGCGCGCATGAAACCGTGACCAGCGCCGGCGTAGGTGACGGGATCGAACACTTTGTTCAGCTCCTTCATGGCATCGACGGTTGGCGGTACAGTGGCGTTGATGCGCATGTCGTTCTCTGCGTAGAATCCGTAAACCGGTCCGCCAATCTTTGCCAGCGCATCCTTGTCGACGGTGAACGGTTGTCCCTGGGCATTATTGCTCGGCGCCGAACCATAGAAGACGAACGCCGCTTTCAAGCTTGGGCGCCGCGTAGCGAAAAAGAACGTGGTGCTGCCTCCCCAGCAAAAGCCTCCGGCGACGACTTTGCCGTTTGCCGCCGGGAGCTTGGAGACATAGTCCGCCACGGCATTCAAGTCACCCGCGATCTGATCGGGAGGCAGGGCGCGAATCGCCTGGCCGACCGCGTTGTTGCCGGTCGCTGCGATTTCGTCTGTGCCCCCACCCTTCGGTCCCATGCCCGAAAGCAAATCCGGGGCTATCGCGATGTACCCAGCTTCCGCCAGCTCGTCAGTGATTTGCTGCACCCAATCGCTCATACCGAAAATCTCATGAATCACCACCACGGCGGTAGCCTTCTTATTTACTTCTGGATAGACGATGAAACTGTTCACTTCGCGCGCGCCGTTCTTGACCTTCACCCACTCTTTGTGCCGCGGCGACTTTGCCAGTTTGGCTTTGGCCCAGTCCTGTGTGATTTCGCTCTCGGCAGTCGGATCGTAATTGCCGGCCATGTGATTGTGCGACATGTCCTGGGCGGTGGCGGTGATAACTCCGGCAAGCATCACCAGCGCAAACATCATCAACATACTCAGAATTGTTTTGATTGGTTTTGTCTCAACGGACCTCGGTCTCATCGTTTGGGCTCCTTCGTCTGGCGTAAATCCGGTTTAGGGTTGGGTTCTCTAAATATCACAATCAATAGCCATAAGGCGAGTCACGGAAAACAGCGTCCCCAATTTGCAATTGGCGCCGGCATTCGACTGGAGCGCCGGCGTCCTCACTTGCAACGAGACGGTTGCGTTCCGCTCAATGAGATTCGAGCACTACCAAAACAAAAATCGGCGATGTCGCTGATTTGAACCAACGACATCGCCGGAAGTCTTTCTCGGCGCCGGGACCGAGAGGGCAGGCTTGTTTACTTAGAACGGAAACCGATTGTATCGCCCGTTGTTGCGACGG
>AP72_2010_repI_A01DRAFT_1000153_pt1 | contig 11980 bp, 10 predicted proteins | sample AmaPasreplicIA01_FD_9191 | JGI IMG/M metagenome (IMG submission 9191) | reverse complement strand
GGAAAGGCGCCGACATCGCAATTATGGTGGGATTATTATCCGAAACCACCGTATTCATGGTCATGGCATTTCTTGTACCTCCGCCAGAAGAACCACATTGGCAGAGATATTTCCCTAACATCAACGAACATCCTGACGTTGAAAGGGCACGTACCGGAAAATTTGAAGTAACTCCCCTCACTTTACCAGGCGCTTCAGGAAATCCTGCTCTTACCAAACTGGAAGATATGCTGAAAGAAGCCGATATCACTCCAGCTAATCTTGGTCGTTTGAGCGACAATTTTAAGAAATTAGGAAGTACAGTTGACCAAATGAGCGACATTACTGATGTAGTGGCTGCTACTGGCGATTATACTCAAAAAACAAAAGAAGCTACAAGTGCTTTGACTCAAATGAAGGATGCCTATGTTGGTGCTGCCGGCAGTATCCATCATTTGAATACTGCTGCTGAAGGAACTAAACAATTCCACGAGCAGGTACAGGTATTAACTAAAAACCTCTCTTCGCTGAATACAATTTATGAACTGGAACTGCAGGATACTAACAACCACCTGAAGGCAATGAATCAATTCTACAGCAATTTGGTTCAGGCTTCAGAAGCAATGGAAGGAAGTGTAGATGACGCGAAGAAAGCACATGGTCAGATCGCAACATTGGCAAATAACCTGGGTCGTTTGAATCAGATCTATGGTAACATGCTAAGTGCGATGCAGGGCCGTGCATAATTAAACTAAGTTCTAATAGGGTTCGATTATATTAGAATCCGTATCCGTGATTTTTCTTAAAGATTAGTCACCATTAGTAAATGTAAAAACCAAAAATCGTCATGGCTTTACCTCGTGAACCACGGCAAAAGATGATCAATATGATGTACCTGGTGCTAACAGCGTTGCTGGCACTCAACGTATCATCAGAAATTCTTAATGCCTTCAAAACGGTTAATAGAAGTCTCGAGAATACCAATGTCACTGTAAACCATTCTACAGAGACTATCATGAAATCTTTGCTGGATAAGTTGTCAGATCCGACAACGGCTGCAAAGGCTCAAATTTGGTATCCTAAGGCTCAAAGTGCTCAATCTTTAACCAAACCACTCTTTGATTTTATACAGGGTTTGAAAAACAGGATCATTGATGAATCGGGTGGTGATCACAAAGATCCCAATACAAAGTATAAGGAAGACAATTTGGAAACGCCGACTCGTATCATGGTTGACAAAGGACAAGGCAAGTTATTGTATCAGAAGCTTGCCCAATATAAAAATGATCTATTGGCAATTGATCCTTCAATCAAAACAGAGTTTGAGAATTCCTTGCCTATTGACCTTTCGAAACCTGACAGCAGAAACAGGTCCGGTAAAACCTGGGAAGGTGCTTACTTCCACATGGTACCTTCTGTAGCTGCACTTACCATTTTGAGTAAGTTCCAGATGGACGTAAAAACATCTGAAAACAGGGTAGCTCAATTCTGTCACAACAAAGTTGGTGAAGTTGTAGTTCGGTACGACACTTACGCCGCATTTGCTGAAACAGACAAGAGTTATGTGATGCCAGGCGATGAAATGGAAATAACTGCAGGTGTGGGCGCTTTCAGTAAGGCTGCTCTTCCAACAGTTAATATTGAAGGTGTAACCGTTCCCCTTGATGTAGATGGAGCTGCACACCGCAAGTTGAATGCCGCTACATCACTTGGAAAACATGCGCTAAATGTTACCGTGAGCTTTACTGACCAGGAAGGTAAACTGCAAACAGTTAGCAAACCTATTGAGTATACTGTTGGCCAGGCAGCAGCATCGATCGCCCTTGATAAAATGAATGTTCTGTATATTGGAGTTCCTAACCCAGTTTCTATTTCGACATCTTCTGGCGGTGCAGAAGAAGCTGATGTCACGATTACCGGTGGAGACGGAAAAGTTGAAAAGAATCCTAGCGAGGGAGCCGGCCATTATAATGTCTACGTCAAAAGTATTACCGACGAATGCTTTATAACAGTGTCTGTAAAGGGTAAAGTAGCCGGCAAAAGTAAATTTCGTGTACGTACCATACCACGACCAGTTGCAACAGTGGGTGGAGCAGAAAGCGGTGATAACATGACTGCTGGACAATTCAAAGCACAAACAGGTGTTGGCGCTTACATAAAAGATTTTCCCTTTGAATTAAAATATTCTGTTACGAGTTTTACGCTCACTGCAGATAATGCGGAAGGTGATATCGAAGAAGCTCCCTGTACAGGTAATCTCTGGAGCCCGAAGGCTCAAGCCATGATTAAGAACCTCGCGGGAGGAAGAACTGTTACAGTTGACGATATCAGAGCGGTAGGCCCTGACGGACGTACACAAAAACTGCCGTCACTTGTTTACTATATCAAATAAATAAGATGAAGATGAAAAGAACTATGATTAAAACTGGATTGTTTTTGCTTGCTGGAATGTTTGTTGTACTTAGTTCCGAAGCTCAGCGCACTGGCAAAAAGAGAGGCAACAATGCGCAGCAAACTACTAACCCAAATCAGCAGCAAAGCACAAACAACAATCAACAGCCTTCTGGTTATAATCCGTACGGCAACATTCCAATTGTCGTTGATTCATCTGGAGCGGCAGACACTGTTGTAAAGAAATCGTTGAGAAACGACAATGCTACTGATAAGTCAGGCATTGCGGAAAGAACCCCGCTGCCGTACGAACATCTCCGCTGGGACGATGCCCTTTTTGCCGAAAAGGTTTGGAGGGAAATCGATCTTCGGGAAAAGATGAACCAGGTCTTCAGGTATGATGCAAAGGATGATAATGGTAGCCAGATCTTCGTTGACATCTTGTTGAAAGCAATAAAAACAGGAGACATAACCGCGTTTTCTGATGATCGTTTTACAACTCCAGTTTCGCTCGCTGAAATCGATCAAATGACAACGGGAAGTGCTGATACTGTGGCTCAAACGGATCCTAACGATCCTAGCAAGGTGATCAGGTATGTGGTTACGAAGGCTAGTTTTGATGCGAAAAGCGTTACGAAGATCAGGATAAAAGAGGAATGGATATTCGATAAGGAAGCAAGCCGCATGTTTGTGCGCATACTTGGAATTGCGCCCTTAAAAACGCTATACTTTCCAAATGGACAAGAAAGGCCTAATGCCTCTCCGATGTTTTGGGTCTATTACCCCGATTGTCGGCCCTTGTTTGCAAAATACGAGGTATACAATCCAAAGAACATGGGTATGGGAAGAATGACCTGGGAGGAGCTTTTTGAGAACAGGATGTTTAGCAGTTACATCACAAAAACTACGCTGGATAATCCAGGAAACAAAAACATAAGACAATACGTCAAAGATCCAATTCTGGCCTTAATTGAAGGCGACAATATCAAAGACAGAATCTTTAATTACGAGCAGGATCTGTGGTCTTATTGATCTAAATTATTTTCCCAATCGTAAAAATCCCATTCGTTTATCGAATGGGATTTTTGTTTCCAATAGTCTCAATGTTAATAACTTATTTTTTTAAAAAAATACACGAAAGTGGTATAGGAAATATGGGGAATTGTTGTATTTTCGTTTCGGTTTTTCATAGGATATTGGATTTTAAAAACGGGGCTGGATTTCTATCCGGGCCCCTTTTGTTTTAGGGCCAATCCTCACGTGAGAGAGTTTGTCGACGCCGAACTCTAATGCTCATTTTGCTTTTCAAAAAAATCTCTGATCAGTTTTGCCTTCGATTTTCCAATCAATTTTATCAATTCTTCTTCTGTTTGTTGTTTGATGTTATTTAATGATCGAAATTTTTTCAGCAGCATGTCGGCGGTATTTTTTCCAATGCCCCTAATGTCTTCCAATTCATTTTTAAACGTGCCCTTACTTCTCTTCTGCCGATGAAATGTAATGCCGAAGCGGTGCACCTCATCGCGAATCCGGCGAATTAATTTCAAACTATCGCTGTTATAAGGAAGTTTTAGAGACTCCTTATCGCCGGGGTAAAAGATCTCTTCTTCATTTTTTGCCAAACCAATCACTACCGATCTGCCTGTTACACCCAATGCCTCCAGCGCTTCCGATGCAGCACTCAATTGACCCTTGCCACCGTCAATGATGATCAGTTGCGGGAAGGGTTCACCTTCTGCGAGTAATCGTTTATATCGTCTAAAAACGGTTTCTTTCATGGAAGCAAAATCATTGATTCCTTCGACTGTTTTTATATTAAAGTGCCGGTAGTCTTTTTTGCTGGGCACGCCATTTTTAAATGATACCATTGCCGATACTGGATAACTACCCTGGAAGTTGGAATTGTCAAAACATTCGATCTGCAACGGTAATGAAGGAAGTTGCAGGTCTTGCTGCAGTTGTTCCAATAGTTTCGTTTTATCGGCATTTTTTTCTTCCAGTTTTAAACGCTCCTTTCGCTTCATATCTTCCATGAAATAATTCACATTGCTTTCCGATAGTTCAAGCAATTTCTTTTTATCACCACCTCTCGGAACGGTGATTATCACACCTTCTTCAGGATAATCGATTAGAAAGGGTAGAATGATCTCGCTCGCATGGCTGTTGAAATTTGTTCTGTACTGAGCCACCGAAAATGAAAGTATCTCTTCGATGGTCTCATCCAAATGAGTTTCGACAGCGAGAGTTTTTGTCTGCACGATCGTTCCGTTTTGAACCATTAAATAGTTCACGTAAGCTGCATGATTTTCCTTGATTACCGAAAAAACATCAACGTCGCCCAATTTCGGAGTAACCACTACCGATTTTGACTGGTAGTTTTCAATGAAGTCAATTTTTTTTCGAACGACCTCGGCTTTTTCAAATTCCATTTTGGCCGCATATTCCTTCATTTCATTTTTGAAATGCTGAATGACAGGATTTAGTCTGCCTTTCAAAAGATTCTTTAGTTGACGCAAACCTTCATCATAATCTTCGCTGGTCTGCAGCCCTTCACATGGTCCTTTGCAATTACCCAGGTGATATTCAAGACACACTTTAAATTTTTTCTTTGCGATATTATTTTCTGTCAGGTTTAATGAGCATGTCCTTAATTGGATCGTTTGTTTAATAAACGTCAACAGTTCTCTCACTTTTCCTACGGAGGTGTAAGGCCCCAGGTACTCAGAACCATCATTGATTTCCTTTCTTGTTAAAAAAACTCGCGGAAAGGGTTCATTTTTTATGACGATATATGGATAACTTTTATCGTCTTTCAAATTGATATTAAAACGCGGCTGGAATTGCTTGATCAGCGAATTTTCCAGAAGAAAAGCGTCTTGTTCGGAATTGACGATTGTGAATTCAATTCTTGAGATCCGCTGAACCAGTTCATAAGTTTTGTAGCTGGTGAAGGTCTTAATAAAATAAGAAGTGACTCGTTTACGCAGGTTCTTTGCCTTCCCCACATAAATTAGCTTATTATCAATGTCAAAGTACTTATAAATGCCGGGGCTTGACGGGATACCGGCTGAAATATTTTTGTATTCTTCGGGGGTCATTCACTATGTTCGTTATTCATTTTCACCCTTATTCCAAATTACATTCATCACCGAAGTCTTCTCCTGTCCGTCCTTCTTCTGCGTAATGGTGATCACCTGGAATTTTTTATCAGCATACCAGGTCATCCTTTTAATCACTGAGCTGTCTTTGTTGGTTGAAAACTTTTCAATATATACGCTTTTTACTTCGTCGGGCGGACCGGGAACAATTCTTACCTCTTGTCTCTGTACCTCCAGGTTTTTGTCGTTAGGTGTTGCAATAAAAACAGCCTGGCCCAGGTCATTGTTCATCATTCTCTCCTCGGTATATTTTCCGCCAAATTTTTTTGCGATGTCGGGTGTTTCAAGAAAATCCCTTGCCACGTTTTTGAAGTCGTCTCTTTTGACATAGGTTGTATCGTATGTGCTATCGGTCAAAGCAACGAGCTTCATAATCGAATAAATAGAGGTGTCCACACGGGCGATTTGGCCTTTTATAAAATCCATAGCGGGGAAAACGTCATTTTTCTTTTGTTTGCAACCAATGTACAGAAACGCTATAAATAAGAATGCCAGTAAGAACCCATTACTTTTCATCTGCAATATTTTAAGCTTTTTTTTGAAAATCCGAATCAAAAATTTCGAATTTCGAATTTCCCTTGTTCGGCATTTCTTTTCGAAATTCGATTTTCGGGCTTGCGTGAATAAACCATAAAATTAAAGCGAAACGGTACAAGAAAAAACCCTGTTAACAGTAACAGGGTTCCAAAGTAAAGCAGCAGTTAGTCTCAGCTACTTTGTAAGAGAAACGCCAATTTTCAAACCAAAGTCGAAAAGATTTTCTTTTACCGGGTATTTGCTTATAAAGCTTGACAGCAACTGGTAACGCATTTCAGGTCCAACCTGCCATTTCATCTTACCGGTATTATAAGAGACAAATGCTTCAAGGCCTGTGCTCACATTCCAACGACGAATTAACCAGGGAACTTGTGCATAATTCTTATAGTCAGTGGAGAGAAGATATGCCCGGTCACCCAACACATAGGTCGGTTGAAGTGTGCCGCCAACGCCAAATTGAACCTTGTCATCTCCCACGAGATTCACTTCGGCTCCTACCGGCATTGCTATTTCAAAATAAAAGTTTTGAAGCCAGTCTGATTTATAACCATTGAAATTGCGGTGAGAGCTCACAACATTAACTGAGTCAACACCACCACTTCCTCTCAGGTCTATTTTTGCTACCTCGAAAGCAGAATTGAATGCTTTGATATCGTAACGATTGATATTAAACTGAAGCCCTGCCTTTACCCTAAAATTCTTACTCAGCGCATATTTTGAAGTGAATCCAAATTCCAAACCCAAATCGGGTTTGTGTGTGACCACGTTGTTTACATCGTACAAATATGAATAAGAAGTGTTTGAAGTCGAAGCGAGAAATGGCTTATTTTCTGATAATTTTCTATAGCTAATCGTTGGAGTAACATACAATTGGAAAGAAAGCTTTTTGTGACCAGTGTGAGTAAAGCTATTGATAACACTCTCAATTGTCCAGTTAAAGGAGTTTGTGCTAAGAGTCTTTGGATAACTTACCTTCTTGCGCGGCTGGATCATGCTGATTATATCCTGATCAGTCAGTTCATCAGTCACATCAAAATTGAATGGCCGTAGACTGCTTTGATCACCGCCAAAAAGATGATCCCCTTTTACAGATATCAAATCAGTTAGCAAAGGAGTATAAAACTTTGTTGTCGTGTAATAGCCTTCTAATGCCACAGGATTAACGGCACTATTTTTCTGTTCATTCGAATTCGTCGGTCTAATAGCTGATTTCGATTGTATCGGCTCTGCAAGAGTGACGTCTTTATCCGTTACAACTGGTTTAGTAATGCTGATTACAGGTTCTTTAGATGTGCGAGTAATGAGAAGAGTGACCAGTGAGCCGGTGATGAGCAGGAGAACCAATCCCAAACCGTACCACTTCCGACGAGTATGAAGAGCAGAATAAATTCCGCTCCATACCTTCGAAGAAGGATAGATCCGGAATTGATCCGCGTTTTCTTTTAAGAACCTTTCAAACTCATTATTAAAATCTCTCTCCATAATCAGTCAGTGATTTAGGGATTAGGATCAATTATCTTTTCATAGCAGTCAACCATTCGACATCTTCTTTCGCCTTTTGAATAATCTTCTTTCTCACCAGTATATCTTCCAGCATTGCCTTTGCCCTGGTGTATTGACTTCTGCTGGTACTTTCCTCAATTTCCAGCATTACACCAATCTCACGGTGACTATAACCTTCAATTGCATACAGGTTTAGAACAGTCCGATAACCAACCGGTAACATCCTGATACATTCTACGATTTGTTTAGCCTGGACGATGGATGGTACAGTCTCCTCTCTGACCTGTACTGCGTTGGCGTGAATGATATCTACACTTTCGCTAAATTTCTTGTTCTTTTTGAGAATATTGATACAAGTGTGTACAATGATTCTCCTTATCCATCCTTCAAAAGCGCCCCTGTTTCCAAACGTGTGCATTTGTGAAAAGATCTTGATGAAACCTTCCTGCAACATATCCTCTGCATCCTCCCGATTATGTGCGAAACGATAGCACACCGACAACATTTTCGGACTATACCGGTTGTATAGTTCTCTTTGCGCGGCGGGGTCGTTTTGCAAACAGCCTTTTAGAATGGCTTCCTCGGTCATAATTTCCCTTTGGTTGCCTGTAATTTAGACAATTTTTGAATTATAATGCTGCACGGAAAGTAAAAATTGGGATTTGTCCGATTGTGGGTTCTACCAGCGGCAATTCAATACCGGTCACAACTTCAGGGAAGTGTCAGTGCTGACTATTTTTTCTCTGAAGACTATCGGGAGGATATTTTTCTTTCATATCATTTATGATGCCGTCGGCCCAATTTATGAGCGTTATTTTTTCGTTATCCGTTAAAATGGCATCCTTGTGCACCCATAAATAGGAATTCAAAGGCATCTTGCCCTTCTTCACCAGGTCAACCGTGGATTCCATTTTGTGATATTTATAGCGCGCTGGTTTATCAGTAAACTCATCAAAATTCAGCTCTTCCTTGCCGTCATTGATGTGACTGGTAAGCCACCAATCAAGTGGTTGGATCTTAAAATACCAACGATATCGCGTGTTATTGCTGTGGCAGTCGAGACAAGCTTTTACTAAAATACTATCAACGTCGGCAGGAATCGGATAAAGCTTGGCAATGTTCTGTGGCTGATCACCAGTGGAATTATTTCTTGCCGGGTGAATAAATTGAATGAGGATGAGGATAACTAGTAAGACAATCAGTATTTTTTTAAGCATTTGCAATTTCTTTAGTAGTTAAGATTTCGCCCGTCATTTCTTTTGGAATAGCAATATCCATCATTGTCAAAATCGTTGGTGCAATATCACCCAGTTTACCAGGTCTTAATTTCCCATTCCAGTTTTTGTCTACAATGAACAACGGAACAAGATTTAATGTGTGCGCAGTATTCGGCGTTCCATCTTCATTGATCATGTAGTCGGCATTTCCATGATCGGCCGTGATGAAACACGTGTAACCGTTTTCTAACCCAGCAGTAACTACTTTCTCAACACAACTGTCAACAGTTTCTACGGCTTTAATGGCAGCTTCCCACACGCCGGTGTGTCCAACCATGTCTGCGTTAGCGTAATTCAGACAAATGAAATCGGCCGTGCGATTTTTGATTTCTGGAAGCAAAGCTTCGGTTACTTCGTATGCACTCATTTCAGGTTTCAAATCATATGTGGCCACTTTGGGTGAAGGAATTAGAATTCTTTTTTCGTTTTTGAAGGGAATTTCCCGTCCCCCACTAAAAAAGAAAGTAACATGAGGATATTTTTCTGTTTCCGCGATCCTAATCTGTTTTAAGCCTTGTTGTTCCAAAACCTCGCCAATCGTATTATCCAGGTTGTCATTATGGAAAATCACATGAATATTCTTAAATGAATGATCATACTCTGTCATTGTCGTGTAATCAAGTGACAATTTCTTCATTCCAAACTCTGGTAGATCGATTTGTGTAAGCACCTGCGTTATTTCACGGCAGCGATCTGTTCTAAAGTTGAAGCAAATGACAACATCGCCGTCGTGGATTGTTGCAAGAGGTTGCTGCGCTTCATCTACGATAACGCAAGGTTTTATAAACTCATCAGTGATGTTATTGTGATAAGAGTTTTCAATTGCCTGGAGCGCATCAGTAGCTTTTTCGCCTATCCCGTTTACAAGTGCGTCATAGGCAAGCTTAACTCTTTCCCATCGTTTATCTCTGTCCATGGCATAATACCTGCCACTGATAGTAGCAATTTTTCCTGTCGTTTTATTCAAGTGTGATTGTAGATCACGAATAAAACCTAAACCACTTTTAGGATCCGTATCGCGTCCATCAGTAAAGGCATGTATAAAAACATTATTCAGTCCTTCCTGCTTGCAAACATCAATGATCGCCTTTAGATGACTGATATGAGAATGCACGCCGCCATCACTAACCAGGCCGATGAGGTGCAGAGGCTTTTGATCTTTCTTTGCGAGGCGGATAGAATTAAGCAGATCCTCATTCTTTGCGAAGGATCCATCTTTTACAGCTACATTGATCCTTTGCAATTCCTGGTACACAATGCGACCTGCACCAAGGTTCAGGTGACCAACTTCAGAATTGCCCATTTGTCCATCGGGTAACCCAACAACTTCTCCACATGTCGTTAAAGTTGTATTGGGGTACTTGCGATAGAGTGAACTAACGAATGGCGTTTTGGCATGCTGAATAGCATCTGCCGATGCAACTTTTCCTAATCCCCAGCCGTCCATGATGATCAAAATCACTTTTTTATTGTCCATTTACATTCAAAGATTTATAATGTTTCGCGATAATACTTCTTTTTTTCTGTCGAAAATCAATGATTTAGAATAGTAATTATCCAGTTAAAGTTTGTAAAACTACTTTATTTGGTGAATTGGTTGTTATGCCTATGAAAAGCCTGGTCTTTTTATTATTTTAGTAGTCGCCAAAGTCCGATTCTATGGCATATTTTTCGTTTCTCTCCACTGCGAAAACAGACTATATGAATAAAATCGCTTCTAAATTCACGATTCTTTTGGGCGTTATCCTGGTGTTTATCGGGATGTCATTTATCGCCCAAAGCTCTAACCTTGACGAGGTGATTGGGGCGCTTAAGGATGGCAAGGCAAACGAATTGGGGAAATATATGGATGATAATATAGAGTTAACCTTGCCGGATAAAAGCAATAATTATAGTAAAGCACAGGCTGTTCTTGTCCTAAAGGATTTTTTTGATAACAATGAAGTCAAAGCATTCGAAGTGAAGCATAAAGGCGATCAAAATGGCGGACAGTATTGTGTGGGAACCCTTCAAACGAAATCAGGCAACTATCGTACGACCGTTTTCATGAAGGTAAAAGACAACAAAGATTTTGTCAAGGCTATCCGCTTTCAATCGGTTGAATAATATTTTAATAAACGAATTAAATAAAAGCCTTCCCGTTACGGAAGGCTTTTTACTTTTGGGGTATGATCGATTTCGATGAACGCTTGCGCATGTTGATCGAGCGAGCATTAAACGAGGATATCGGCGACGGCGATCACTCCACGTTATCCTGCATTCCGGCAGATGCAAAAGGAACAGCTATTCTTAAAATAAAACAAGATGGAATTTTGGCCGGGCTCGATGTAGCACGACGAATATTTTGCTACAAGGAACCCTCATCGGCTTTCACTGCTTTTAAAAAAGACGGTGATAAAATAGAAAATGGTCAAACAGGCTTTGAGGTAAAAGCATCAGTTCACACTATTTTGAAATGCGAGAGACTGGTGTTGAATTGCATGCAAAGAATGAGTGGCATTGCCACATTAACACGGCTATACGCAGATCGTTTAAAGGGTTACAGAACAAAGATTCTGGATACAAGGAAGACCACTCCTAATTTCAGGCTGTTGGAAAAGGAAGCTGTTCGAATTGGGGGTGGCATTAATCATCGCTTTGGTTTGTATGACATGATCCTATTGAAGGATAACCATATTGACTATTGTGGGGGTTTGGAGAAGGCAATCGAAAGGGCCTATAATTATGCGCGAACAACGAGACCAGCATTAAAAATAGAAGTGGAGACAAGAAACCTGGATGATGTAAAAAGAATAGTTGCGATTGGAAGAGGAAAAGTTTTCAGAATAATGCTTGACAATTTTACTCCTCCCCAGCTCGCTGAGGCATTAAAAATAATTAGCGGCGAATTTGAAACGGAAGCAAGCGGCCGGATTCATCTGGATAATTTAATTGAATATGCAGAGACGGACGTCGACTACGTAAGTGTTGGAGCATTGATCCACCAGGCAAAGAGTTTGGACTTAAGCCTGAAAGCGAAAGTTGATGGAGATTAAAGTCAAAAGTCAAAATGAACAATTCAAAACCCAGAGTCACTTTTTTTCCACTTTTTACTTTTTACTTTTGAATTTGACATGAGCAAGAAGAAACCAGACA
>AP72_2010_repI_A01DRAFT_1000152_pt1 | contig 11988 bp, 10 predicted proteins | sample AmaPasreplicIA01_FD_9191 | JGI IMG/M metagenome (IMG submission 9191) | reverse complement strand
CGGTGGACGTTTTGCGTGCGGGCGTCCGACGGCTCGCGCGCGGCGATCTATCAGCTCGCATCGGTTCGAAATTCGGGAACCGCAAGAATGAGTTTGGCGAGCTTAGCCAGGACTTCGACAGCATGGCTGCGCGCATTGAAACGCTCGTCGTGTCGCAGCGCCGTTTACTCGGCGACATCTCGCACGAGCTACGTTCGCCGCTCGCGCGATTGAGCGTGGCGCTGGGAATAGCTAAGCGTCGCGCCGAAACGGAGGCCCCGGGTCTGATTGGACCTCTGGACCGCATCGAACGTGAATCTGAACGGCTTAACGAGTTAATTGGACAGTTGTTGACGTTGACACGTTTAGAGACCTCGCCCGATGAGATGGAAAAAACGCCGGTTGATTTGGGAGAACTCATCGGTCAGGTCGTGGCGGACGCTGACTTCGAGGCGCAGGCACGGAATCGTAAAGTTGAGGTAGCGGCCACGGAAACATGCAAGATCCTGGGTAATGTTGAACTGCTCAGGAGTGCCATCGAGAACGTTGTGCGCAACGGTGTGCGGTATACGGCCGAGAATACCAGTGTCGAAGTCACACTTCAGTGTGCAAACGAGGGCGATCACGAAGACGCAATTATCAGTGTGCGAGATCACGGCAAGGGCGTACCGGAAGAAGCGCTTAACGATTTGTTTCGCCCCTTCTACCGGGTCGCAGATGCGAGAGATCGGCGAACTGGCGGGACCGGCCTCGGCCTGGCAATTACGGAAAGAGCCGTACGGCTTCACGGCGGAACGATTAAAGCAGCAAACGCGCCTGACGGAGGTCTGGCTATCGAAATCACATTACCGGTGGCTACAAAATAACCAGTCACTAATCTTGCCGAGGAAGTAGCTTAAACAGCTTCTACGATATCGCCCTGATAAATCAGTCTGCCTGGTCCTGCGCTCCATCCACCGCTCCAGTCAGTGCTGTTTTTGTTTTTGATCAAGGCATCGAATTTCGTGCCTTGTTCTGCTGTCAGTACAGCTTTTATCTTTTTCACGGTGGCTGCGCGCAGCGGGCCAACCGATGTCGCCATCTTCGCGGAATTGCCATGCTCAGATTTTTTTATTTTTTCGTACTTCTCGGCGGATGCCTTGTAGATGGCAGCAATCTTTGAGGTCTGCTGATCTGTTAATTTCAATTGCTTTTGCAGTCCTTTTGCTTTTTCCACCGGAATCGATGTCGACTGCCTTGCCCGCGCATAGCTGACTGGCATTAATCCGATCAACAAACAGCATATCAGCGATATTTTTTTCATGTTCCCCTCTTAAGTTATTAATTGCCGGAATAGTATTTTAGAGCAGGGCCTTCGATTCTGCGATTCAACCAGAGACTATTTTCATGACGAACGCACTAAAGAACGGGGTCAGCCGGACATATCGAAGACCGGACCCCAGGTACTCTTTACCTCGCACTCACGAATGCCTAGGTTCCTCGATACTTGAGGCTTCAGCCGATGGGCGTAGTTTTATCTGAATTGCGGTCACAGTTTTATCTGAATTGCGCTCACAATACGGTGACAGCTAAAATTCAATTTTCTCGCCAGCCCGTTATCGAATCTAATTGAATCATTGACTTTAAGCCGGCGGCAACAGTATAAGATTCGCCGACCGGCAGACTCATTTCATCTCGGACGCGCGCATCCCGAAACGGGCGTTCGCAAATCAACTGTAAGGTATTGCCAACAAATCTCTCCTAAACGACTCTTCGGAACGATATGGAGGCATCAGCATGTTCAAGTCTATTCGAATACCACTCTTCATCTCCGTTTACCTTTTGGCTCAGTCTCTTGCCGCGGGCAGTGGTGTGCATCCGTCATTCAATGTCCAATCAACGACAGAGGCGCCTTTTCCTACCGACCGGTTCACCACACCCGACCCGAGACAAAACACCAATCAACGGATCAATCTACCGTTTCCGGATTGCGCAACTCATCCTTCAGATTGCCTTGATGTCGCACTGTTGAACCAACTCGACGGCTCTAACACTCAACCTCGTATTTCAATACCGTTTGACGGCGCGATCGATCCATCCACCGTTACAAGTCAAACTGTCTTTATTCTTCGCATTGCAGACACTTTGAATCCGACTGACTTTCATCAGCAGACGATCGGGATAAATCAGGTAGTGTGGGACCCGGCTACTCTGACTCTCTTTGTTCAGTCGGATGAACATCTGGATCAGCATACGAGCTATTTGCTTGTCGTAACCAAAGGAATCCATGACGCAGCTGGAGACCCGATTGAGGTTTCTGATCCATTCGCCCACTTCAGGCACGATCTGAACTTTGGCCAGACCAAAGATCCTCAGCTCAAGGCTTATCGAGCAACATTGATTAAATCGCTCGACGACGACTTTTTGGCGAGCATTGCGCCAGGTCTTTCTGCCAGCGACATCGCGGTAGCAAGCTTCTTTACGACGGGGAGTGTAACCTCGACGCTCGAAAGAATTCGCGATCAGGTCAAGGTTGCGCCTGCCCCTTCGGTCAGCTTCAATCTTGGAACACACGGCGAGTCTACTGTATTCCCAACTGCTTCTGTAATTGGGATTCTTTTTGGAAGACAAGTAACAACGGCTGGCCCACTGAGCACGGTTCCGGTACCAACTCCCGCACTACAGGTTTTCCCAGGATCAGTTGCCACGATTGCTTTCGGCAAATTCACTGCCAAAAATTATGAAACATCCGGCGGCTACATTCCCGCCGTTCCGACACGCACCGGTGTGCCGGCGGTTCAAAGTACTCAGGACCTCTACTTCAATCTGTTTCTGCCGGCCGGTACCAGACCGGCGAATGGGTGGCCCGTGGTAATTTTTGCTCACGGCTTTGGCGACAACAAGAACAACAGCCCCCTCGCACTGGCTTCAACGTTGGCGCACAACGGCATCGCCACTATCGCCATCAATGCAGTGGGCCATGGCTTCGGCAGTTCCGGGACTCTCACCGTTATCCAGGGAACGGGCGCAACAGTGCTTTCTGCCGGAGGAAGAGGTGTGGATCAGAATGGGGATGGGACAATTGATTCAGCGGAAGGTTTATTTGCTACTGGAACACAAACCGATATAACGATTCGCGACGGCCTTCAACAAACCACTGCGGATCTAATGCAAGTGGTGCGGGCCATTCAAGGCGGGGTGGAAGTCGACGGTGGCGGAGTCACGCTCGATGCGCAGCGCATCTACTATTTGGGTCAATCACTCGGTGGCGACTACGGCACCGTTTTCCTCGGCGTTGAACCCGATGTTCATGCGGGCGTTATCAACGTCGCAGGTGGGACCTTTCTTGATGCGGCGCGTTTGGGACCGTCTACCCGCCCGTTGCTCGGTCAGTTCCTTGGTTCCCGTGTACCTTCATTGCTGAATATCGGCGGTGTCGATTTTAATGAGAATATGCCTCTACGAAATCAACCGCCGGTTATTAATACAGTGCCGGGCGCGATGGATATTCAGAAGGCAGAGGATGTCGCGAATTGGCTTTCGCAAGCCGGCGACTCAGTTTCCTGGGCTTCGTTCATACGAAAAGCGCCCCTTTCCGGCCAGTCTCCAAAGGCGACCATTTTTCAGTTCGCACGCGGTGATAAGACAAATCCTAATCCGACCACAACTGCAATTTTGCGCGCGGGTGATTTTGCTGATCGAGCAACGTTGTTCCGCAACGACCTGGCATTCGCTGCCAACCCTGCGTTTCCGAAAAACCCGCATACGTTCTTGACCAATATTGCAGGAGCTCCGGCCGTGGCGGCAGTGGCAATCGGAGCACAGTCGCAAATTGGGATCTTTTTTGCCTCTAACGGCGCTTTAACGATCGATCCAGATGGGCCCGGACCGCTGTTCGAGGTGCCTATTAACGGTCCGTTACCCGAGGATTTGGCGTTTATTCCGTAGCCAGGCGGGAGGTGGGCCGTTTCACTGCATAAAGATGAAACACCGGAGACAAGGCCTTCGATTCTGCGATCCTCATGAATCGGCCAAATCTCGCGTTGGGAATAGAAGTTTGATCGCAGGGGACGGGATCGAACCGCCGACCGTGTGCATAGGGCGTGACAAATTATAAAATGACAAAGACCTTGCCCTTCAGAAATACGAAAGGGGTCAGGCCTTCGATTCTGCGATTCTCGTAGAACGGTTACGATTTCATTTTGGGGGAATGAAAGTTATTGATTGGTAGCGGGGTGCGGGATCGAACCCCTGACCTTGGGGGTTATGACAAGGACTCAGGGCAAATTCGCAAGTTTTCGCCCTTTAATAAGTTGCAGCCATCAGTCACAGTCGATTGTCATGTGGTCCTGACACAAAATGGACACACAAAAATGGACTGTCTCTTGTCTGTCATTCTTACTAAGAAGAATTCAAGTCGTTTTAACAAGTCTGCGAATTGGGGGTCAGATCGATGGCTTTCAAACATGGGTCAACCCTAAGTTCAACCAACCCGCAGTCCGTTCTTCGTAAGCCTTTCAAGCCAGACACACACCCGTTCTTTCTCGTTGAGCGCAGCATAACGTCTAAGTGCTTCGGTTCGCCTGCCCGAACAGCAACCTGAGCCAAACGAGATAAGGATTCTGGACTCATGCGCTCTTTTCCAAAGATCAGGCTTCGCGTGAGCTCCCTCAATCTGTGAGTCCGACCCGATGCAAAAGATCTGAGAACTCTGACTCTGTGCGCAAGCTGTCAAACCCAGGGTCGACGAGCAAGAACTGGAGCTGAAGGTCATGAACCGAGTAGGCCTTCTCCAACGATGCTAAAGCCTCTTTACGCTGACCCAAAGCAGCAAGGAGAATTGCCAACTCGGCTGGCGAAACGTAATGCTTGCTTGTCTGCAATTGCCTGAGAATCGACTGTGCTTTCTCACTTTGATTCGCTTTCGCAAAAGCTTCGCCGAGGTAAATCTGTGTGCTCGTACTCTCGTCGCCCAGCCGAATCGCGCCCTGATAAGCTTCGATGGCTTCCGAGTACATTCCCTTCGCCGCATAAATGTAGCCAAGCGCAAGCTGGCCGTTGGGATAGTTCTGATCCTGTTCCAGCGTCTTCTTCGCTTCAACAATTGCCTCATCGTACTTGCGCGCAAAATAAAGCCTGACTGCGAGGTTATTGGAAACCGAGAGGGGATCAAGTCCCCTGGCACGGTTAACCTCGGCGATGGCTTGATCATGTCGGCTCATTAAGCTCAGATAATAGGAGTACCAGTTGTGAGCAGTCGCAAGATTTGGGCTCAAGTCGATCGTGCGTTTGAATTCTGATTCGGCGGTGGCCCAGTCCCATTCATTCTGTTTGCATCGCGCGAGTGCAAGGTGTGCTTCCGCTAAGTCATCATTCAATTCCAATGCCCTGTGCGCAGCTACTTCCGCTTTCGACACGGCCTCTTTCTGATCCAGAATGCCATTAACGGCAAGTTGAAGATAGCTGCTTGACAGTTCTGCGTAGGCCAGCGCATAGCCCGGGTCTATGGCTATCGCCTGTTGAAAATATTCATGTGCCTGCTTCCGGCCCTCCGTCACACCTTTGTTCCCCACGAACCGTCCTTTAAGGACCAACTCATACGCCTCTGGGTTTGTGCTCACTCGTCTGGCAATTTGCTGTTGTTCGGCACTGGTCAATTTCAAACGGAGCTTCTCGACGATCTCTTTGGAGATTTCCTGCTGAACATGCAAGAGGTCCGATGCTTTCCGGTTATACTGCGCGCCCCACATCTGTGTTTTGTCGCTCGCCTTGACCAGTTCGGCACTGATTTGCAGATCGTCTCCTCGCTGCAAAACCCTGCCTGTCACAATCGCTTCCACTCCGAGCGCCTTAGCTATCTCTGGTGGATCTATATCTTTGCTCTTGTACTTGAAGGAGGAACTACGGGCGATCACTTTCACGCCCGGCAGCTCCGATAGATTGTCGATTAAGCTTTCACTAATGCCGTCTGAAAGGTAGTCCATGTTAGGATCCTGCCCCTCATTAGCAAACGGCATTACCGCGATGGAGCGAACCGCCGTTTCGCGCGCTACGAAGTAGTTCCGGTAAGCGAAGTAACCGGTCGCAAGCATTACTGCTATCACGGCTCCAACCATCAGTAATGTCCTCAGCTTAGTAGGTCGAACCTGATCGGCGACTGATTGGTGACTCGTAGCAGACATTGAGCCTGGAGAGTCGGAGACGGTCCGGTTGGTGACCGGCTCACCATGCTGGGCCTTCGTGTCCTGGGCATTCAGCAAGTCGCGCCGGACTTCTTTGAGTTCGATGGCCACATCTTTAATTGCCTGATAGCGCTCGTCAGGATCTTTTGCCAGACAACGTCGTACGATTCTTTGCAAATGATTCGGGGCATCAGGTCGCAGATCACTGAGAGGAGTAACCGGCTCACGAATTATCTTGTTAAGCGTGTCGATGGTATCGGATCCGGCGAAAGCCCTGCGTCCCGTTATGGCTTCGTAGAGGATGCATCCGAACGAGAAGACGTCTGAGCGGTGATCGATTTCGTTGGCCTTCCCCTGTGCTTGCTCGGGCGACATGTAACCGACTGTGCCCATTACCACGCCCGGTGTGGTCTTCCCCGACGCGGCGATAGGGAAACGCGGCGTCGTAGCGATCAGGGTGGACCCTTCATCCCCGAGTCCCCGTGTCTCTCTTTCTGCCTGTCCTTCGATTAATTTCGCCAGACCGAAGTCTAGAATCTTCGCGTGACCATCGCGCGTCACCATGATGTTGTCGGGCTTCAAGTCGCGATGAACGATTCCCGATGCGTGAGCTTTTGCCAATCCTTCCGTAACGTGTTGCAGGTATCTAAGGAGCTTTGCGAGATTGGTTTGCCGCTGATGGATCAATTCACGCAGCGTCACGCCATCGACGAACTCCATAGCGATGAAGTTCACTCCTTCGCTCTCGCCGATCTCGTACATGTGGGCGATGTTGGGATGATTGAGAGCAGCGGCCGCTTGCGCCTCCTGTTTGAAACGGCGGATGCGTTCCTGATTAGCCGCCACGTTGGACGGCAAAATCTTAAGCGCAACCCTTCGGCGGAGATCCACATCTTCGGCCAGATATACTTCTCCCATTCCGCCCTCACCAATCTTCGAGCGGATTTCATACCGACCAAGTGACGTTCCTGCGCTAATGTTCAAAGAAGAAGAATGAGGCTTTGACGGTGGACGACCGTCATTTTAGCCGCCTTAACCTGAGCGCGCTACTAGTATCGCAGTGCCGGTAATTCAATCGATGAAATCCCGCCAATACTTAGTCTTAAGTATCCTGTTTTTAGGACCAGCTATAAGTAGAGAATTCCGGGTTTTGAGTCAACAAAAATTCCTTGGGCGTCATGTCCACAGCGCATCGTGTGGCCGATCTTCGGAGGCTGCTTCCTGCGAAGCGGACTCAAAACTGACACACGCTTGCAAATTGCCGCGTAATCTGTGCTCGTAGTCGTTGAAGGTTTGGAAGATTTGGTAGCGGGGGGCGGGATCGAACCGCCGACCTTGGGGTTATGAATCCAAACCCACTGCTACGAAGTTTCATCATACACCGCATAACCCAATAGAAGCCGAGCGGATTGCACCCAATCGAGTCGTCTATGCGCCTCATGTGCTATATGTTCTTCACCAAGTCTGGCAAAAGTCTGGCGAGGAATAAACCCCAAGGCCTGAAAGCTTCATTGGCTTCTCGCGTTGCGAAAGCAAGAGGTTCGTCACTTCGAGATTAAATCTACTCCAAACGGATTTAAGCAAGTTGGGACCGGCTTGACGTAACCTAACGAAACGGGATTACCCATAGAATTGACAGGACTGCTCGTCAGATATGGCCAATTAAATACAAAACATTCAGAAACAAAATTGATTTGACTCCGTTAGCACTTCAGGAACCAAGGACGTAATTCTTCGGGTTTGATCGACGCCGTTGGTATTCGAAGTGACATTCGTCTCAACAAGGCGTACAGTAGTGACACTGTTTCTTTGAGAATTCATCTCTCGACATCAGGTTGAGCTTAACGACCTTCTCCTTTTGCCGTCTGCTGCATTCGCACGCGACCGGAGCAAAGGAGAACCTGGATGTCGAATTTCGATCCAACCAAAACCTATCTGATTGCTGATGCCTCGAAACAGGCGGCAGAATGGACGTCGTCGGAGTGCAACCGCCAATTATTTGTGCTTTATAAGCAACGGCTGACTCTCAACGCAAACCGTGAGAAGCGTCTGAAACGAGAACTACAGCAGTCTGCGGAACTGAGCGCATTGTACAAGTCTTTGGGAATTCCGGAGCTTGCGGCCACGTGAAAGCGATCCGAGCGATGGTTCGTCCGGTTGTTGAACCGTCCGCGACTCATCTATAGCGGTAAGTAATACGCCCGCGGGAAAGGTCATACGGCGACATTTCGACGATTACGCGGTCACCGACCAGAACGCGGATGCGATGCCTGCGTAGTTTGCCGGCAATCGCGGCCAGCACTACGTGCTCGCTTTTGTCCAACCGCACTTTGAAAAATGCGTTCGGCTGTTTGTCGATAATTATGCCTTCCGCGGGAATCAAGTCGTCTTTCGGCAATTAGTGTCTCCTTCTATCTGCTAGTCCAATTGATAATGCTCGGCGAGATTCCTTCGCAGTGGCGCCGGAACCGTTTTTACAGGCGTCGACGTCAACATTCTTTGCGACAAAACATCCGGCCGCACGCGGCAGACATGCCACTCACGTGAGTTGTCGTTATATGACCAGCGATAGTACGGACCATCCTCGCAGCGGCTGTAGAACACAGAATAGCCGCCCTGCGTCTCTATCACTTCGTTGTTTGTGTACAGTCGCAGGCCGTTCATCAGATAAGTTTTAGAATAACGAATATTGCTGATAGTGATATGACGACGCCAGCGATTAGGTGCAACCAGCTCAGCGCCAGCCGCCGGCAGTGCGTGCACTTAATCTGCCACAAAAGCAGAACTGTCCCGCAGTTCGAACATGACCAGATTATTTTTGGCATAGGCACTTCACATCCCTCGGGCTAAGCGCGGTATCGCTCGACGACGCGTCACCTAATCTAACAACCGCCCCACCGGGCCAGCACTCGATTGCGAATTTCTTGATCTAAATCTGGATGGAGAATGACATAGACAAGGATTATCAGTAGGCCCAGCATTAGTATCGCGAAAAACAAAATTCACTTTGCACGCGGAACGCTTTCTTCAGCGTCCAATTTGGCCGTGAGTTCTCCAGGACTAAATTGCCGCGCGCAGGTGGCACACTGAGTGTCTTTCGTGAAGCACAGGCCAGTGCAGTTAGGACATTTTGTGAGTCCCATCGACAACTCCTTGTTCCGCCACGATCTTGACTTTTTTCAACTCAGCCCCAGTGAGTCCAAAAAACGTCGCCATTTCCACTATTTGGCGCGGACTAACAAAGTCGGCAGGATTCGCGCAGAATTTGTCCATGCCCGGCGCAAACTCGCGACACCGCATCGTCGTCGGCAGTTTCAAGCCTAATCGACATGTATCTGGCGCAGAGTGGTGTCGACAGAATTCACAGATCGTCATTAGTCGTTAAAGTCCCATCCCGCGCGTGAGGAGGTCTCATGCCTGCACTCGGTCGGCCAATGGTTCAGCACGTGCAAAGCTGGCGACCGCCTCTTGCTCGCTATCGTAACAACCAAAGACACCCGCCAACTTCGTGGCAGCCATCAACTGGTGGACGGAAGGCGTCACGTTGAACAGCTTGAATTGACCACCACTTCTTGCGACTCTCGCGAATATCGAAACCAGTTCTCCGAGACCTTTCGCGCTAATCGCGGTGATGCCCTCAAGATTCAGAAGAATCTGATGTTGACCTGAAATCAATAGCGAATCGACCGCTCTTTCAAGTGAAAAGCCGCTGATACCGACCTTCAGCGAGATTCTTAGTAAGCGATCAGCATCCAGAATAGTCACGCTCCCGACGCGACGCTGGTTAATCCCGAGGGTATTCAAGATAGTTCCTGCCTGGGCCGTCACCGGCAATGCTCGGTCGCAGCGGGTAAGGTTATAGCTGTTAACTGTCAGATGATCTGGCGAATTCCAGAAGAGCTGCGAAGAGAGTTAGCTGGACTCAATCTACAAGCGAGACTACGTTACTTGATACTATATGTCAACCACGCGATATATTTCGTTCACGAATATTAATCATAGATGAGATATATGTAGTAAGATGGGGCCCGGCAAAATGATTAGAGTCCAAATTGAAAAGCTGTTGCGCGAGCGCGAGCGTTCATTTTACTGGCTGGCAAAGGAGACGGGCGTCAGCCATACGACGCTTTGGCGCCTGAAGAAGGACAAAGCACAGGGTATAACTTTCAATACACTACAGCGCATTTGTGAGGCGCTTAAGTGCCAACCTGGTGATGTTCTTAAGCTGGGCCGTAAGCAGAGCTCGAAGCGCAGATGATTCAGTAAGAGAGCGCAGCCGGTTTCCCACAGTCCGACTTACGAGAGTGAATGCTCGCAGTTAACCCGCGGTAGGCGTTATTTATCGAAAGGTAGTCATGAAAGTTCTATTAGTAAACCCGGAGTTTCCCGATACATATTGGAGTTTTCGCCACGCGTTGCCTTTCGAAGGTAAGCGCTGCGCGTTTCCGCCGCTGGGCCTGTTGACCGTCTCCGCGTTGTTACCATTATCGTGGGAAAAGCGTCTGGTAGACCTCAATATCGAGCGGTTGAAACAATCCGACCTCGACTGGGCGGACCTGGTTTTCGCTACCGCCATGTTGGTTCAGAAAGAGTCGCTCAGAGAAGTTGTGCAGCGATGCAAAGCACACGGGAAACGCGTCGTTCTCGGTGGGCCTTACGTGACAACTACAATCGAAGATTTGCCGGAAGCTGACCATGTCTTCAAGGGTGAAGCTGAAACTACGCTGCCTCAGTTCATCGAGGATCTGGCGAACGGTTGTGCGAAACGAACGTACGAAGCACCTGAACGTCCACCGCTCTTGTTGACTCCTCAAGCTGATTTTCAGCTGGCGAACCTGAAGCGTTACAGCGCGATGTCTGTGCAGTACTCGCGCGGCTGCCCCTTCTCGTGCGAGTTCTGCGACATCATTGAAATCTATGGGCGCGTGCCGCGCACCAAGAGCAATCAGCAGATGTTGGCTGAGTTCGACGCGCTTTTGAATTTGGGTTGGCGCGGCACTGTCTTTATCGTCGATGACAATTTCATCGGCAACAAGAAGAATGTAAGACAACTCTTGCCGGATCTTGCCAGTTGGCAAAAAGCCCACGGCTATCCCTTCTCGCTGATTACAGAGTCCAGCTTGAACCTTGCTGATGACGAAGCGTTGCTCGCAAGCATGCGGGACGCCGGCTTTCGCCGCGTCTTTATCGGGATTGAAACACCGGTTGAAGAAAGTTTGAAAGAGGCGCAGAAGTCCCAGAATCGGGGCAACCTGCTTAATTCAGTCGAGAAAATTCAGAGCTATGGCGTGGAAGTCATGGCGGGCTTTATCGTCGGATTTGATAACGACCCGGCTGATATTTTTCAGCGTCAAATCGATTTCATACGCCGCAGCGCGATCCCGCTCGCGATGGTTGGATTGTTGAATGCGCTACCTGAGACGCAACTATGGAAACGGCTGGCGCGAGAAGGGCGGCTGCTCGGCGAAGCAACTGGGAATAACACGGTCTGCACCTTCAATTTCAAAACGCGAATGGACCCCGCCGTNTTGATCCAAGGCTATCAATCGATCATGCGAACCATCTACAGCCCGCGCGAATATTACGATCGCGTGCTTCTATCTTTACGACGGACGGCGCAAGAGTTCGCCGAACCGCAACACTACAGNATTGCNAACGCTATCGCTTCATTNTCGCGGGTGNTGTTTAAATTGGGCGTGTNGGATNGNGAGCGAAANGAGTTCTGGCGCTTCTTCAGCCGNTCGCTCATCTNGCATCGCGACCGAATTGCCGAGTCTCTGAGACTCGCCGCCATGGGTTATCACTTTCGCAAGTTGAGCGAAGCGTACGCCGACAGCTAGAGAGAAAA
>AP72_2010_repI_A01DRAFT_1000151_pt1 | contig 12009 bp, 10 predicted proteins | sample AmaPasreplicIA01_FD_9191 | JGI IMG/M metagenome (IMG submission 9191) | reverse complement strand
TTATTACTGAGCCTGGCGTGATCACAGAAGTTTTACAAATGACAGTAAAAGAAAAAAAATTATTCTACCCTCCCGACCCCAGCAGTCGTGGTTCATGTTTTATTGGCGGAAATATTTCTGAAAACAGCGGTGGCCCGAAAGCTGTTAAGTATGGTGTCGTCAAAGACTATGTACTGAACCTGGAAGTGGTGTTGCCAACGGGTGAAATTATTTGGACTGGGGCTAATGTGCTTAAGAATGCGACTGGTTACAATCTTACTCAGCTGATCGTTGGCAGTGAAGGGACCTTGGGCATTGTTACTAAAATAGTTTTGAAACTCCTTCCGCTGCCTGCTCATGACTTGCTTATGTTAGTACCATTCCGCTCTGCTGAAAACGCCTGTGCGGCTGTGGGCGCTATTTTCAGGGCAGGATATATGCCCAGCGCGATGGAATTCATGGAAAGAGATGCTCTTGATTGGGGTAGCCAGTTTGTTGCAGGCAACACCGTGAAAGTTGAAAATGACGTACAGGCTCATTTGTTGATCGAGACAGACGGAAACAACGTTGATGTATTGATGCAGGAAATGGAGGGTATAGCAGCAATTGTGGCAGAATTTGATTGCGGTGAAATCTTATTTGCAGATAACGAACAGCAAAAAAAAGAACTCTGGAAAATGCGAATAAGAATTGGGGAAGCCGTTAAGGCACACTCAATCTATAAGGAGGAAGATACTGTTGTGCCGAGGGCAGAATTGCCGATCCTTTTAAAAGGTGTCAAGGACATCGGCAAAAAATATGGATTTCATTCGGTCTGTTATGGCCATGCGGGTGATGGAAATCTGCATGTAAATATTATTCGTGGTGAGCTTAGTGAAGAGCAATGGAACGGATCGTTAAAAGAAGGCATTCGCGAAATATTTGAACTCGTAAAACGTTTAGGAGGGACTATCAGCGGGGAGCATGGCATTGGTCTCGTGCAAAAAGAATACATGGATATTGTGTTCGATGAAACTCAAATGCGGTTAATGCGGGAAATAAAAAAAATATTCGATCCCAATAATATTTTAAACCCTGGGAAAATTTTTGATCTAAATAATTAAATCACTTCACATATGAAACGAATATTTGCATCTGCAATTCTGGTCTTCGCGGCGACGACGACGATTTTTTCGCAGGACGAGGGAGAGAAGGGCTTTAAAAAAGAAAATCTTTTTACAGGTGGAAGCATCACAGCTTCTTTTTATAGTGGTGGCGCTATTTTAGGTGGAAATCCAATGTTTGGTTATAAGCTGGCTAATTGGGCCGATGCGGGTATCTCTTTGAATTATGTTTATTCTGAGTCGCGTGATAATTATTATGTCAATGATAGGTTTCGCCAGAATGTCCTTGGTCCTGGCGTATTTACAAGATTGTATCCCTTCAGATTTTTTTACATCGAAGGCCAATATGAACATAATTGGATGAATCAAAAGTATACAGATCCAACTGGTGTCTCAAGTACAGTTAAGGCCGATGCCAATTCGCTCTTAGTGGGTGGCGGCATTGCCGAAGGGAGACAACGGGGTTCAAATACTTTTTTCTATATCTCATTATTGTTTGATGTTCTGAAAAATCCTAATTCACCATACGTCAACAATGTTTATGATGGAGGTGGGTTGGTCAGAACCGATGCGATTCCCATTTTGAGAGCAGGGGTGAATATTGGACTTTTCCAGGGAAAGAAAACTCAGAATGAAGAAAGAGGAGATGGTCACAGGCAGCCAAGAAATTACAATAACCTGTAAAACTTCTCACAAAAGATATTTAGTTAGCTCTGAAGGATCACTTAACACAGTGATCCTTTCTTGTGCAGTCTCATAAAGAAATTTGTTTTGTTCCAGCCTTGCAATGTGGGCGAGCAAATGATCATAAAATCCACCGGAATTCAGAATGAAAATTTTCTTATCGTGAATGGAAAGCTGGTTCCACGTGAGCATTTCGAACAACTCATCCAAAGTGCCAAAGCCACCAGGTAAAATGATCGCTGCGTCACACAGCTCATACATTTTTTTCTTTCGTTCATGCATGTCATCTGCAACAATTAATTCAGTGATGCCGTGATGCTGGTGTTCCCACTCTACCAGCACGTGTGGTATGATTCCGGTCACTTTTCCGTTGTTCTGCATCACGGCATCAGCAACAACGCCCATGAGACCCGTACTACCGCCCCCATAAATCATAGCAAGATTATGTTCGGCCATGATCTTTCCCAGTTGCATCGCATGGATTGTATACAAACTGTCATTCCCATTTTTTGATCCGCAAAAAACCGCTAGTGAAATGATTAACATAATTCGCAATATTACTCATCAAAAGGAAAACAAATTTCTTTATCTTCAAAATTCATTGTTCTCAATTTTGCGAATGATAATAAAAATATCATTCCGCTATTGAACTAAAATTAAACTATGTCCGCCGGCTTATTGTTCGTATTTGTTATTAGCTATTTTATTTTGCTTCTCGTTGTTGCCTGGTACACTTCTCGAAATGCAAATAACGAGTCTTTTTTTATCGGGAACCGGAATTCGAATTGGATGCTGGTTGCATTTGGAATGATTGGAACTTCCTTATCCGGAGTAACTTTTGTTTCGGTTCCAGGCACTGTCGGTCCTTCAGGTTTTGCTTATTACCAGGTAGTGCTTGGCTATTTTCTTGGATATTTCATTATAGCTTTTGTGCTGCTACCGCTTTTTTACAGGATGAACCTGACTTCTATTTACAACTACCTTGAGCACCGTTTTGGGATGATCTCGTACAAAACAGGCGCCTTGTTTTTTATTTTATCAAGGATACTTGGAGCAACCGCGCGTCTTTATCTAGTCATCAACGTGCTGCACATTTTTATCTTGAAAGACATGCATATTCCGTTTGCACTGACGGCTTTTGTTATTTTATTAATGATATTGCTTTACACATTCGAGGGCGGAGTAAAGACAATTGTGTTTACAGATACTTTACAGACGACCTTTATGCTCCTGGGTTTGGTCGTCTGCATTATTTATATCATGAACAATATGGGGCATTCCATTGGGTCCACTCTGCATGAATTGAATGAAAAGGACCTCACGAAAATTTTTAATACCGATATCAACAGTGCGGGGTTTTTTCTTAAACAACTTATAGGCGGATTATTTATTACTGTTACTATGACTGGTCTTGACCAGGAAATGATGCAAAAAAATATTAGTGTTAGAACAGTTCATGATTCAAAAAAGAACGTGCTTACGTTTAGTGTCATCATCCTCATCGTCAATTTCTTGTTTCTCCTGATGGGAGGATTGCTTTATTTGTTCGCTTCTAACAAAGGGATCAATACTCCGCCTGATGATCTTTTTCCAACTGTAGCTCTGCATTACATGGGAAATGTCATTCCAATCATTTTTGTCATCGGCTTAATCTCAGCACTATTCCCCAGTGCTGATGGAGCGTTGACCGCCCTTACGTCTTCTTTTTGCATTGATCTCCTTGGAATGAAACGCAGGACTGACTGGGATGAAAAAAGTAAACGCCGACGGCGAATGACCGTGCATTTCATTTTTGCCATTATTTTTTTCCTGATGGTAATAGGTTTTAAATGGGTTGACAACAAATCGATCATCGATGTGATACTAAAAGTAGCTGGATTTACTTACGGTCCGCTGTTGGGTTTATTTGCTTTTGGAATATTGACAAAACGATCCATCCATGACCGGTTCGCTATTTACGTTTGCATTGCCGCTCCACTTCTGATTTGGGGAATTGATTTCATCAACAACATTGAATGGTATCAGAAACAATTTCATCTAACGGGGAACTGGGTACAATCGGTAAAGAATTTTTCTCAATCCATCTTTGTAAAATTTAAGATCGGGTATGAATTGCTTATTTATAATGGTCTCCTCACATTTCTTGGATTATTGCTGATTTCAGAGAAACCGGGTTCGACAGAATTTGAACGGGCCTCTTAAATACAGTATTTTTGAAAGCCATTCTGTAGATACGGGATGGCTTTATTATCATCGCTATTCAAATTGCTTGATGAACAGTTTGATAAAAAATCTAAAGTGGAAAAAAACTGGAACGAACATATAAGGAAATCACATCAGCGCAACTGGACTGAATCAAAGGCTCATTCGAGCTGGCAGATTTTTAAGATCATGGCCGAGTTTGTCGACGGCTTCGAAGCGCTCGCGAAAATTGGTCCGTGCATTTGCATTTTTGGTTCTGCGCGGGTGAGGCCCGGCCATAAATATTACGAGCTAGCTGTTGAGATAGGAAAACGACTTGCGGAAGAAGGCTTCGGTATCATAAGCGGCGGAGGACCGGGCATCATGGAAGCCTCAAATAAAGGCGCACAGACAGGAGGTGGCAAATCCGTAGGATTAAATATTGAATTGCCATTTGAACAGGGATCAAACCCATTCATTGATAAAGACCACAGCTTGAATTTTGATTATTTCTTTGTACGCAAAGTGATGTTTGTAAAATATTCACAGGCGTTCATTATGATGCCTGGCGGTTTTGGAACTATGGATGAGTTCTTTGAAGTACTCACTTTGATACAAACGGGTAAAATGCTTCAGGTGCCTCTTATTTTAGTAGGCAGTGAATTCTGGAGTGGTTTATTAAAATGGGTAAGCGAAGTAATGATGACGAAAGAATCAAACATTTCTCCCAAGGATTTTGAATTGGTCAAAGTAGCCGATACAGCGGAAGAAGTACTGAAGCATGTTTTGGATTTTTATACGCAACATGCATTGCAACCTAATTTCTAATAAGGGTGAGTGGCTTGTGAAGGAGTGAATGGTGAATAGTGAATAGGGGGTAGGGAGTAGGGCCAGCACTAGCTACTTACTATCTACTCTCGCTATCTTTGGTAAAAATTTCTATCGTTTGAAACTGATTAATGAGCATATTCAGCAATATGCCGAACAATTTTCATCACAAGAGGATGCATTGGTAAAAAAAATCAATCAGTACACTCAAAATCATCCCGAATCGCACATGCTCAGTGGCCATTTGCAGGGAAAAGTCCTGGAAATGCTAAGTTGCATGATACGTCCGAGAAGAATTTTAGAGATCGGCACCTTTACGGGTTACAGTGCGGTATGCCTGGCTAAGGGTTTGACAGACGATGGTCAACTTCACACTATCGAACTGAGAGAACGGGAAGCAGCGAAGGCCAAAGAATTTTTCGATCAATCACAATATTCATCAAAGATAATTTTACACATAGGTTCTGCGTTAGATATCATACCCGGGCTTGACGAAATCTGGGATCTTGTGTTCATTGACGCGGACAAGCCCGCTTATATTGAGTATTTTAACCTTGTTTTGCCTAAACTGAGGAAAAACGGTTTTATTTTCGCAGACAATGTCTTTTTTCATGGCCAGGTGTTGGAAAAAGAGATGAAGAACAAGAATGCAAAAGGCATACAGGCATTTAACGAGTACATACAGAAGAGAACAGATATCGAGAACGTGATCCTTACCCTTCGTGATGGATTGTGTTTGATCAGAAAATTGTGATTATCCATGCAAAACAGCAAATTCTTTGTCCTTCTTGTGTTTGTGACTGGTTTTTTTTTCAAATTTTCGCAGGCACAGTCTACTGATGACATACTTGCCTACATAGCCAGGTACAAAGATCTCGCCATATCCGAAATGAAACGCACCGGCATCCCGGCAGCGATTACCTTGGCACAGGGAATTCATGAAACCGAAGCAGGAACCAGTGAACTTGTGAAAAAATCCAACAATCATTTTGGAATTAAATGTAAAGACAACTGGACCGGTGAATCAGTGTCTCATGATGACGATGCGCGCGGAGAATGCTTTCGTAAATATGCAGCTCCCGAAGATTCTTACAGGGATCATTCTGATTTTCTAAGAGGTCGCTCAAATTATGCTTCACTTTTTTCATTAGACCCTACCGATTATCGTGACTGGGCCTACGGATTGAAGAAAGCCGGATATGCCACAAATCCGAAGTATGCACAAATACTTATCAAACTGATTGAAGATTATCACCTCCAGGATTACACTATGATCGCATTGGGTAGAATGGAGCCTGATGACCTTGCAAAGAATGATAAGTTCGAGAAAGAAAAGAATAAGAAAGAAGTCATTACGGCAAATAGTAAGGAAGATAATAGCGGCATCGTGGCATCGACTAATGAGAAAAGTTCCACTGAAAGGGGCTCCCAGGTAACGACCGTTGCTGTTACATACAGTTACCCGGAAGGTGATTTCAAAATCAACGACACGAGAGTTGTTTACGTGAAAAAAGGAACCTCATATCTTACGATTGCGCAGCAATATGAAATTCCGCTTGCAAGACTTTTTGAATTTAATGACATGTCATCGCAAGACGTGACCGCAACCGATCAGCTAGTTTTTATTCAGCGTAAGAGAAAGACAGGTGATCATGAATTTCATATTGTGCAGCCTGGTGAAACTACCCGCAGCATCGCCCAAACAGAGGCTATCCGGTTGGAGAGTTTGCTCGAGTATAATAATTTAGGCGGTACCATGCAACCGGCAGTCGGAGAAACCTTATCCCTGCGTTCAAAATCCTCCTCGGCACCAAGACTTGCAAAAAACTCAGCGGTCGGCCGTTGAAATTACTGATGATGTCAACGATCAGGGTACATGATAAAGATTTTGAGATCTATCTTTCTGAAGCCACAATCCAGGAGAGAGTAAAGTCTATCGCTGAAACGATCAGCAAAGAATATAAAAATAAAAGGCCGCTGTTTATCGCCATTTTGAATGGCTCCTTCATGTTTGCGTCTGATCTTTTTAAATATCTGACCATCGATAGCGAGATTTCATTTATAAAACTTGCCTCGTACAGAGGGATGAAATCGACTGGAAATGTGATCACATCGATCGGCCTCGACGTAGACCTGTTCAACAGGGATATAATCATAGTTGAGGATATTGTAGACACAGGAAAGACCCTTTACAATTTCTTACCAAAATTGAAGGACCATCATCCTGCGTCTTTAAGAATAGCTGTTTTGTTGCATAAGCCGGAAGCGACAAAGTTTCCGCTAACTATTGACTACACGGGTTTCACCATCCCCGACAAATTTGTGATTGGATATGGGCTTGATTACGATGGACTTGGTCGCAATCTGAGGGAGATATACCAGGTGGTATAGGCCATTTTTTGACCGGGTAATTTTTTGTATTTTACCGTAGTTAGATCCAATGAAAGCCGCTTTCTTAATATGTTCCTTTTTGANGTCGGCCTCATGTCTTCGTGGTCAGCAGTTTTATATGCGCGGAGAGGTAAAGGACGAATCGGGCACACCCTTGCAAAATGTAAGTATCGTTCTGAATCGAACTGGCTACGTGTATTACACGGGCACTTACGGCTCCTTTGGCATCTTAACGAATCGAGACATTGATACGCTCACCTTTTCACTCGACGGTTACCAGAAGGAAATAAAGGTTGTCAATTCCGCAAATTATCTATCAGTCAAACTGAAACTGTTGTCTGCCTCCAGCAGCAACGCCCACAGAAACAAGCTTACGTCATTTACACGTGGGGTCAACAAGGACATGCAGAAACAATGGTTTACCGGAGATGAAACATATGCCAGCCTGGTTGAAAATCATTTTGTAAACGCTTATGAATTTCCCTCAACAAGCCTTTCATTAAATATTGACCGCGCGTCCTACAGTAATATTCGCAGGTTTATAAATACAAATACAATTGTACCCCCGGATGCAGTCAGGATTGAAGAGATGCTGAACTATTTTCATGAGACGTATTCCGAACCAGATGCGGGTCAGCTTTTTAAAATACGCTCTGTTCTTACCGAATGCCCATGGAAACAGGGGAATGAATTGTTATTCGTCAACATTAATTCAAGGCGACTTAACCTGGACACGCTTCCGCCGAGCAATCTCGTATTCCTGGTTGACATTTCCGGGTCAATGGATATGCCGAACCGACTCCCGTTATTAAAATCGGCTTTTCGTCTACTGGTCAACAATCTTCGGGCGAAAGACACCGTGAGTATTGTAGTTTATGGCGGCACTGCCGGAGTTAAACTTTATCCGACAAGCGGCGCTGAAAGAGACAAAATATTAAAGGCGATCGATGAACTGTCACCTGGGGGAACGACTCCCGGTGAATCAGGAATTAAATTAGCATATCGGCTGGCAAGTTTGCATTCTGTAAAAGGCGGTAACAATCGTGTGATTCTGGCCACGGACGGGGATTTCAATGTCGGTGCTAAGACAGAAGATGAGCTGAATGAGTTGATCCTGCAACGGCGACAGTCAGGGATCTATCTCACCTGTTTGGGGGTTGGAATGGGAAATTATAAAGACTCAAAGATCCAAACTCTTGCACGGAAAGGCAATGGCAACTTTGCATATCTTGATAATTTTTCGGAAGCGGAAAAAGTATTACTCACTGAATTCACTCAAAGTTTATATGCGCTGGCTGACAATGTCTACATGAACATAGCGTTTAACCCGGACTATGTAAAAGAATACCGATTGATAGGTTTTGACAACAAAGTGGGAGCATTGAACGACACTGCATCTGTTGTCGAAGGCGGTGAGATCGGACCGGGAAATTCGATGATGGTAGTGTTTGAGATCACCCCAACTCAGTTTAACACCGACGCGGTCGAAAGAGATTTTTCTCCCGGGAAAATTGCTGATATCAAATTGCATTATCGGCTTCCAAATGACACCGCAAAAAGGCAATTTCTCAGTTCCGTTCCAATGAGCTATACTGATTTTAATTCTATTGACAGAAGTTTTAGATTCTCTACGTCTGTGATCATGTTCGGCTCTTTGTTGCATATGTCTCCAACAGCAAAAACTATGAGTTGGAATGAAGTAATCCTCATGGCATCTGATGCCTCTGACGATAATGATCCACTGCAAAAAGAATATGTTTCCCTGCTGAAAGAGGCAAAAATTTTATATTCGAAACATAAAAAAAGAAAAAAACTCTTTTTCTGGTAATTTTAAGCGTCCGCAAATTCATAGAGATTTGCGCGAATTTTTTTTCCGATTTTTATTTTAAATCCGAAATTGAAATTATTCTGAATAGTTTTGGCGATAATTATTTGGGCGGCGGTTAATTCAACATTCCGAACAAATTCCAACCCACACGTTTACCGATAAAACAAGAAATGATGTTGACCTTGAAAGAAATCCGAAAGAAAATCCTCAAGGGAGATTTTATAGGGCTTTTTCGCTTGTTCGGAAAGGATGAGCGAACAATGCAGCCAGCAGAAGTAGCAAAGATATTTCTGAATTTATCCGCGTCATCCGCCATCAAGGCTTTCCAGTCATTTCCCGAGAAAAATAAGATCATGTTATTTCCCTACCTGGACAGTCTTGTGCAGAAACAAATTATCAGTGAAATACCAAAAGAAGATTCGACCAAAATCCTGAACAACATAAGCTCGGATGACCTGCTCATCTTTCTTTCTCATTTGAAAGGTGTGGAACTTTCCGAGGCGCTTGGCTATCTCAATGAAAAAAATAAGAAGGCCGCTCATAATCTTTTGGGCTATCCAAAGCAAAGTGTTGCCAGGTTGATTAATACGGACTTTGTGACACTGAAGCGGGATATGACCATTGATGAGGCAATGGCTCATCTAAGGAAGTATCACCAGGATTCTGAAACCGCGAATATTGTCTATGTAGTAGATGACGAGGGCAAATTAATTGATGATATGCCGATCAGGAGACTCGTTTTGAACGAGCCCTCTAAAAAGATAGACGAAATCATGGATGGCTTTTATGTAAAGTTGAATATTGACGATAGTAAAGAAACGGCGGTCGATCTGTTTAAACAATATGACCGATCCGCCCTGCCTGTTACCAGTGACAAGAATATTTTGCTGGGCGTGATAACCGTTGATGATGTACTTGACGTTGAAGAAGAGAAAAACACGAAGGAAATGCAAAGATTCGGAGGTGTTGAATCTTTGGATTATCCTTACGTAAAAACTCCATTCTTTAGTTTGATCCGCAAGAGAGCGGGGTGGCTTATCGTTTTGTTTTTGAGTGAAATGCTTACTGCCACAGCAATGGGTCATTATCAATCAGAACTTGATCTCGCTTTAGTGTTGTCTTTATTCGTACCGTTGATCATGTCGAGTGGCGGTAACAGTGGTTCGCAGGCGGCAACTCTTATAATCCGTGCGATGGCACTCAACGAGCTAACTCCGCGTCGCTGGTGGTATGTTATGCGTCGCGAAGCGTTATCTGGTTTAACACTCGGTTGTATTCTCGGTGCAATTGGTTTTGTACGCATCACTATCTGGCAAACCCTTGGATGGGCCAATTACGACCCCCTGCATCACGGGCATTATTGGTACCTCGTAGGTCTCACTGTTTTCTTTACTTTGATAGGAATTGTTTTGTGGGGCACCCTTAGCGGTTCAATGATTCCAATAATCTTAAAGCGTTTTAAAGTTGATCCGGCTACATCATCGGCACCATTTGTGGCGACTCTTGTCGACGTAACTGGTTTGATCATCTATTTTACGATTGCCGCCATTATATTAAAAGGAACCTTATTGCCGGGCTAAATGAAAGTTCATAGTGGCAAACCGATAAAATATTCTGAGAAGAGCTTCACGCTTGCAATTTTCTTTATTCTCTCGACGTGCACAATTTATTCGCAGTCCATCACTGATACTTTGGAAAAGAAAAAATGGACGGGCCATTTTCAGTTCACCACCATTTCTCAAGTTCATTCGGGATTCCCATCACCTTATAGCGGCGCCAATAGCCTTGCGGATTCTGTAGAGCCGTTTGCTACCAGCGTAACTGCGACATTGTTCTTGGGCAGAAAACTGTGGAAGGGTGCTGCATTCTATTTTAACCCTGAAGTGTCGGGAGGCAGAGGGTTGAGTTTTACCAAAGGCATAGCCGGCGCATTGAATGGTGAAACGTACCGAGTTGGAGAGGCTGCACCGGAACCGTTTGTAGCGAGGGCATATTTGCAACAACACATTGCCCTTGGCAAAACTGATGAAACTGTCCAGGATGATGTGAACCAGGTTGCGGATTTGATCCCGGAAAAAAGAATTACTATCAGCATTGGGAAATTTTCAGTCAGTGATTTTTTTGATGATAACAGTTATAGCAAAGACCCCCGCACTCAATTTTTGAATTGGAGCATTTGGGCAAACGGAGCATGGGATTACCCGGCAAATACAAAAGGCTATACGTACGGCATCGTGGCTGAAATCGTCAAACCGCTATGGTCGATTCGTGCTTCAAGTGTCGCGGTTCCGCGCATTGCGAACTTTCATTTGATGGAATACAAAATTCCCAATGCTCATTCAGAAACAATAGAAATCGACCATTCAATTTCAATCAATAAAAAACACGGTGATTTGCGTTTCATTATCAGCAGTACTCGTTCCCGAGCCCCTTCTTACGAAGAAGGATTAAATGCTATCGCTACAAACAATACATTCATCTTGAACGTAATTGCAGGCAATGAAGAGAATAATCAATATGGGGGAAAAAAATTAGGTCTTGGATTGAATATAGAGCAGGAGTTGACGAAGGATATTGGATTTTTTAGCCGCATTGGATGGAATGACGGAAAATATGCATCCTGGGCATTTACAGAGATCGATCAAACATTTACTGCAGGACTTTCGATCAAAGGAGAATGGTGGAAACGAAATGAAGATGTGTTTGGAATTGCAACTGCTCTCAACGGTATTTCGAGTGGACACCGAATTTTTCTGAAGGAAGGAGGTTATGGATTTATAATCGGAGATGGCACACTCACCTATGGGGGTGAAGCAATCATTGAAGCCTTTTACAATGCGCACCTTTTCAAATTTTTTTGGCTAAGTCTGGATTATCAGTATGTAAACAATCCCGGATATAATAAAGACAGGGGGCCTGTACACGTTTTTGGCATTCGTGGCCACGTGGAGTTTTGATTCGTCAAAACGAATAATCATGTGAAGCTTGTATTAGAGCTTACAAATACTGGCAGGA
>AP72_2010_repI_A01DRAFT_1000149_pt1 | contig 12052 bp, 5 predicted proteins | sample AmaPasreplicIA01_FD_9191 | JGI IMG/M metagenome (IMG submission 9191) | reverse complement strand
GCGCGAACTGTTGCGTGCGGGCCTGGCGGAAGCGGGTATTAAACCCGCCGAACCAGAGATGCGAAAGGAGGCTGCGGCGTGATGAGGTGCGAAGTGGTGAGAACCCAGTTGTCGGCTTTCATGGATAACGCGCTGCAGAAAGCCGCAATGGCCGAGGTGCGGGCGCATATCGATCGATGCCGCTCGTGCGAGGAAACCTACGCGGCTCTGTTTGACGCAGATGAATTTTACAGCGCGGTTACAAATCGAGACGTGCCCAGTGAATATCGCAGTTCACTGCGAGAGCGTCTCGACGAGTCCGTCGCATCACCGAAAACAAATTGAAATTCGGAGGCAAGAAAATGTTTCGTTCAATTAAGCGTGCGCGAGGATTACTACTCGCGGTTCTTTTAACTCTTTCATTCGTTAGTGGCAACGCTCAGACGATTTCGAAGGCTTCAACACCACGGTCGTTGCCGACAGTCAGTGCTGTACCGCAGAACTCGTATGCGGCTGTGGTCAGTCGCGTGATGCCGGCGGTCGTTACAGTGCGCTCCGATCGTCGCGTGCGGGCAGCGCAGCAATTTCCGTTTACCGACGATCCGTTCTTCCGCGATTTCTTCGGGGATCGGCTGAAGAATGCGCCGCCACAATCACCCGAGACCTTGCAGCGCGGTGTCGGGTCAGGCGTTATCGTGAGCGCCGATGGTTACATTCTTACAAATCATCATGTGATTGACGGCGCCGAAGGAATCAAAGTCGACTTGAACGACGGCCGAACCTTCGATGCCAGGGTGATCGGTTCAGACAAACCGAGCGACCTCGCAGTGCTCAAAATCAACGGCGNGAACCTTCCGGTCTTACCGCTGGGTGATTCAGATCAAGTGCACATTGGCGACGTGGTACTCGCGGTCGGCAATCCGCTGGGCGTTGGCCAGACCGTAACTATGGGCATCATCAGCGCCAAAGGACGTCAAACCGGCATCAGCAGCGGCAGCTTCGAAGACTTCCTGCAAACTGACGCAGCCATCAATCAAGGCAACTCAGGCGGTGCGTTAGTAAACGCTACGGGCGAGCTGGTTGGAATCAACTCACAGATACTTTCACCAACGGGCGGCAGCATCGGATTGGGTTTCTCAATCCCGTCAAACATGGCCCGCAATGTGATGGACCAGTTGATCCGCACCGGAAAAGTGCGGCGCGGGCAGTTGGGAATAGTCGTCCAGAAGGTCTCGACTGACATGGCGGCAAGTCTGGGATTCAAAGAAGCTCGCGGAGTCATTGTCAGCCAGATTCAGACCGGTAGCGCGGCCGAACGGGCCGGACTTAAGCAGGGCGATGTCATTACAGCTCTCAACGGAGTGCCGGTGGATACGCCGAATGCTCTTCGCAATCAGATTGCCGCAATGGCTCCCGACAGCACTGTGCGGCTATCCATCCTCCGCGACAATCGCGAGCAGCAATTGAATGCGCAGTTGGGAGAGTTTCGCGCAGAGACCGCAGCTAACGGCGAGAGCAATGGCAACGGCAGTACGGCTCCCAAGAATATGGGCAAGCTCGGCATTACCGTCGAACCGTTGACCCCTGAGGCGAAATCTCGTCTCGAGGTCGGAGCCACCACGCGAGGAGTCGTGGTGGGAGAAGTCGATCCTGTTGGACCAGCAGCACGCGCCGGCATCGAGCGCGGTGATGTGATCGAGCAAGTGAACCGGCAACCGGTGCATTCAGCTCAGGAGGTTACTGCTGCACTTGAACGCTCCGGTAATCGTCCTGCGCTGCTGCTGATTAATCGGCGTGGCGAGAATCTGTTTGTTACGGCTACGCCACGAAGCTGATCCAGACGAGGTGGGCCGAAAGTATGGCAGCGAAACTTACAACTCTCAACGAATCGCCGAACGCGGGCAGTGGTGAGTCGAACTCAAACGGTTTGTTCACCGCGCGAATTCTTCATGTCGAAGACAATACCGACATTGGGGACATGGTTGCGTTCGTTCTCGGGCGTGAAGGTTACGAAGTGGTGACGGCAAGAACTTGCCGGGAAACGCTGGACCTGATAACCGAGCGGCTGTTTGACTTGTACTTGATCGATAACGTGTTGCCGGACGGTTCGGGCGCTCGGCTGAGCCTTCGCATCCGAGCGGTTGATGCAGAAAATCCGATTATTTTTTGTTCTGCGTGGGATAGCCGGCCACAGTCAAAGTCAGCACGAGACTACAGCGCCGCGCAAGGCTATCTCCTGAAGCCCTTCTCGATGGAAGATCTGGTCGGTACGATTTCGCGTCTGCTCAAAACAGGTTGCGGGGCGAACTGATTGTAGAATGCTAAGTTCGCCCCTCACACGCAGCGTCGCCCTACGGAATCGAACGTGCCGCTGGCGGGAATGAATGGGAATATTACTTGCCCGACGGTCTGGAATTATGTCGTGTGATCAAGGGCTCTTCAATGCGAGCGCTCTCTATCCTCGGTACTCGTCACTGATACAGAAGCCGTCCCTGCCAATGGTCAAAGCGTGAGGAGAAACGATCACTTCAACGAATTGCGCGCACCCGTGCCGGCGCACATGCTTCGTCAGTCTTCACGTGACATGTAACAATCTGCCGAAGAGGAGAACGTATGTACGCTTATCTGAAGATCTGCATGGGATTCTTATTGGTTGCCAGCGCCTCGCTGCAAGAACCCACTAAACCAACCGATTCAGCCGCCGTTGCAGAGTTGTCTCGTCTTGAAAAGGTTTGGAACGAAGCTTACGTGCACGCGGACGCTGATGCCCTGGAGAGTCTTTGCGCTGACGACTTGGTGGTCACGATGTCGGACATGCAGGTCCTCAATAAGAACGAATCGCTCGCCATCTTGCGATCCGGGAGAGTCAAGCTTCAACGCTATGAGACTTCCGATTTGCGGATTCGCGTCTATGACAGTTCAGCGGTGGTTACCGGCCTACAGAAGCGTATCGGCTGGCACACCTTCCGTCATACGTTTGGGACGATCCTGAATGCCAACGGCGAGAACCCCAAAGTCATTCAGGAACTCCTGCGTCATGCCAATCTCAAGGTCACCATGGACACGTACGTTCAGGCTGTGACAGACGAAAAGCGAGCGGCGCAGAACAAGGTTGTGAAGGTGCTTCTTCCAGGTATTCGCAGGGCAGTGATTTAATTAATGGACTCTTCTGGACTCGCGGCGAAAACGTGGGATTCTATAAGTCCTTTAGAATGTTGGCGTCCCGTACGAGATTCGAACTCGTGTTACCGCCGTGAAAGAGGAACAATTCACTGTAATTCTTTGAAACTTGGCGGCATGGATAGCACTTTACCGCACTCTAAAGACTCAGAGGACCTCTTATTGGACGCTTAATGGACGCGCGAGATGTTGGTGCAGCGTTCGAGCGATTACCGCTTTCACGCAACGGATTTTAAGTCCTAAATTGCCTTCTTCACCTGGTCTCACCAAACACGATGAACCAACATTTACGGGGATCGTTAGCCGTCAAAGTCAGCTACATCCGGGTAGGTTCGAAATGCGATCACGTCATCTTCACGTCATCTTACGAACGGAGTTTCGATCCGTTGGGGCTTACAGTTCGCGCTCAGAGAAAGCTGCCGTTCTAGCGGGACTGTCAAGCCGATGAAATCTTCTTCGTGACGTGTTTAGTTGGGCGCCCCCTGCAGTCCGAAGCGGCTATCGAAACTTAACGTCAATGGCGGTGGCCGTCATTTGGTATTAAACGGTCACTTTGGCGCTAACCTTGAGATCGCCGGTAACTTTTGTCNCGGCGTCACGAGGCGATCNCGAAGCGGTTATTAGCCTTTTTCACTGCAATCATGCCGCCGGTCAGTTCCTGCACGTGGGAAGCNNTAATTCACAAAACCAAATTGCAGAGCCGCAGAGCCTTTTACAGCGACAGTAAGCATGTTTCTGTAATATTTTATGGCATATGCAACTCTCTTCCTTTGGGCAGGTGCAGCTAATCCAAAGCCTTCAATCGGATGCCTTTCAGTATTTTATTCATGAGATCGATTCGAACACCGGCTTGGTAAAAGACAGCACCAAGAAAGATTGGCCCTCAAGTATCGCGGCGGTAGGTATGGCTTTATCGGCTTACCCGGTCGGTATTGAGCGCGGATTCATCACCCGCGACGAAGCAATAGTTCGAACTTTAAGAATCCTGAGGTTCTTCTCAAGTAGCGAACAGAGCCGTAGTCCGACTGCAACTGGCTATAAGGGGTTTTACTATCACTTCCTGGATATGGAAACTGGTGAGCGTGCCTGGCAATGCGAATTGTCAACAATTGATTCTGCTTTACTGTTTGCCGGAATGCTCCTTGCGGCACAGTACTTCGATCGTGATTCAGCAAACGAGAATGAAATTAGAGAGCTGGCGATCGAAATCTACGGTCGTGCTGATTGGCGTTGGGCGCTGAACGATGGGCCGACGCTAACGCACGGTTGGCGACCCGAGTCTGGCTTTCTCGACTACCGCTGGGATGGTTATGACGAAGCATTAATAGCCTACGTGATTGGCCTTGGTTCGCCCACCTTCCCGCTTCCTGCAGAGAGTTTTGATGCACACACGTCGAAGTACGAGTGGAAGGAAGTTTACGACTACGAATACCTCTTCGCCGCGCCACTGTTCGCGCATCAGTTCTCACACCTGTGGATCGATTTTCGTGGCATTCAGGATCGCTGCATGCGCGATCGCGGTTTAGATTATTTTGAGAACAGCCGCCGTGCCACGTATGTACAACGCGAATATGCTAAAAGGAATCCACGTGAGTTCAAAGGGTACAGCAAACTGTGCTGGGGTTTGACTGCGTGTGAAGGACCTGGGCCTGCGGAATTAATAGTCGACGGCAAAGAGCTCGAGTTCTTTGATTATGTCGCCCGCGGCGTGCCAGATGGTCCCGACGACGGCACCGTCGCGCCATGGGCGGTCGTCGCTTCACTACCGTTCGCACCGGAGCTCGTAATTCCCGCGTTGAAACATTTCGATGAAATAGAGGTCGGCGCAGAACATCCTTACGGTCTGGAAGCTACCTTTAACCCCACGTTTCCCGACGCACAACACCGTGATTGCGGTTGGCTCTCGCCGTGGCATTTCGGAATAAATCANGGACCAATAGTATTGATGATCGAAAACGCACAAAGCGATTTAGTTTGGCAACACATGCGCCAATCGCCCTATGTTGTTGAGGGACTCCGTCGCGCGGGATTTTCGGGCGGATGGCTTGGTTGAGCAGAAGTCCTGCAAAAATTGCCCCGATTGATTGAAATTAAGTATCCCCACTGTCAGTGAGAATAGGATTCGACCGATCCTTCTGGTTCGCGTTTTCGGGCCCCGGGTTTCTCGCCCATCACGATAATCACGTCGTGATCTGATCCGTCCTGGTCAAGCAGAACCACATTGTCCTTTTGAATGGTTCCATCGAGAGTCACGCTCGCGACTCCGCGGCAAAACGAGTGCGGATTCTCGACCTTTATTCTATAGGTCGTGTCATTTCGTCGATACTTGATTTCAAACTCGCGCCATGCGCGCGGAATACAAGGATCGATACGCAGGAGATCGCCATTTAGCTTGAATCCCAGAATGTATTCGAGCGCCGCGCGATACATCCATCCTGCTGATCCGGTATACCAGGTCCAGCCACCGCGACCAGTGTGCGGGGCCACGGCGTAGACATCACCTACAGCAACATAAGGTTCGACTTTATATTTGTGCAGTCCAGCGCGCGTCGAAGCGTGGTTGATAGGATTCAGCAGCGCAAACAACTCGCCCGCGCGATCGCCGTCACCCAGCAGCGCAAACGCGATGACCGTCCACAGTGCTGCGTGGGTGTACTGGCCGCCATTTTCGCGCACACCTGGCACGTAGCCTTTGATATAACCGGGATCAAGTTTGGTCTTGTCGAAAGGTGGCGTGAAGAGGATTATCAGACCTTCTGCGCGCTGAACAAGATATTGATCGACGGAGGCCATTGCGCGTCCTGCCCTGTAAGTGTCAGCAATGCTGGAGATCACAGCCCACGTTTGCGCGATTGAATCAATCCGGCACTCATCATTTTGTGCTGAACCCAAAGGTGTTCCATCGTCAAAGTATGCGCGCCGATACCAGTCACCGTCCCAGGCCTCTTCCAAACCCTTCTTTAAAGTACTCAAGTGTTCCGCATAACGACGTGTGCGCTCGGTCATTTGATATCGTTCACATAAAGGCGCGAAACCGGTCAGCACCGTAGACAAGAACCACCCAAGCCATACGCTTTCGCCCTTGCCTCCNGCTCCGACGCGATTCATACCATCGTTCCAATCACCGGAACCCATCAGTGGCAGGCCATGCGCGCCCAAACCAAGACTGCGATCGATAGCGCGGGCGCAATGCTCGAGGATACTCGCCCTTTCCTGGGATACAGCCGGTTGCAAATAGTTTTCCAGCTGATCGGGCTTCAGCAAATCAGCTTCGAGAAAGGGAACTGACTCTTCCAGGAGAGAAAAATCGCCGGTTAAATTCACGTAGTAGGAAGTCACGTAAGGCAGCCAGAGCAGATCGTCCGAGAAACGTGAGCGTATGCCACGACCCGTCGGCTCGTGCCACCAATGCAAGACATCGCCTTCTTTGAATTGACGTGAGGCCGCGCGCAAAATTTGTTTGCGCGCGACACTCGGTTGTGAATAGACCAGGGCCATCACATCCTGGAGCTGGTCGCGAAAGCCGAATGCGCCGCTGGACTGATAAAAAGCCGAGCGTCCACGGACGCGACACGCCAACGTTTGATAGAGCAACCAACGATTAACCAGAATGTCCATCGAAGCATCAGGAGTTTTGATTTCGATTGTGCCCAGGGTTTGATCCCAGAATTCCAGCACGTGTTCAAAAGCTTCGTTCACTTCACTCAAGTTGCGAAAGCGTGCGTTTATGGCGCGAGCTTTTTCGATCGATTCGGCCTGGCCCAGCAAAAAGACTATTTCACGCGTTTGGTTGGGTCCCAGCTCAATGCTCGTTTGGATCGCGGCGCAAGGATCAAGTCCAGCGCCATCACGACCGCTGAGGTCTAAACGCCGTAGCGCCGCAGGTTTCGCCAGACTGCCATTACGCCCAATAAACTCCGATCGATCGCAGGTCGTCGTGAATCGTGGCTCGCTAATACCTACGAAAGTCACCCGATCCGAGAACTCGTTGTTATAAGAATTGCGTGCAAAAATAGCGTGTTCTGATGCTTCCAGATCGGTCACTACGTGCATGCTTGACGAATCACGATTCACGCCCAGCACGAGTTCGTTATAGCTCGTCACCGATAGTCTTCGTTTCCGGTCACTGCGGTTGGAGAGACGGAGCACCGAAATCTTTACCTCGCCGTCCAGCGGCGCGAACAACAGCAGTTCCTGCGAAATTCCGTGACTCGCATGTTCGAAAACAGTGTACCCGTGGCTGTGCCGTATCACGTATGTACCCGCTTCGCGAATCGGCAAAGGCGTCGGCGTCCACGTCGTGCCGGAATCTTCATCCCGAATGTAGATGACTTCGCCGGAAGGATCGCTGACAACATCGTTCGACCAGGGTGTCAGCCGGTTTTCGTGACTATTGATTGACCAGGTGAACCCGCCCCCAGTCTCGGTGATCAGGAATCCGAAATCTGCCGAGTTGGCAATCACATTTGACCAGGGCGCCGGTGACCATTGGCCCTCGCCCAGTGTCGTAACGTACTCGCGACCGCCATGTGCAAAACCGCCGAGTCCGTTAAAGAATGAGACTTTTGGTGGCGCTAAAACTGCTTCCGGATAAGTTTGTTCGGCGGTACGCGGTTCGAATCGCCGCAATGAACTTTCTTCGATTGGTCGGCGCGTTACATGTTCCTCGAGCGAACCTCTTTCGCTCACGATTACGACGCGGGCGACTGCGTGCAGGAGGATGCGCTCCTCTTCAGGCATTGTGTCTGAGCGTCGGATGAAGATGCCGCCAGACTTATCGAGCAGTGCCTGCGAGCCAGCCGTGCGGACTGATACATTCAATGAATCCTGAAGTGACTGCACATATCCCGTCGGATGGTCGTTCATGATCACCAGATCGAATTGCAGACCCTTCGAACGCAGGTATTGATGAGCCCGCAGCATCTGTCGCGCCAACGGCACGTCTTCTTCGCGTTCGAGCCGCAGGATCACAATCGGCAAGTCACCGCTGATTCCATGTGGCCAAAGGCGCGATTGGGTGAGCTTGTTCAGCGCCAGCACATGCGGCCGCGGCCGCAGCGATGAATCTGGATACAAAACCCGGCCGGCCAGGTTCTGGAACAAATGTGCCTCATCGGGATCGATGTGGAGGTGGTTCATCTCGACTTGCGCGCGGGTCCAGGCCAGTCGGGATTCCCGCTCGAAGATGTTCGGGTCGCGATACTTTTCGGCGAGCATGATGGCTCTGTCGCGCGACTCAGCGATGCCGGTGGTGAAAACGATCTGAGCGGTTTCGTTCGGTTGCAAGCGGACGCGGCAACGCAAACTGAAAATCGGATCGAGCACTGGGCCCACCGTGTTTGAAAGAGGGCGGTCCTCCATGACGGCGACAGGTTCTGCGGTGCTTCGTCCGCGTCCGAGAAATCGCGCGCGATCGGTCTCGTACTGCACACCTGCGATGGTTTGCGTCGAAGCCGCGATGAGGTGGACTCCGAAGACCGGTTCGTCCTCGCCCGACCGTGGCCGTCGGCGCGCGATCAGGGCTTGGTAGAGAGAATAGAATTCAGTTTCGACGAAAAGGTTTCCAAAAGCGGGATGCGCCTGATCGCTGAGAGGCGGCGCCAAGACAACTTCTGCGTATGAAGTTAATTCGATCTCGCGTTGCCGGTTCGAGTGATTCGTGATTGCTACCCGGCGCAACTCACTGTTGTCTTCCCCCGAAACGATTACTTCATAGTGGGTGAGAATGCCGCCGTCCCGCCGCCAGAAATCAGCTTTATCTTCCGAGAAAGCAACTTCATAAGTGTTTGGTTTGACGCATGTTGGTTGATAGCTCGCAGACCAAACTGCGCCGCTGCGCACGTCGCGAAGGTAAACGAAGCTGCCCCAGTTATCGCGCGTCGTGTCCGATCGCCAGCGCGAAACTGCCAAGGGCCCGCTCGTTGAATAGCCGCTGCCCGCAGTGGTGAGCATCACATGGTAGGTCCCGTTCGACAGCAGTTGCGTGCGCGGCGTTGGCAGATCTGGTGTGTCGTAGGCCCGCGTAACCAGACCGGTGAGCGTGCGTACGACGCGACCGGTAAGCACTTCTTCGGCGCGCGGATGGACGGCCTGAACCGCGCGTGGAATGCGCTCATGCAGGAGCAATTCGGTGGCGCGCACGCTGGCATCGCTATGAAAGCGATTCTGCATCACGTCGCGATTCAGCAAGTTGTTGAGCGCGATCAAACTCATGCCCTGATGGTGGGCCATATACGCGCGCACCAGCGTACATCGTTCGCCTTTCTTGACTCGTTCAGGAGTAAAGTCGAGCGCCTCGTAAAATCCATAAACCGACAGCGCGCCTTCCCGCTCAAGTACTCTCAAATTCTGCATGGCCTGGTTTGGGTAGATGTTCGAAGCCAGAATTGTCGAGTAAGGAGATACGACCAGGTCTTCAATCAGGCCGCGTTTTAATCCCAAACCCGGAACCCCGAAGGGCCCATACTGATAATTGAAGTGCAGGTCCCGTGCAGCATACGCTGATTCGGAAATTCCCCAGGGGACACCGCGCTCTCGGCCATACTCGATCTGTCGCGAGACGACCGCTTCGTACGTTTCGCCCAGTAAGGTTTCGCGATGACTGCGCATGACCAGCAGCGGCATTAAGTATTCGAACATTGTGCCGGTCCATGAAATCAAGGCCCGACCGCCGTCGACGGCGGTCAATTGCCGGCCCATGCGAAACCAATGTTCCTGAGGAGCGTCGCCTTTGGCAATCGCGATAAAGCTAGCCAGCCGCGCTTCGGAAGCCAACAGATCGTAGAAAGAATTGTCGGACCGTCCCTCGCTGACGTTGTAGCCGACCGTGAAGACCTTACGTTCCGCATCAAGCAGGAAGTTGAAATCCATCTCGTCGACAAATTGGGCCGACCGCTGCGCGATTTTGCCGAGCCGGGACGTCAAGCCGTTTGCAGCTTCAGCCGCTTGCTCCATCGCGCTTGTCAGTTGATCGATTTCTGCCAGTGTCGCACCGCGAGTGGAATCATTAGTTGCGGCTTCAATCTGACGCCGCAGCGCCGCCAATTCGATCAGAACCGCGTCACAGGTCTCTGCCACATTCGCCAGCGAAGGGACCTTGCTGAGCTTTTCGAACGTCACTTTGTGGGGCCCATTTGCGCCTGGCTTCAGCAAAATTGAAGCACCTGAAAACAAAGGCGCCCAGGGGGCCAGCAGACGCAGATCGCGCCGGTAAGTCCGCACTTGGTGCAGCAAGGAACCAGTCCACCAACGCAGATCCGTAAGACCGGCCTGGCCATGCTCTTGCGCCAGCGCCGCAACGATGTCGTCGATGGTGGAAGCATGTTCATTTAACTGATCGATCAGTTCTGACCATGGCGAAATTGATGTCGGGAGTGTAGCCGCCAGCAAGCGCATGCACGCCTGGACTTCGTCATGCAGTTGCCTGATCGTGATTGCGTCGGTGCGCTGAACTGCTGATGAGAGTTGTGTGATCTCGCCGATAAGCCCGTCGATCGTGTCCTGCAGTCCGCCGATAAGGCGCGCGTTNAGGATCTCGTCATCGGGAAGTTCGAGACAGGCTTGCTTCAAGGTGATCAGATGCCCGGCNAGATTGCCGCTGTCCACCGTCGAAACGTACTGCGGCCAGAGCGGTTGCAGCGTGCGCGTGTCATACCAGTTCAAATAATGGCCGCGAAACTTTTGCAGTTTTTCGAGAGTGGCGAAAGTAAATTCGGCCCGCTCCAGCAACTCGACCAATCCGATGTAGCCGAGGTCATAGGCAGAAAGTGTCGAAAGCAGGAGCAGTCCAATATTTGTCGGCGAGGTGCGATGGGCAACCTCGCTAGGTTCCTCCTGCACATTATCGGGCGGCAGCCAATGGTCTTCGTCGCCCACGTATGTTTGAAAGAACCGCCAGGTGCGGCGAGCTACGATCCGGCTCGCTCGCATATCTCTCACCGCAATTTCCCGCACTTCTTCCACCGTACGCCGGCTCACCAGAAAAGCGATTGCGGGTGATAGTAACCACGGTAGAACAAACAACATTGAGGGAGGAAGGGCGCCGTAGTTGACGCATGAGGTTAAGACGATTGCAACCAGCGCGATCGCAACCGCGGGCCACATTAGTCGCACGAATGACTGCAGATCGTGTTTGCTCGATTTCTCTGCACCCGCCGCGGTCATCCATTCGAGCAGATGTTTTTTCGAAATCAGTTGGCGATGCGCGACGCGAGCGATCGCATCAACCATTAAATATGCCTGATGGGCGAGAAATACTATCTCCAAAGCCAGCTGAAGTGTGTTCGTGCGAAGATCGCCCCAAAGGCTCCAAAAATGGCTGGTCCACGGAATACCGCGCGGATGAATCAGCAGGCCGGTGGTGGCGTGCGCGTACACAGGAAAGGCCAGCACCACTAAGGCAAACAACGTCCACCAAATCGGATTTCCGGGGAGTATGGTCCAACCAGCTATCAGCAGCAGCACCATAGACGGCGCCAGCAAGCTGCGGCGCAAGTTGTCGAGAATTTTCCAGCGCGAGATCGCCGGAATCTGATTGGGCTGTTTATTTCCACCCGCGTCGCGGACCCGGCGCTTGAGCCAACCGGCTATCTGCCAATCACCACGCGTCCAGCGATGCTGGCGCATCGCGTAGCTGTCGTAATACGCGGGATAATCGTCAAGAAACTCAATGTCGCTGACCAGCGCTGCGCGCGCAAAGATCGACTCAAACAGATCGTGACTCAACAAGGTCTCATCGGGAACGCGCTCATCGAGCGCCTGCTCGAATGCATCGACGTCATACAGACCCTTGCCTGTATAAATGCCCTCGGCAAAAAGATCCTGATACACGTCGGACGACGCAGTAGTGTAAGGATCGATACCGGTATGGCCCGAAAAGACGCGGGCGAAGAAT
>AP72_2010_repI_A01DRAFT_1000147_pt1 | contig 12203 bp, 7 predicted proteins | sample AmaPasreplicIA01_FD_9191 | JGI IMG/M metagenome (IMG submission 9191) | reverse complement strand
AACAGGCAATCGTGAAGCAGCCGCAGCTATTACTCACATCCTCTATGATGTAGGTACGGCTGGATGGGCTTGTGTAGTTCCAACTACCTTTACTCAGGATATTCAACCTGGGATGCTATTCCAGATGTCTGTTAATGAAACTACATTAGTTAGGGTAGATGAAATATTCGACCAAGTTACATCTACAACTATTGGCTCTATCCAATACGATAACACAGCTACTAATACTGGCTTATGTACTATCCAACCTACTATAGCTATTCCAAACTTAAAGCGGGATATGATGTTGAGAATAGCTACAGCAGAGAATGTTAGAGTCCTGGAAGTAACAGCTTCTCCTGATGGGATAGACTCATTCAGATGCTCTACAACAGTTACAAGGGCTGCTGGGAATGCTATAGATGGTTTCCGTTCATTCCGTTGTTACTTCAACAACGTAGCTGCCCACACTAATGCAGAGACATTCTCTTGTAAATATCTCCTCTCTGCTTTAACTACTGGGTTGGGTACTATCACAAAAACAGTTAATCTGGATCTATCAAATATCTCTAATCGTCCTATTCAGCCAGATGATTTACTCCACTTATCTGTATGGATGGATGCTCCTGCTAACTTAATAGCTGGAAGGATCATATTTAATCTTGACGGTACAGACACAACTCTCTACACGGTTAACGTGATGTTCCGCGAGTTCCGAGCTTCTGATCTAACTCCAGCTACATTAGGTACGCAATCCCTCATCACAACTCAAAGAACTATTGTATCTCGTGCTATCTTAGAACATCTACAAGCTAGACAGATTGATATAGCTAGTGGAGACTTCACCAAATCTGTAGATTATCTTCCACAAGATCCTGAGCTAATAGATATGTCTCCTGATACTGTTCTAGTAGGAGATGGTGTATCAACTCAGACATCTGATGGTTCTAGCAACTGGACTGAGCTTATTTTTAAAATAAGCGAATTCGAGCGAGTAGGGTCTGATTCCTCTCGTACCTGGGCTAATGTAACTGGGGTTAGAATCCAATTCAATGTTTCTGCTAATACCAATATCCGTGTAGATGATCTCTGGGTAGGTGGCACTTATGGCCCTTACTCTCCAATAGATGATGATTCTCTTCTTCCTTATTACTATACGCATCGTTATCGCTCTTCAATAACAGGGACTAAAACAATATTTGGCCCTCCAATGCGTTCAGGTATTATGCCTAGACGGAACGCTATTATCCTAACTCCGCAAGCTAATAGCTATGTAGATCCTCAATTCGATAAGATCGACATAGCTAGATTTGGTGGAAACTCAGATGGGCAATGGCATATCATAGGAACAATAGATGTTGGCTCTACATTTCAAGACACTTATCCAGATGATGCTGTGCTGGGAATGCCTATAGTTGATCTAACAACAGATTTCCAACCATTCCCAACTACAGATCGTCCTAGAACTGGTACTTGCAATGTAAATGGTACTTCTATTACTTGGCTTACTGGAGATACATTTAACACTAGCTGGTCTAGGAACAGCGATATCTATCTAGCTGGCAAGCGTTATACTCTCTTTACCAACCCTTCCGACACTACGCATTTAGAGCTAAATGAGAATGGTGGTACGCAAGCTGGAGTTAGTTTCTATCTCCCTGAGCCAACTATCTTAGGTCAACCTCTTCCCCAAGTCTGGGGAACTCTGGGAGGAGCATTATTCGGAGATACACTATTCGCTTGTGGGGATGCTCATCAAAAGGGAGTTTTATTCTACACCAACCCAGGTGATCCAGATACTTGTAAGGAGACTAATCAACTAGAGATATGTTCTGGTTCAGAAGTCTTAATGAACGGAGTTATCTATAGAGGTAGATGCTATGTAGCTTCTGATCAACTATGGTATGAGGTTATCCCTAGATTTGGTTATGGCTATTCAATCATAGATGATAAGGGATTGTTTATAGCTCAAGACACAGCTAACTCCTATGGGCTATATGCAGCTAATGCTATCTGTGCTGGGGATGTTATCTACTATCGTTCTAAGGATGGTATTTATGCTTATGATGGTGGACAAGCTAAACTAATTAGCGCAGATCTATATCCTCTATTCCCTCATGCTGGGGTAGTTGGCTTACCTATAACACTTAAATCAGGATCATCCTCTACTACTTACTATCCTCCTGATGATACTCAGCTAGTTAAGCATCGTATGGAGTTTCAAGATGGGTTAGTTTACTATACCTATCCAGATACTTCTGGTACTTATCGTACTCTAGTCTATAACACACTAACTCAAGGATGGAACTCAGAGGATACCTATACTCCGCAAGTAACAAATATCTACGCAGAAGAAGGAGATGGTATTCACTCACTCCTACTTGGTGGATTAGATGCTAGATTATACCAAGCAACTAGCAATTCAGATGATAATGGAATTGCTATCCCAGGATGGATTCGTACTGGATCAGATAACTTAGAAGATGCGAGAACCTCCAAGAGATTCTACGAACTATGGGTGGATGCTGATACTACTTCTGTTGATGCTAATGCTATTCCTTACTTGGATGATTCTTCTATCATTCCTATCACTCCAACCATCAACACTCCTAATAGAACTACTTATCTAGCTGATATTACTAATAAAACTGGTCAGGGAGTGTTAGCTCGTAATATTGCACTAGATTATCAATTTAATAAAGGTATTATCTATGGATGGGAATTCTCCTTTGCTTCTGAGTTCCCTTACCTCTTAGTTTATGAAGCTCTCCCTACTTCCTGGGGCTTACATGGATTTATGCACGTTGGGGAGATTTATCTAAGCTATACTTCTAATGACACTTTCACCCTTAAAATAGTCATTGACAATGTTGAATATCCCTATATAATTCCGTCTAGTAGGGGAGTGCAAGCAAAATTCCATTTAGTTCCCCAAGCAGTAAAAGGCAAGCTTCATGGGTTTAGAATTGTTAGCCCTTCCCAATCAAAGCCAGCAGTTGATAGTTGTGAAGTTGCCATAGGGCAATGGGATAGACAAGGGCATTATCAGATCATTGAGCCATTTAATGACGGTACTTACCGAGTAGGAGTAGGAGCACAATAGCTAATGATTAATAAACAACCATTTACTCCACCATTTAGCGGAGGTCATTCTCCTTCTACTAATTCAGGGGCTAGTGAAAGCGGTGGAGGTGTTACCACAGATTCCGCAGTTAAGCGGCCTCCACATGATCCTCCTATGGTAGAGAAAAATAAAGCTCCAAGGATGTCTCCTATCCCTAAGGAGTCTAGTGGGTCTTATCTCTATGGTGGAAAGGTTAATGAGTAATGCCACAAATAACTTTAGTCAGTAGTGCTGTTGATTATGATCTCTACGAGAGATTAGTAGCTCAGGCTGCGGGAACTACTACAGTACAAACTGCGGCTCAGATCTTAGCCTCTATTCTATCTCGTACCTGTCAATGCAGGAATATCAAATATCCTAATATAGCACCTAATAACACAGGTAGTACGCTTATTGTTAAAGACGCTAATGGGAATGAACTAACCAGGATGGGGTTGGATGATGCTTACCTAGTTAATAGTGGGGATGGAGCTAATAAAATCCCTCTACTAGGCATCCTGCTAAGAAGCGATGTTAACAATGCACTAGTAGATATAGAAGTGGAGGTTGCTTAGCTAATGGCTAAAACTAAAGTTAATATCCCCAACTACGAAGATATGGTTTATGATCCCTCTACAGGTAATCTAGTAGAAGGTGAGAGATCTGATTGGAGACAAAAGCCTCCTATCCTTGGCCCACAAGTTCGTGGAGAGGTAACTGGTTGTAGAGGAGCGTTATATCCCAAAGGGCAAGATCCTTATCGTCCACAGGAAGCTACAGATGATCCTGAGGATTATGATGTTGACCAGGATGTTACTTCTGTGGGGAAGAATATCAAGCCATTTAACCATAGATAGCTTGTACTATTATGTCCAATCTCCAAATGCCTTCATTAAGAGAAATCCCAGGTCTAGACGATAGACTTGTGCGTTTTCTAGAAGGGCTAAATCATAATATCAATACACTGTTAGACCTTGCTAACAAGTCAAATGGAGATATTAAGCAAGCTACTAACAACATCCCCTCTATAGCTCAGATTCGTACCGCTCTACAAGCAAATGGAGATACTCCATTAAACGTAGAAGCACTGAGAGGTAAGCTAGCTCAATCCCAATTAGCTAATACTCCTCAGCTATCTTCTCTCCCCTCTCTTAATGATAGTTCATATGAAGATGGCGATGTTGTTTCAGTTAATAAAGTCTTATATATAAGAGATCGCTCTACTGAACCTGGGACGTGGAATCAAGTTACATCTGATAATGTTCCTGTCAGTGCGACTTTTATAACTCAAACTCCTGATGCTACTTTAACTAATGAACAGGCTCTATCTCTTCTAGCTAGTGGTTATATGAAGTCAACTACTGGTACTGGGGTAGTCGCAACTCAAGCTCCCCCTATTCCAGCCACTGATGGAGGTACTGGAGTAGATACTAGCGGAGCAACTGGTTTACCATTAGTAGCTGCGGGTGTATGGTCATTCAGCAACGCGCAAAATATAACCATCAACAACATCACCGCGAATGGGACTAATAATATCTTTGGCACTACAGGCTCTAATCAATCTACTACTGTTCTAGTTCGTGGTACAGTTAGAGCTTTACGTCTAGGTACATCAGCTAGCGTTGCTGCAATAGAAGGTGTTGACCAAACTGGTAGTGGATCTTATCAATCTATCCAACTTGGGGGAGCAGATATTGCATTTACTATTAGTGGCGTAAGTAAAGCTACTATAAGTTCTGCTGGTAACTTCACGGTATCTGCTGGAGCAATAAAGCCTGGAACATTTACTGTAGCTACTTTACCAACTCCCTCAGAAGGAATGATAGCTTACGTTACAGATGGCACTGGTGGATTAGCTTGGGGAGCAACAGTAACTGGAGGGTCTACTACCAGATATCTAGTTTGGTATAATGGAACTAACTGGACAGTTGTAGGTAAATAACTAATATGATAGAACCAATTATCCGAGACCTAACCCTTGATGAATGGAATCGCATAGCAGAAGCTTTCCACTCGCAAGGCTCTCCTATGCCTGATCCACAAACAGCAGTTATCCGCGTAGCTATTGATCCAACTAGCTCTAAGATAATGGGATTTGTAGTAGTGCAGAAGGTATTAACTGCTCAGCCAGCTTTTGTCTATCCTGAGTTCCAACATCAGCAAGTTATTGATAAGATCTACGAATCTATAGATAAAGAGCTAGAGCCAGGGATGTTTTACTTTGTTACTATTCAGGAAGAAGCTCTAGTGCGTCGTGCTTCTCACAAGGGATTTATAGAGATTCCTGGGACTCTAATGGGTAAGGTTAAGGCTAGGGAGGCTAGTGCTTAATGAGCTTCATAGGTAAATTATTTGGGGGAAGCACTAATCGTGAACAACGGTTAGATACGACTTATCAGAATGCCTTCCTACCAATAACTCAGCAAGGATCACAATATTCCAAAGAGTATCATGATCTAGCTGCGCCTATGATTCAACAAGCTGGGGATGCTACTCACGAAGTAGGGAGCTATTTTAGTGATATAATGAAGGGTGGGCCAGCAATGATGTCTGCGCTTGCCCCTGAGTTAAGTAAAGAAGCAACTGCTTATAAGAACATTAGTGACTCCAATCAATTCGCTCCTAGAGGGGCTGGACAGATTAGTAGACAAGCTGGGTTGGATACACAGCATCTAGCTTCAATAGCGGATATTGTTCAGAAAGCTAGGCCAATGGCTGCTCAGGGATTAGCTGGGATAGCTCAGATGTTATATGGTGCTGGACAGAACCAGGAGCAATTATCTTTAGGAGAGCAAGGAACTATTGGGGGATTGTTAAATCAATTCCGTACTAGCAATCTACAAGAGAAACAGATGAGATTGCAATCCATTTCTCAACTAGTAGGTGCAATAGGTGGAGTAGTAGGAGCGTTCGCATAATGCCTGACTTTGGAGAAATCAATCCGGCTGGCTCTTTCCTTAGCAATTATATTGCTTCTCGTACTGCTAGGATCAATAGAGATCGTCAGCAGGAGGAACAGGAGAGAAATGCTAAGATTATCTCGCTTCAGCATACTATTGAGAATGCGGATAAGCTTAATCTTACTCCAGATGATCTAAGAGTTTTATATAACCAAGTAGGAGATGCACTAGGACATAAGCCTGATCCTAAGTTCTTTGGGATAATTCCTGGAGCTAATAAAGGAAGTAAAGGTAGTCCTGGATTAGGGGATATGCTCTACCCTGAGGATCAGAGAAATGCTCAGTCGCTTAACGTAGCTAGTGCTCCTCCTCTAACCGCACAAGCCCCAGATTGGCAGAAGAACTTAGAGCAACAAATAGGGCCACCTCCTACAATGATTCAGCCTGGACAAAGGGAAGGATCTATCCCTGTAGCGCAATTACAAACTAATCGTGCTCTCCAATCCAAGCTAAGCTATGACCAAGCTCAAACAGCTAATGATATAGCTACTGGGAAGTATGATAAGCAAGTTTACAACACAGATGATAATGGTAATTTGCAACTTCGCATCCTTCGCCCTAATATGCAGTCAGGTAGATATGAGGATGTCACCGATCAACAAGGGTTAACTGGAGCTAATGTAGCTGCTGCTAAAGCTAAGATCCAAACAACTGCTGAGGTTAAAGCACAGCAACGAATTAGGGAGATCACTGAGAGCTTAAAAGGCGATCCAGCTAATGCAGGAAAGAGTGACGCTGAGCTAGATGCTATGGCTAGAAAGAAGCATCTGGATGAGATTAATGCTAACTTAGCTAAGGCTACTTCCAAAACCGAAGAGAACCTAGCTAGCGCGGGGTTGAAGAGAGCTAGAACTCAAGATCTCCTCCATCCTGAATTGCGTCAAATGACTCCTTATCAATCAGCTTCTCTTGGTATCCAGCAACAAAGAGTTGAGTTGGATAGCGCGAGGAATGCTATAGCTCAAGGTAAGTTCGACGCAGATCAATCCAAGCCTCTGGTTGGAGATATGAAATCCTTCTATACTATGAGGGCTAATGCGCTTAAGCTAATCGACCAAGGTAATCAACTTCGTGACCAGGGTAAGGATGAGAACGAGTATAAAGCTAAGTGGGCGCAGGGATATGCAATGCTTGGTCAAGCTAAGGTTATGGCTAAGACTATGGCTGGGAAATACCCAGGAATGATTAACGTAGCTGGGACTGATACTAACAATAATAACGAGTATCCTTGGATAGAAGCTAATGCTCCTGCTAAGAAGCAGGGAGCTAGTCCTAGTACTAGTCCAAGTGGAGGTAAGAGACCATTTAACCCATCTCCACAAGTAAAAGCTCCAGCAATGACTAAGGATCAATATATTCAAGCTTTGCGTGCTAAGAACATCCCAGAAGATAAGATCCAACAACAAGTTCAGAAATATTATCCTGGACAATAGAATTTAATTGGAATGGACTTTGATTATCTAAACCCACAGCAACCCCAACAGCCTTCTAAACCTCCTCTTCCACCAAGAGTGGAGTTAGAAGATCCCCTTTCTCCGCTCTCAATAACTAGAGAAGATAATAAACAGAAGCTAGGAATAGCTAAGCAAGGTAATGACTTCGGAGCTTCTCGTCCTGATCATACTCATGAAGGAATTGATATTCCTGGTAATATCGGAGATATTATAACCTCTCCAGCCGATGGCGAAGTAACCTTTGCTGGATGGCAAAAGGGTTATGGCAAGGTTGTTTACCTAAAGCATCCTGATGGGACTACTACTCGCTATGGTCATTTATCTAACTTCAAGGTTGAGGTTGGAGATCGTATTAAACAAGGTGTTCCTATTGGGTTAGTTGGGCAAACAGGGAATGCTCATGGCCCTCACCTACATTATGAGAGGAGAGATGCTAATAATCAACCTATTGATCCATTATTGCAAGATTACTTTCCTACAGTAGGTGGAAAGGATTATGATCCTCTATCGCCAGATAGCTTAGCTGCTGAAGGCCCTAAGCCATTAGCTATTCCTGCTGAGGCTGGGGAGCAACAAGAGCAAGGGCAAGAAGATCAAGAAGAAGAAGATCCTTTATCTCCTCAAGCTCTAGCTAAAGAATCTCAAGATAGGATTAACTCAACAGTTACTCCATTAGATGAAGCTCCTTCTCCATTGCAAATTCAAGCTGAAGCAGGAGAGCAAACCCCTCCTGCTAAACCCATTGGAGGAATAGTCACTTACTCTCCTTATGGTAATACCCTCTCTCAAACTCCACAAGATCTAGCTAGCTATAAGCTAATCTCAGGAGATTCCCTTAACCCATTTAAGCGATATCAAGCAACTATCTCTGTCTCACCAGATGATGATGAGAAATCTCTAATGCAGAAAGGGTTGGAAGCCTTTGCTTATGGTGCTGGCTTGCGTGGAGAGAACCTAGCTAAAGCGGTTAGTGAAATGCAAGCGCATCAAAAGGATGTTGGTAATACCGAAGCTAAATATACTGGTACTAATACTACAATAGATAAGCCTTCTCTAACTAACTTAATTAAGGAAGGCTATACAACCTTCTCAGTTGATGATCCCTATTTACTTAATATCCTCAACCAACATATAGCTAATGGTGAAACAGGAGAAGCTTTAGGGTTAACTAAAGAGCAGATGCAGAGAAGGCAAGCTATTATAGGTGCTTTACGCAATCTAAATAACACTCCTAACTTCGTTGGGGATGAGCCATTCTATCAAGCTAAAGATCCTCGCTCTATGATAGAGGGAATGGGGAGCGCAGGAGCAGGAACTCTAGTTCAAGCTGGGAACTTACTTAACCTGATTAATAAAACCAACCCTGCTGAGTGGAGTGGCTTTCATACTAACTTCTATGATGATCTAGTTAGCTTCGCTAGACAAACTCAACAAGCTATCCAGCAATCTGAGAGTCAGAACCCGAACCAAGATGTTATGGGGGGATTCACTAGAGGGTTAGGATCAGCAGTTATCGAGCTACCTAAGCTAATGGTTACTAAAGGATTAGGGGAAGCTCAGCTACCTACTCTCGCACTACTTAGCGAATATGATCGTCCTGAGAATTTACCATCTGCGCTAGCTGAGAGCGGGGTAATGGCTGCTGGGATGCCTTTAACCTCTGAGCTACTCCCTCCTGGATTCGTCGGGCAAGCTGGACAAGTGGCTTTATGGACTGGTATTCCAACTATCCAAGGTATGCAATCCGGTAAGCCTTTTGGACAAGCTCTAGGAGAGAGCATACCATTTGGGGTGATTAGCGGGTTACACTCGAAAAAAATGGATGATTTTTTGAGCCTTAATTTAGGGCCAGGAGATACTATAGCTCATTCCAATCCTGCTATAGATGGTAAGCAGATAGCACTAGTTACTCAATATGGGAAAGCGATTGTAGATAATCCAGCTAACAAGCAAGGAATTAGTGTTGTAAAGCCTCAAGCAGCTAAGCAAGATCGGGTTAGTGATTTATTAGAGCAAGTTAATGAAGCTGGGGAGAATGGGGATAAGACTAAGCAGATAGCCACTATCCTGCAAACAACTCCTGATAAGGTTGCTGGAGAGTTAGAGCAAGCTCAAAGAGCTTTAGATAGCCCTAATAAGAGTAAATTAGAAAATGGTGATAAGGTTAGCGTTGTGCCAGTAACAGATGGTAGCTATAGAACTATCATAGAGAAGCCTAATGGTTCGCTATCTATAGAGAACTTCAAAACTCAAGCTGAGGCTGAAGCTAGGAAAGCTGAGCTAGAAGGTAAGCCAACCACCCCTGAAGCTACTGAAGTAGCTAGGATTAATGAAGAGCTAGCTAAACCAGAACCTACTAAGACTCTCCAGCAAACTTACCCTGTCCCTATAACTGACCAAGCTAGCTTTACTAATGCTCTACGCTCAGCCAGGGATCAAGCCCAAGCAACTAAGCTAACTGATGAGCATATAGATGCTGCTGCTGTGCTAGCTGATGCTGCTGCTGATAGCTGGGTTAAGCGGAATAACATCGGGAAAACAATTAATCTAGTAAGTAAGGAGGATTGGTATAAGCAGATAGCTGCTATTGAGGGGAGTGGAGAAGTTCCTGATCCCGCGCTATGGGAAGAGGCTTGGCATGGTTCGCCTTATGAATTTGAAACTAGTTATCAAATAGAGATACCCAAGGAGCTAGCTTCACTAATTCCTTATAGCGTAGTTAATAAACGAGAGCTAGCTACTATTCAACAGATGGCTCAGGATAGAGGATTTGAGCCATTAAAATATACTGAGATTCCTGCGAAGTTTGATATAAATAAGATAGGAACAGGAGAAGGCGCACAAGTTTATGGTTGGGGGTTATACTTCGCTGGAAGAAGGGGGGTTGCTGAATACTATAAGAGGAATCTAAGTAATAGAGATGATGCTTCTGCTTACCATCCTGCTTCAAATACTAGATTAGATAATCCTGTTGAGATATTACAAGCTTACCTACGTCCTGGTAGAGAGATACCAGACTATGGGACAGTGGTAGAGTTTGACCAAAACCCTGAAAATTGGTTTAGGTGGACACTTAAATATAAGACAGCTAGTGGAGAAGAAAGAACTGATACTATTGTTCCTAGGGAATGGTGGAATGATACATTAACTAAAAATGAGATTAGAGCTAGACTGAGTGAAGAGGGGTGGCAATTTCACTCAGGTGGAAAACTATACAAAGTAGACCTAACTCCAGCGCAAGAGGATTATCTCCTCTGGGATGAGCCTTTTGATAAGCAATCTCAGAAGGTGCAGGATGCTTTGCGTCGTTCATTAATAGGAAAAATTCCTGGAGAATCTATAAAGGTGTTTCAGAATCTTCAAAGCGATTTGCTAACTCAACTTCATCAAGTTGAGATGGAGCTTCGCAATGCTAAAACAATTCTACCAGATAATAGAAGAGAGAACATAGATAGTGCAATTACACGAGCTTGGGAAAAAACTAATTTAGCTACTGACTATAAAGATCTAATATCTGCTAGGAATATATTAGCAGATGCCACTAAACAAGATACTGATCTATTTGAGGGTGGAGACAATATTGGATTACAAAGAAAAGCTCCTATGCTGGTTAGAGAACTACTTACTTACTTTAATAGAGTTGATTTGAACTCGTTTAATAACGAGGGACAAAATATTAAAAGTGTTCGCACAACTGATATATCAGATAGTAATAATCGTAATACTGGATCAGATATGTATGATTTACTAAAGCAAGCTATCAATCCTAATGACAATGGATATGGTTATAGTAGGTCAGATAGGGAGGCTTCACTTCACTTACTTGATTTAGGTGTTAGGGGGATTAAATATCTTAATGGGGTTAGTCGAGGTAGTAGAGAAGGTATAGATTATCTAGTTAAGGGAGATCAGAAGATCAAGGTTAATCCTACTAGAGGAACAAATGATTTTTATAGTGTAATGCAAGCACTAGAAGAAGCACATAATAAGACATTTGGGGAGTACCCAACTACAACTGCTAGTGAGGGTAATAACGCTTATAGAGAGAAAATAGTATCTCGCCTAATTGATGAAGGTGGGTGGAAGAGAGTAACAGAACAACCCAAAGAGAATTATAACTACGTAATCTTCAACGACAAAGATATCAACATCAAACAAATCCTTGACCAGCAAGGTAGAGGAGCAGTCTCCTTCGCCAAAGACGGTCGCGCCACAATCCACATCCTCCAGGATGCAGACTCCTCAACTCCTGTCCATGAGCTAGCTCATATCTTCCGTAAGCAACTATCCCCAGAAGATCAATTAATAGCTACTCGCTGGGCTAACGCTAAGGATAATCTCAACTGGGATAGAGATGCTGAAGAGAAATTCGCTACAGGGTTTGAGCGTTATCTCCGAGAAGGGAAAGCTCCTACTCCACAATTAACCTCAGTATTCCAACAGTTTAAAGATTGGCTTAAAGCTATCTACACCAAGATAAAGGGTAGCCCGATTGATACGAAGTTAACTCCTGCTGCTAGAGCTATGTTTGGACGCATTCTTGGCTCAGGCGCGGAGGAAGGAGCAACCCCAACTGATAACACTGTTACCTCAGTACCGTCCTCTTCTACAGAGAGGCTTGAAGAAAACGGAGAAGGTAGGGTTGCTCCTTCTAATTTAGCTCCAGGACAACAAGAGCAAGCTGATAGCTATAAACAAACATTAAGC
>AP72_2010_repI_A01DRAFT_1000145_pt1 | contig 12331 bp, 8 predicted proteins | sample AmaPasreplicIA01_FD_9191 | JGI IMG/M metagenome (IMG submission 9191) | reverse complement strand
TACCGAGCCGCGAGCGAAGATGGCGGCCAAGGGCTCAGACCTGCCGGGCCTGTATCATCCTCGTCAGGGTAACCAGGCCGCATGGTTTGAAGTGGCCCTGACGCCGCTGGTGCAGGCGAATAAACCTTTTCACAAACGGATCATTCCCCGTCTTTCTTTCAAGGGCAACCTGGTAGCGGTGGTCTTTTCCCTGGTCGGGCAGCACTACTACCTGACTCTCCGTCATTCAGTTAAGCGAGGCGCGATCGAGTCGTCAGTGCGCGCCTATGTTGAGAAGCAGCTTAAGCAATGGAACGAGGAGCAACACAAGATTCGCGCGAAGATTTTCAAGCCTATCCAGCCGACACTTGAGCGCTGGAGTAAATCGCTGGCTAAGAAGGCTGCGGCGGAAAAGAAGAAGCAAGGCTGATTTTGGAGTGCGGCGAGTGGTCGCCGCTTCTTCAGCGATCGAGAGAAATCAAAAGCGCTGACAAGTCAGCGCCCTCCAACCCTAGATCGCTTCGTCGATGTTTTGGGCGGCCGCGTTGAGAGCGTCGAACAATTCTTCGGCAGAGATATTGGCCTTCTTAAACTTCACTTCAACTCTGAATTCCCTGTCCGGAGCTTCGTACCGATAGACATACGGTTCTGAGGCGCCGGTGGGATCGACGTACGCTTTGCGGGCTTTGCGTGCGCCATCGCGGGTCAATCCTTCGCTCGCGATCTGTTGGGCCATCACCCGCATCGATTCATCGTCGGGCTGCCGGACGATCTGCAGCAGCAAAGACTTTGAAGCTATTTCTGACTCGCGGCAGATATTTCGGATCTCTTCCGGGATGGCGGCGATCGACAGTGCTTCCGTAACGGTGCTGCGACTTTTGCCTACCTTACGGGCCACTTCTTCGTGCGTGTAGCCAAACCTTTCGCACAACGCGCGCAGGCCGTCGGCTTCTTCCCAGGCCGTCAGATCTTTGCGCTGCATATTTTCAATGAGCGCGATCTCAGCCACGGAACTCTCGTCGACATCCATCTCAATGCAGGGCACCTCGTCCAACCCCGCAGTGGTGGCGCCCCGCCAGCGGCGCTCGCCGGCGATGATCATCCAACGCCCCATCGGCATGGGCTTCACCAGTAACGGCTCGAGCACGCCCTTCTCACGAATCGACGAGGCTAATTCAGTGAGGTCGCCGATTTCGGTGCGTGGCTGGTCCGGATTTGGATCCAATTTTTCGATTGGCAACATTCGGCCGACATGCGTGGTGGTGGATTGCGTCAATTCGTCGACGTAGTGGGCATCGTGACGCATGCTCAAACCTGCGGGCAAGCCTCTTCTAGACACGGCTCAATACCTCTTTACAAAGTTTTTCGTATTCAACAGCGCCCGATGATTGTGGCGCAAAGGTAAAAATTGATTCCTTATAGGCCGGCGATTCTTCGAGCCGCACGCTCTTGGTGATCACGGTCTCGAACAACTTGGGCCCGAACACGCGACGAATCTGTTCGTAGACCTCTTTGCCGAGGGTCGTGCGTTTGTCGTGCAGGGTCACCAGCACTCCCAGCAACTCCAGTTTAGGGTTCGGACGTCCCTTGACCTTCTCGATCGTTTCCAGCAGATCATCAGTTCCTTCCAAAGCAAAGTACGAAGACTGAATCGGAATGAGCACATGGGTCGCAGCCACCAGCGCGTTGACTGTGATCAATCCCAGCGTAGGGGGCGTGTCGATGATGATCGCCTGGTACTTTTTCCGCAGCGGTTCCATCCGATCCTTTAAACGGAACGGCGCATCAAAGTCACCTACCAATTTAGACTCGAGTTTTGCCAGGCTGATGCGGGCCGGCACGAGGTCGAGATCGGGATTGGTGGTGTGGTAAACGGGTAACTCGCCGGTTCCCTGCCCATCCATCATCAGCTCATAGGCCGAAGCGTTGATGCCCATAGGATCTAGAAACGAAATCGAACTGTTGGCCTGCGGGTCGAGATCGAGGAGAAGCGTCTTTGTTCCGCGTCGCGCAAACGCAGCTGCGAGGTTGATGGCGGTGGTTGTTTTCCCCACTCCGCCCTTTTGGTTAGTAATCGCGATTATCAATGTACGACCGTCGGAGGGACCACATCCTTCCGTTTTCCCTCTCGCAAGTGGCACGGGCGTGCCGCCCGCGAACACGCGCAAGATGCGCGTGCTACAGAAGAGAGAGAGTTCAGTTACATCGGCAAGTCACTGGCATCGCCGATCACATCGGGCCATTCTTCGTCTGTAGTTTCGGACCCGGATTCCGGTTCTTCGTCGCTGGCGACTGAGTTGCGCGAGGCCTGAATGACTTCAGAATCGACAAAGATGGGGCAATCCGCACGCAGCGCCAGCGCGATGGCGTCCGAAGGTCGCGAGTCGAGCCGCATCGCCTCGCCATTCTCTCCGGTCATTTCGATGACTGCATAAAAAGTATTGTCGCGCAGAGAAGTGACTACCACGCGGTCAACCGTCAAACCCAATTCCACAATGAGGTTTCGCAGCAGATCGTGAGTCATCGGCCGTGGTGGCGCAATCTTTTCAATTTCCAGAGCGATGGCGTTCGCTTCGTAAGCGCCGACCCAGATTGGCAACATCGTCTCGCTGTTGACGTCCTTGAGAATAATGATGGGCGTACCGCTGTTCGGATCCATCATCAAAGCGCGAATCTTAACCTCGATTTCCATCGTCCGAATCCCTATTGTACACAATCTGCAAGATTAAGGGGCGCTGATTACTTCACCATAGAGACTATTTTCTTTCGCCATGGTAACGCGAACGTTGACAATCTTCCCGAGCATCGACTCATCGCCCGGAAAATTCATTACTTTGTGACAAGTCGAATGCCCACTCATGTCACGGGGCGACTTTGAACTCCTACGCTCGACCAGTACAAGCAGTTCCTGTGCCGCATAGGCATCGTAAATCTCCTTCTGCAGCTGTCGCTGAGTATCCTCCAATTTCATAAAGCGTGCTGACTTCTCTTCCCGGCTGACGTCGTCGGCAAAATTAGCTGCCGGAGTGCCGGGACGTTCCGAATACTTGAAGATGTACAGACCGTCATAGCCAACCTGCTCAACCAATTTCACTGTTTGGTCAAAGTCGGCGGCGGCTTCTCCCGGAAACCCGACAATGATATCACTGGTGATCGACATCCTACGGTGCGCTTTGCGGATACGCTCAATTCTTTTCAGATAGTCGGCGGTCGTGTGCCCACGACGCATCGCCCGCAGCACGCGATCGCTACCCGACTGAACGGGCAAGTGTATCCAGTTGCAAAGATTCTCATGCTCGTCGATCGCCGTGATGATGTCGGGATGGAAGTCGCGCGGAAATGAAGTAGTAAATTTGATCCGCTCCATACCGCTGGCGGCAACCGCCCGCAACAGCCGGCAAAAGGGTGTGGCGCCGTTGAACCCCTCAAGTCCTGTTTCAGATTTCGGACGATAGCTATTTACGTTTTGCCCGATCAGGTGAATTTCTTTATAGCCGTGGCGGCGCAGATCGTGCACCTCGGAAACAATATCCGCGGCGGTGCGACTCTGCTCGCGGCCGCGCGAGTACGGCACGATGCAATAAGTGCAGAATTTGTTGCAGCCTTCGATGATCGGAACGAAGGCCACGTACTTCGAGGTGCGCGCTGTCGCCGGGACATCCCAGACCTCGCTGACGGCGCGCTCGCCCAGGTCAATGACGCGGCGTTCGCCTTCAAGCGCCCGCGAAATTAATTGCGGCAGGCGATCTGTCGCCCGAGTACCGGCAATCACATTGACCATGGGGCTCGCGTCAAAAATCGCCGGGCCTTCCAGTTGCGCCACACAACCCATTACGCCGACGACCGGTTCGTCGCCGAGACGCTGCCGCCGGACCTCGCCGATGCGAGTAAAGACCTTGTGGGCCGCACGCTCGCGCACTGAGCAGGTATTGAAGATCACCACATCCGCCTTTTCCGGCGAACTGCACAGGTCAAAGCCGGCCGCGCGGAGGCGCACGTCGGCCCGCTCGCTATCCGCGACATTCATCTGGCAACCGATCGTTTCGAGATAAACCGTTGCGCTCATACGACTGCTAAACGAGGTGAGTCTAGCAGATTAATCAAAGCCGTTTCTAATCCTGACGGTTGGATTTTGATTTCGCGTTATAGTAGCGCGGGCCGAAGTTGCGAACCCGGAGATGGAATCATGAGTACCATCCACGAAATCATACGAATACTCACGAAAAAAGACTAAGATTTCGTGTTTGTTCGTGTGATTTCGTGGATCGTTCCCGTAAGTAACTCCTGGTCGCTTTCCGATGTCTCATGACACTAGACCAGCAAGTTTTTTCGAGGAGTGCGATCATTGCCGTCAACAGTTTCAGGTGATTCGCGGCAGCGTCTATGATGATGACGGAAATGGCATTGCCTTATATTTGGCCGCGATGCATCGCTGTAAAAGCACAGCAGTCGATTTGGTAATTGCTATTCCAGAAGGCTACGCCGGTGCATCCGAAACATCCGGAACCTTTATTAAACTGGCTCCCGACGCAAACGAGATACAGATGAGGGTTGTCGACCCGACAGCTTCGTGCTGAAGAACGGAAGGCTATCTTGGCAGGCTGCTCACCAGAAACGAGGCTCTTGCAAGTCGCCTAATCGACTCGGTCTTTCACTTTGCCGATCACATCGTCATGGATGTTCCCGGGTTACGCACCTACCTCGCTGAATAAGACAAGTTCAACCACTGGATCATTCACATCTAATCCTTGCAAAATTCTTTCCCTTGACGCACTTCATCGCGGCGGTTACTATCCGTCACTCATTAACAAAACCCTGAGTCTGTCCGCGACGGAAAGCGGAAGGCTGGAGTCGCATTATGTCTTTTAACAAAATAATTTTAGTCGGAAATTTGGGACGCGATCCCGAGTTGCGATATACGCCGCAGGGCACGCCGGTATGCAGTTTCAGCCTGGCGACCAACGAGCGCCGCAAGGACCGGAATACCGGAGAAAATAACGACATCACTACCTGGTTCCGGGTGACGCTGTGGGGACGGCAGGCGGAAACAGCTTCGCAATACCTGCAGCGTGGCCGCCCGGTTTATATCGAGGGTCGTCTGCGGGTCGAGGAATATACCGATCGCGACGGCAATAAGCGGCACTCGCTGGAAGTAAACGCGACCGATATGCAGTTCATCAGCGCGGGCGGCGGTAGAAGCGAGGATGCGGGACCCCCGGCTGCACGAGGCGCGGCGGCCCAAGCTAACTCCGGACCAGAACCGCCAACGGATTTGACTGACGACGACGTTCCGTTCTAGTCCTGAAGACGAATGCAGTTCGTCAAGAGGCTGCTTGTTCCAGTTTGCGCCTTTGGCGCAGCACATAGCGGTACGCCTTTGGCGTACCGGCAAGGTGCTTAACCCTTTTCTCCGGGAACTCAGCTCCCGGAGTTTTTTTAACGGTGCGCGGTGCACCGAAGGCGCACCGCTATGTGCTGCGCCAGAGGCGCGAATCTCCCCACCCGATCGTTGAATCGAGCTGCAAAACACTACTCACAGATGGCGGAAATTGCTCCATTTCGAAGTGGAGGTGAATCGTGTGAAATGAAATGCCAGGCAGAAATTTAATGATTTGGTCTCGAGGATTTTTTTAACCAGAATTCCCGTCACTAGTTGCCCACTTACCCAGCTGTCGCAGTTTCTGATATCGGCGCGTGAGGCGCTCTTCAGCGCTGTAAGTTGACGATTCAGCCAACCGAGACTGTAGCGCCATGTCCAGCAGTCGCGCCGCTTCATCGTGCGAGTTCTGCGCGCCGCCCTTCGGTTCGTCGATAACCTGATCGACAATCCCTTCTGCTTCCAGATCCTTCGCGGTCAACTTCAGTCCTTCCGCCGCCCGCGCAGCCTGGCTTGAATCCTTCCAAAGAATCGCCGCGCAGCCCTCCGGCGAAATAACTGAGTAGATCGCATTCTCGAGCATCAGCACCTGATCGCCGACGCCAATTGCCAGCGCGCCCCCTGATCCGCCTTCACCGATCACTGTGACCAGCACCGGCACTGAGAGCTTAGCCATTTCTCTCAAGTTATAGGCGATCGCTTCGGCCTGGCCGCGTTCCTCGGCATCAATTCCCGGATAAGCTCCCGGCGTATCGATGAAACAGAAGATTGGTCGATCGAACTTATCGGCCAGCTTCATCGCCCGAATAGCCTTTCGATAACCTTCGGGTTTCGGCATCCCGAAATTTCGAAACTGCCGCTGTTTGGTGTCTCGGCCTTTTTGATGGCCGACAACCAGGGCGGGCATGCCGTGAAACTTGGCAAATCCACAAATGATTGCGGCGTCGTCGGCAAAGCGGCGATCGCCGTGAACCTCGGTGAAGTTTTCGAAAAGGCGCTCAACGAAGTCGAGCGTGTATGGACGGTCGGGATGGCGCGCGAGCTGCACATGCTCGAAAGCAGTGCGGGCTCCGGTAGTGGTTGAGTCTTCGTTGGCCATCAATTTGAAGCCGCGGCCGCCGCGCGGGCGGGCGGGCCAAATCCTTCCCAGGTCACATCGCAGCCAAGATCGCGCAAACTGGTCTCGATCTTCGCACTTCCTTCAATCTTCAGCGATGGGTGTGCGCGCACGCGGACTGACATGTTATCAAGCTTTACTTCGATAAACACGTCACATTCGCCCGGCGCCGTTTCAAGCAGTTTCCTGACTTCATCATATCGAGCCGTATCGAGTGTCTGGTCGACGAACTGAATGACAACTTCGCGGGCCTTTTGCTGAACGGCCTGGGTCAACTCACTAATCTTGTCAATGATTATGGTAGGCGGGCCTTCATCGCCAATCTCCACCCGGCCCTGAACAAGTATCGTGGCCTCCTCGGCGAGCAGCGAACTATTTTTGCGATACGGTTCAGGCCAAAGGACACACTTAATCGAGCCAGCCTGATCTTCGAGACTGAAGATCGCAAAACGGTCGCCCTTCTTCGTGGTCTTAAGCTGAAGACTGCGGACCACGCCGGCGACGGTGGCGCGCGATCCTGTATCCTGCTGCGCGAGCTCAGCCGAGGTCACCGCACCCAGGCGATTAATCGTGTCGAGATGATCGTCGAGCGGATGACCGGTGATATAGAATCCGAGAGCTTTTTTCTCGGCGGTGAGCATCTCCAACGCTGTCCAGGCCGGCGCTTCCGGCAAGTTGAAGGTCTCGGATTCCGGCATTTCGTGACCGCCAAAGAGATCGTCCTGACCGATCGCTTTGGTGCGACGTGAGCGGGCGGCGCGAGCCAGCGCCGTATCGATGGCGGCGTACAATCGTGCACGCCAATGGTTTGCCGCCGCGACGGGGGGCTTCAGGGAATCGAATGCTCCGCTGCAAACCAGTCCTTCCAAAACCCTCTTGTTAATTCCACCTTCATCTAGCCGCTCGCAGAAATCAAAGAGGGATTTAAACGGTCCCTGCTCACGGGCTTTGGTAATCGAGTTGACGCTGGTCAAACCGATTCCCTTGATGGCCGCCAGGCCGTAACGGATGGCGCCTGTCAGGGCCGTAAACCCGACCTCACTTTCGTTTACATCCGGCGGCAGCAGAGCGATTCCCTGCCCTCGCATTTCTTTCGTGTAGCGGAACACCTTCGCCGTGTCATCGACTTCATTCGATAACACCGCGGCATAGAAATGTTCCGGATAGTGCGCTTTCAGGTACCCTGTCTGAAATGCCAGGTACGCATAAGCCACACTGTGCGCCTTAGGAAATCCGTAGTCGGCAAACTGCGCCATCAAAGAGAAGATCTGCTGCGCTTTGTCCTGCTTGAGCCCTCGCGCGACGGCACCCTGAATAAACTTCTGTTCCTGGCGCGCCATCTCCTCGCGGTTCTTCTTGCCCATGGCTTTGCGCAAACTATCGGCTTCAGCCATCGTGTAACCCGCAAGTTTCTGCGCGAGCTGCATCGCTTGCTCCTGGTAAACGATTACCCCGTTCGTGCTGTCGAGGATCTCCTTCATCTCGGGCACGATATAACGGACGCTCTTCTTTCCATGGTGCCGCAGAATAAAGTCATCAACCATGCCACCATCTATCGGCCCGGGACGATACAAGGCGTTAAGCGCTGACAGATCCTCGATCCCCTTCGGCCGCAACTTGCGGCAGATCTCCTGCATGCCCGAAGACTCGAACTGGAATATCGCGTCCGTTCGACCATCGCTAAACAGTTGCATAGTCTTCTCGTCGTTAAGCGGAGTCTTAGCCCAAACGATTTCTGTGTTAAGCGCCTGCTTTATACTCTTTAAGCAGTCGCTTATTATCGTAAGCGTGTTAAGCGCTAAGAAGTCCATCTTAAGCACGCCAACCTTCTCCAGGTCGGTCATCTCGTATTGGGTAGTGACTTCATCCTTCGCCGAGACGGCTATTGGAATCAGCTCCTGGAGAGGTTCAGGCGTAATCACGACGCCGGCGGCATGGACGGAAACGTGGCGAGCACAACCCTCCAGACGACGGGCAAGATCTATCAGTTCGCGAACCTGTTCAGTTTGCTCCATCGCATTCCGGAGCTCAGGCACTTGTTGAATCGCCTGCTCGATGCTGACGTTGCGGCCGCGGACGGGCGGAGGGATCATTTTCGATATGCGATCGACCTCGGCGTAAGGCATGTCCATGGCCCGCCCGACATCCTTAATCGCCGCCCTTGATGCCAATGTTCCAAAAGTGACGATCTGGCAGACGGAGTCCTGGCCGTACAACTTTGATACGTGGTTGATGACCTGCCCGCGGCCGCGAACGCAGAAATCAATATCGATGTCAGGCATTGAGACGCGCTCGGGATTCAGAAATCGCTCGAAAAACAGGTTGTATTTCAGTGGGTCGATATCAGTTATGCCAAGGCAGTACGCGACCAGCGATCCCGCAGACGAACCTCGCCCCGGCCCGACGGGTATGACGTTTTCTTTCGCGTATTTCACAAAGTCCCAAACAATCAGGAAATATCCGGCATAGCCCATGCGCTTAATGACTTCAATTTCGTGACTGAGGCGGGCTTCGTAATCAGAAAATGGATGCGCCAGTTCGCCCCGCGCAGACTCGAGGTCCCAGACATTTCCCTTCCGCGTCTGATAACCGATGCGCACGACCTTCTCGAAATACTCATTGACCGATAGCCCGGCTTCCGAAGCCGGAATCGGATAGTTTGGCAGGTAGTTCACACCTTCAGGAAGCTTCAACTCACAGCGCTCGGCAATCTCGATGGTTCGTTGCAGCGTCTCTGGCAATTCGCCGCCAAAGATCGCCCACATCTCCTCCGGCGAACGCACATAGAAATTCGGCGTCCCGTAACGTAATCGATTCTGGTCGCTGACAGTCTTACCCGAGCCAATACAAAGCAAGAGGTCGTGGGCCCGCGCGTCGTCAGGCATAAGGTAATGAGCGTCATTGGTGGCCACCAGCGGGATACCGGTGCGCTTTGAGAGCTCGACCAGAGGCTTGCGAATGCGGGCTTGCGGCTCGAGCCCATGCTCCTGAATCTCGAGGAAGTAATTCCCCTTGCCCATGATCTCCTCGAATTGCAGAGCTTGCGTCGCCGCTTCATCGAAGCGATCTTGCGCCAGCAACGCAGACGGTACGCCCGACATGCACGACGAGAGGGCAATCAAACCCTGGCTGTGCTGTGCCAGCAGTTCTTTGTCGATACGGGGTTTGTAATAGAAGCCTTCGGTAAAGGCTTTGGATGTGAGCCGCGAAAGATTCCGATAACCCTCATAATCTTGCGCCAGCAGGATCAGATGAAAGTTCGCCTTCTCACCCCCAATGTTGCGCGCCGAGCGATCGCTGCGACCGCTCATGGCTACGTAGGTTTCGCAGCCGATAATTGGCCGTATGCCCTTCGCCTTCATCGTGTTGTAGAAAGAGATGGCGCCGTACATGTTTCCATGGTCGGTCATCGCGCAGGCCTGCATGCCGAGTTTTTCGATCCGTTCGGCCAGCGGCTTTATTTGAATGGCGCCGTCGAGAAGGCTGTAATCGGTATGTAAATGGAGATGAACGAAGCCCTTGTCCTGCATGATCAGTGCCCAGAACGAAACAGCGCGGGAGAATCGTGACCGTTCAATGCCACTATATCACGTAGCTCCGAACGATCAACTTAACAAGATGTTGGATCGGGATTTATCTGCGAGTGTGTTTGCCCAATGGGAAATCCTACCTATTTTCCGGGCCTGTCAGCCACTGCAATCCCTCGAGCATCACATCCTTTGGTATTTCGTGACGTCCGTCAAACTCACGGAACGTGACTCTATAACCTCGCGACTTCAAATCGGCCGCGATGCGACGGCCGCAGCGATCGATGGGCAGGATTTGATCGTGTGTCCCATGCGAGATGTAGAAGCTGGGCTTTCCCTCCGTTGCACCTTGAACGACAAAGCCCGGTGAGAACGCTGCCACTCTATTAAACAGATTGCCGTTAATTAGCCCAAGCGAGATCGCGTACGTCGCGCCATCTGAAAACCCACCGATAGCTACGCGCGCGGGGTCGATCGCCGCCATCCGGAAAACCCTTTCCATCGCGCTGTTGAGAAACTGAACGTCCGGACCAAAGCCGTCGGTGATCGCGTCCCAGGTAGTCTCGCGCGAGTTTGGTGCGAGAATCGCTACACCCGCGTCATCAGGCGCTGAGTCCAGATACCAGAACATATCTTCGGCGCTTTGCGTGGCGCCATGCAGGAACACGAGTAAAGGAAGCGGAGCAGTCGCAGATGATTTTGGCAATTGCAGAATTGCGTCACGATCGCGATCGAGTCCGAGGGTAATCTGCCGGCCAACAGACGAGGTTCCCAATGGTGACGGGTTGGGTAAAGATTTATCAAGTGTCGTCGGCCGGGCGGTCAGTTTTCCATCATTCGGCAGCCCCGTCCAACTGTGCCGACACGCAACATTCAACATGAATGAGGTAATGCTGCCAGAGGTCACCGCGCAAAAGTTGCGTCTGTTCATACCTGTTCTATCGATCCGAAAGTCTCAGAAACTGCCAGCGTGCGTCCCGAACCTCGGGAAAGGAGCGACAGATTTGGAGTGCGCCGGCAGAGCGAAGCGTCGACGGCGCTTAAGGTCACCTATTGACAAGAATAGCCAAAGCGGTCTCGCGCTTCGCTTGTCACCGCACTCCAAATCCATCGTCAGCTTCGCGCACTCGGTCCAGCCTACAGCTATTTCTCATTCACAAATCATTCCCACTCAATTGTGCTCGGTGGTTTGGAGCTGATGTCATAGACGACCCGGTTAACGCCCTTTACCTCTGAAACAATCCGGCTGGAAACTCGTGACAGCAAATCGTGCGGCAAACGCGCCCAGTCGGCAGTCATTCCGTCCACGCTGGTGACGGCACGAACGGCTACCACGCGCTCGTACGTTCGCAAATCGCCCATCACGCCGACAGTGGAAACCGGTAGCAAGACCGCGAAGGCCTGCCATACTGAAAGATACAGACCAGCGCGTCTCAGCTCTTCATCCAGGATTCGATCTGCAGCGCGCAGGATTCTGAGCCGCTCTTCGTCTACCGGACCAATCACACGCACAGCAAGACCCGGGCCCGGAAAAGGATGGCGGGTGAGGATCTCGTCGGGCACGCCAAGCTCGCGACCGATAATGCGCACCTCGTCCTTAAAAAGTTCCCGCAACGGCTCGATCAGTTTAAGCTTCATCTTCTCCGGCAATCCGCCCACATTATGATGGCTCTTGATTGTGACCGAGGGGCCACGAACGGAAATTGATTCGATCACATCGGGATAGAGAGTGCCTTGCACCAGGAACTTCGCATCGAGCTGGCTTGATTCCGCTTCGAACACTTCAATAAACGTTCGACCGATGATTTTCCGTTTCGCTTCCGGATCGGCTACCTCGCGCAGGCCCCCGAGGAACTGTGCGGTAGCATTGACGCCGCGGAGATTCAGCTTGAGCGACTGGGTCAGCAGCGCCAGCGTCGCTTCGAACTCACCTTCACGTAGCAATCCATTGTTGACAAAGATACAGGTTTGGCGATTTCCGATCGCGCGATGGACGAGTGCTGCCGCCACCGAGGAGTCGACACCACCGGATAATCCGCACACTACCTGATCTCGTTCGCCGACCAGCTGCCGGATTCGTTCAACCTGTTCGTCGATTACGGCGGCGGGACTCCAGTCTCCGCGGCATTTACAAATCTCAAATAAAAAGTTGCGCAGGATCTGGCCGCCCAAAGGCGTATGCGCCACCTCGGGGTGAAACTGGACGCCGTAAATTTCGCGCTCAGGATTCTCGAATGCATTAACGCCTTCATCGGTGCTTGCGGTCATGTGGAACCCGGCAGGAAGACGGGTGACGCGGTCACCGTGACTCAACCACACGTCCATTTCCTT
>AP72_2010_repI_A01DRAFT_1000144_pt1 | contig 12372 bp, 13 predicted proteins | sample AmaPasreplicIA01_FD_9191 | JGI IMG/M metagenome (IMG submission 9191) | reverse complement strand
AATAGAAAATGAAAAATTGGACAAGATATTATCCGAAATATGCAATAATGGCCGAGCCAATAAAGACCAATAAACCTCCTAAAAGGACAGTATTATTAGGTATTTTGTTATACAATAGATAACAAAATATAACTACATTAATCGGATAGCTAATTTCTATTATAGAAGCGGTTGAGGCACCGATTATTTTAATAGCAGCAAGAATTAGAAAGTTGCCAATAGTCCATAATACAGGAGCTAAGAGGACTAGCCAAGAAAAAGATACGCCTTGTTGTGTATTTACAAATGGTAATAACATCATTGTAGATACAAGATTACATATGAACAGAAAATTTATTATGGATGTGTTTTCAAGAATTTTCTGGTCAACAGCGTAGACTAGTCCCCATAAAACGGATGCCACAAAAGCATAAACAAAACCAATCATAAAGATAAATTAACGGCACGCCTCACGATAACGGCGACAATTACCTTCACCTTCTTCACCAAGTTCATATTTGTGCTCACACTTATATCTTAGTTCAGAGCAAGAATAGCCTTCATGATAACTCTCACCACCGCCACATTCTTCACGATAGCGATGACAATTACCTTCACCTTCTTGGCCGAGTTCATATTTGTGCTCACATTTAAAACGAAGTTCTGAACAACGGCTGGGATGGTCATGAGACCACGGCCAAAAACCACCAGGACGTTCTGCTTGAGCAAAAGCTGGTGTAGCTACTAAAGTAAATAGACAGGCTATTAGTAAGTTTTTAAGCATTAACTTTCTCCTTTTTTGGATTACTAGTTTTCCATTTTTCAGAGCGCTTTTGTCTTTCTGCCTGACCGGCTTCTGAATCCCAATAGTATTTAGCCTTAAAACCAATGGTTGCTTTGCGTTCATCTGAATAGATGCAATCTTTAGGCTTTCTAAGAGCGGCTTTATGAGCTTCTGTTAGAGCAGAATTTAGTCAAATTTTAGACAATAAAAAAGCCCCCAAAAAAGGAGACTTTTTTATTTTACTAATACAGGAGATACCTACATAAGATTGTTCACAATTGTTCTTCTATAGTACAAATTAGTGCTTAATGCCAAACGACCAGATTGTTTGTTAAGACCTTCAGCAAATGGGTTAGCAACAACACCATAACGTGTCTTAAACGCAATCTTAGGCTGGAATGACTGTTGATCTACTGCTCTTACCATCTGTAGAGGTACGTAAGGACAGTAAAAAAGACCAGCGTCGAAAGCAGAACTTCCCTTATACCCAGCAACCCAATAGTTACCACCAACACCATATGGGTCGATATACACTTTAAATCTTCCGTTCAACACGCCTGCGAAAGTATTGCCTGTGTCGTCTACTTGAAGCTTATTTGAGTTAAGGGCTGGAGTATAGTCTAGAACACCGGCCATTTGCAATGCTGAAGCAATATCAGATGTGCAAAGCACGATGTTACCTTTCCCTCTACGTGTATCCTTCGCAATCTGGTTCGCTTCTCTTTCAAGCTGGAACATCATACCCTTGAACTTTTCAACAGACCATCTACCGTTAGAGTCTGTATCAAGGTCGAAGACACCCTGAGTTGTTGTATTCAGCGCACAACCCTGAACCGCTGTAATATTGATTGTACGAACGATTTCACGATTGATTTCTGCAAGAATTTCGGCTGAGAGAATGTTTGCCAATTCTGTTTCAGCGTCAAGACCATGAATAGCCTTCAAGTCCTGAGCCAATTCCATTGTGTATTCTGCCTTGAGGGCACGTGTATTAGCTGTAACAGTAACCTTTTCAATGCTGAATGCCATCTGTGGGAAGTCAACGTTAGATACTGTAGCGTTAGCTGAAGTATTAACCTGAAGACCGCCAGTTGAGTTAGCAAATGAAAGACCTGTTGTACCAAGTGTTTCACCAGCGCCTGTTGTCATACCTGCGCCATAGTTATATGTATTAACGGCTGTCAAAGGTGTAGTATTTGTAGCACCAGGAATTGTACCAACGAACTTGTCACCAATAGTGTTCGCTGAAGTACCGTTAGCACCGGCACCAGAGAACATAGAGTTAACTTCGTTATAGAATGTTTCGTTGTCCTGATTACCTGCACCAAATCCACCAGTACCATTTGACTGGAAGTTGTATTTACTTCTCATTGCGAAGATAAGACCTGTAGGTCCAGTCATAGGCTGAACACCGCAGATATCATAAGCAATAAGGTTAGGCATCGCACGGCGGACGAGAGAAATCAACACAGGGTCAAATGTGTCGATACCACCAGTACCAGCAGTAGAAGAAGATGCTGCCATCTGGTTAATAGGTGAACCTTCAAGCGGTCCTTCCATAATAGTCTGGTATGAACCATGTGCTGCGGACTCTCTCAATGCCTTTTCAGTATTTTCAAGCATAAGTGCTGTAACTGAACGGCGATGAGGGTCACGGATTTCGCCAAGTGCTGCATGGTCAAGCACTGGTTCCCATTTCTTTTGTAGTTCCTCGGCCAAATACATTCTAGAGTCCTTTCTATAGCTCTTTTTATTTTTGTTTATTTATATACTACTGTTTTTTAACCGTTTACTGCCTTATTGCCCTTAACAGTTCTGCTAATTGCATAGGCATAGCGATTTACATCAGGGTCTACATACTTCGATGTAGTTGGCTCTTCTTCTTCACCTTCGAAGCTTTCTTCAAGAATATTTGAAGAATGCTGCTGTGACTTTGCAGAGCCGCTGAAGTAGTTTTCCATTATGATATTGAGCTTGTTTTCATAGGCTGCAAAATCACCATCGAATTCAATACCTTCTGCAAGCGTAGCAAACTTTTCTCTTTGAGACTGTGTAAGTTCCTTACTTACATGCTCAATTACTTCCTGCTTTGCGCCGCCAAGAAGGGCATCTTTAAGAAGAACATTTTCGTTGATAGTAGATTCAAGACGTGTTTCAAGCGCATCGACCTTAAGAGCCATTGCATCAAGAACATCAACCTTATCTTCAGGAACATCAATATAATGTTCTGCAAATAGTCCCTTGAGACCTTCAATAAATTCGCCTGTAATTTCTGAACGAAGGGCTGATTCTACTGCAATCTGATTTTCTGCCATCCAGTTCTCAACAACATAGTCAAGATATGTGTCAAGCTTTTCTGTCATTGATGAAGTAAAGTGTTCAATTTCTTCTGCAAGAATTTCAACATATTCTTCTTCAAGACGTTCTGTTTCCATTACCATACGCATATGAACAGCAGCTTCGAATAGAGTTGCTGTCTTTTCAAGAACTTCTTCTGAAAGACCTGTTTCTCCAAGAACTTCTTCAAGATCTTCTCTTACATGAAGCTTTGGCATTGGGTACTTTGTCTTTGGTCCAGAGCCAAACTTAGAATCAATAGAAGCTTGGTTCTTAGCTGAATTGTCGCCTACGCCATGGTCCTTATTTGGTCCCCAACGGTCGAGAGACTTCTTGAACCAATCAGTAAAGTCAGTCTTGTTGAGACCGGCCATATGAGTAACCATATGTTTCATCATCTCAATTTTAGACATTCCTTGACCTGGGACTGCTTTTGGATGTAATGTGGCTGCTGCCTGTGTTTCTTCTTCCATTTTCTTTTTCTTTTTACCTTTACTGCAACCGCCTTCTTCTTCCTCTTCTTCTTCCTCGCGGCGCTTACCTTCTCTTACGTTAACGATGACTTTCTTCTTCTCATCCTTGCCATCTTTCTTGTCATCCTTCTCATCGTCACCGTCATCATCCTTTTTATCTTTGTCAAAAGGCTTCTTTTTCTTTTCATCACCATCGTCGTCGTCGCCATCATGGTCATCGTGGTCATCATCCTTGCCGAAATTAAACTTTTCGCGAAGATGTTCACGGAATGCAGCTAGAGTCTTAGGTGCCTCTTCTTGCTGAAGATTTTCGTTTTCAAGTTCTTCGTTTTCAGTAACCATTTAAAGAGGTCTCCCTTTGTGCCTTATTTTGTTTAACTATTTATAATTTACTTCTTTTTTCCACCCTCAAAGTCATCGCCTTGAGACATGGCATGAAATTTTGCATAGTCTTGATTAAATTTCTTAGACTGGCCTCCAATACCATGCTTTTTTATAAGACGGTCTGCATGGTCATCGTGTTCAGTTCTTTTAGGGGGCGCTCCCTTAGCATCGGCCCATTTACCTTGATGTTTTGCAACAAAATCTCTAAAGCCTTCTTTCATATCACCGCTAATAGTGGTCTTATACATTTTATCTGATTTACTTTTATTGAAAGAAGGGCGACCAAGACTAGTGGATCTTACTAATGCTGGTGAAGCGCCTTTTGTAGTTTCTCTGCCTGAATTTACTTTGCGCTGAACAGCATTAATCCATTTACCTTCTTTATCTTCAGAAAGATATGCGCAATATAGTTCGAATAGAGCGAGCGCGTTTTCTTCACGCTCTTCCTTGGTCATTCTCTTGGCTTGTGTCGCAAGTTCTTGGATTTTTTCTTCTCTCCACGTACCCTTAGTCGAATCGTAAAAATACTCGACGCCTTCCATAAGACCATTAACAAAGCATCCTGGGCCGGACGGGTCTGCGACAATATCCACTGATGAAAGACGGAAGTCCTTCTGAACCTCCATAGCGCCGTTCTTTTCTTGCAAGCTACCCATACCGCGAGTAGAAACGCCGAGCTTACCGCCTGATTCCAATAGACCCTTGGCAGTGTTACCGTGAGGCGTGTTCGTGATAATAGACTTTCCTTCAAAAACATTACCCTTTTGCGTCAATGACAATATTCTATGAGAAGATCTATCAAGGTTTACAGTAGGTCCATTAGGATGACCAAGTTCTCCATAAGCCAAACCTTCATTAACCTTTTCAGTTATGTATTTCTGAACTGAGTCTTCGAGCACGCTGATAGGATAGACACGACCGTTTTTGTTCTTTTCTTCTCCAATAATATACTTACCACAGATATACCAGTCTTTGCCGCCATGAGCGTTAGCTTCAGTTACGAATTCTGGTCTTTCTATTTGTTCTACTATTAGGCGCATTTCTATTCCTTAATATTGATAAGCTACATCGCACGCTAACATGTTATTACCTTGAAGTAAATCAGTCTGGTTTTTCTTTATAATAACTTCTGTACCAGTTATAACAGTCAAGTTAGCGTATTCCGTAGTATTTGCATATAAAAGATGTAAAAGTCCAGTAGCGCCAGTATTAAGAACTCTAGCCAAAGGAGCGCCGTTTACATTATTAGCTAAACCAGAACCAATAGGAACCTCATTATGAAGTGGTTTATATGTTACCATAGGCATGGACGTTCTCCTTAATATTGGTAAGCTATATCAACAGCCAAGCCGCCAGTCATCTGGACTGTATCGGTTTGGTTTTTCTTAATAATAACTTCACCAAGGTTAAGAACAGTTATATTAGCATATTGGCCGCCTGTATTTGCAAGAACCAATACTTGTGTAGAACCAGAAGTATTAAGAATTCTAACTAATGGTGCTCCGTTCACTGTGTTTGCAGTTCCTATAGATATTTCACCATGTAATGGCTTAAAAGTCATACTAGCAGGCATCAGTTTCCTCATCATTCTGCCCAAAATGGGCTGCTCTTCTTCCTATTGGATCATTTAGCTTCATGCGCTTTTCTGTTCCTGGACTTCTCTTAGGAGCTTTTCCACCTTCGAGCGCAAAAGTTGTATCTGCCTTAAGATTAGTTGTTCTATCACCAGGAGACCCTGTACCTGCGGCTGCGCCAATATCTTCATTTGTAGCCTTAACTTTGACTTCTTTATCTTGGCCAGTCTTCCAATCTTTCACCTTATTACCAAGCTTAGCCTGAGCAGTTGTAATAGAATCATTTCTTGTCATCGCCTTAATACCAGTAGTCTTTTCATTAGACTTCTTGGCTTTTGGCAAATAGTGTGATCTGATATGTGCAGCACTAAGTTCAACAAGCTGATTTGTTACGGGCTCAGCTTCAGACCCTTCCTTAAAAGAAACGTTAGCAGGGTCTTTCACACCCTTTATATTTCTCTTATCGAGTTTTTTTGATTTATCAGATCTTGTTGGACCATCAGGCTTATTCGTTGTCTGACTTTCACCTTCGGCGCTTCTATGAACTTCCATTCCACCAGTAAATTCAGTATCATGAGTCTGCTGGATATTAGAAAGCTTTACGGCTTCGCTTCTCATACCTTTAACAGTTTTTGGAAACTTTGGATTGCCCATATCAATCTTATCAATTGACTTGCCAATTACCTTCTTACCACCTTCTGGATTAAGAGTAGACTTATAAGTACCACTACCAATCTTATATTCGCCACCCTTATCTACTGGGTTTGGTTCATGAGTATCAGAAATACTTCCTGACTGACTGTCTCTACCATGCGCGGCTCTGTAACTTTCTAATCCAGATTTTGCTGCGGCTCTATTGGCATCCGCAGTCGCCTTCTGTGCATCAGTTGGTCCCTGACCAGTTAGTTTTTGCCAGATTGAACGCTGAGGAAGTCTATTATCAAAGTTTTTAAAAATATCTGCACGAGTTGGAGGTTTAGCGCCGCCGCCCATTCCACCGCCGCCAATTTTATCAGAAGCATATGGATTTAGGTTCTGCGCTTCTTCAAGACGTTCAATCTTGCGAGCTTCAAGAATTTCCATGGCAAGAAGATTAGCCATTGTTTCTTCTTTCACCTTCTTGTCCATAAGAAGCTTCTTATCCTTCTTATATGCTGGTTCATTCTGTGACTTGTCACTACTACCACAACCACACTGACAAGGTGCCTTATGACATTTTGAACATACAGTTTCTTCGTGATGCATTTTTGAAAGCCTTAATCCTAATTGTGCGCGTTTTCCTGAAGCGCCTTTGTCATGTTCGTGTTTATGCATGTATGCCTGAGTAGACATACCGGCTTTATGTGCTAATGCTGTTTCTTTACCTGGATGCTTAACCGCACCGGCTATCCAATTCTTTTCATCAAGTTGGTCATCTTCATAAACATCTCTCTCTTTTTCTTTACCATGTCCCTTCATATGCTTATTACGAGGGTCGTCCATACAATATTTTGTAGAACGCGCTACATTAAAGACGTTCGTATCTTCTCTATCACCATGGTCTGTAATTGGATGCTTTTCAAGGTACTTAAGTGTTTCTGGGTCATTCTGTTGAAGAGAATAACCAAGTAAGCCCTTTTCACCAATCTTACTTTTTGTCTTCTTATCAGTAGGAGCTTTCGTTCCTTTTGGAAAGACTTGTCTTAATTTACTTGGTTCTGCCATCTCTTTTAGCTTCTTTCTTGGTCTTTTACCGCTCTCTATTTCGTCCATATCATAAGGAACTTCCATATTCCCTTTAGCTTTTCCTGCCGGTGGTGGTGTTCCTGGATTAAATTTGTCATGCCTTGGACTAATATCACTCTGTGGTCGAATAAGAGAATGCATAAAGGTATTATTATCATTATCTCCTATATGACTTTTTATCCTAGAACTTAAATCGGCTGCTGAACCTTCAATATTACCAGTTTTAAAATTACGTGCTAATACTTTATTACCCGGTATATATACATCAGCCTCTTCAGGATTTCTCTTACCGCCAACTATCTTAGGAGTATAAATATCAGCCATTATTTACATTAATCTTTCATCTTTGAATAAATTGGTGTCTTTGCTTTACGCATTGATGCAAACTCTGCTTTAGCTGCTGCCTTATCAGTACTTTGAGCTGGTTTACCAAAAGTTCCTTTTGGTCTTATGCCCCCAGAAGCATCTTCTTTAATTTTATAACATTCATCTTCTTCTTCACGCTTAGGCTTCTTCTTCTTGCCACCGCTTTCAGTGTCACTGCTATTAATTTTTTCTTCAATATCTTCAACGTCTTCTTTAACTGCCTTTGCAAACATATTCTTTGCAAGTTCAATCTTGCGGTCTTCAATAGCCGCGTGTGCTTTGCCAAGCATGAGTTGATGGAATGCCGTTTCGAAGTCCATTGGTCTTTGACCAACGGCTGCCGCCATCAAATCTTCTACTGTATGTGTCATTCCTTACTCCTAAGTGTTTATAAGGTATTTATAAAAATCAATCTGGCGGACGGTTCTTTTGACGAACTCCAGCGCCCGAGAATTCAGGTTTTGCAGGAGCGACTTGTGTCTTAGTTTCGTGCTGTTTCTGGTTTAACTCATTAGTTGCTATCTGATTTTTAGCAATATAGTCCTTGTTTTTTGCAATAACCTGAATAGCAGAGTTATATTGAGCTTGGTCCTGCATAGAATGATTAGCTCTTGGCGTTTCGCGGAACTGTTTAACGAACATAAGGGCTTGCTGAATTTCCTGTTGCTTACTTGCTTCGGCTGGGTCGCCGCCCATCGGCTGTCCATCTGGACCCATACCTTGCTGCATCATGGCTTCTTCCTGGTTCATCATATTATTCTGATGGAATTCAGCCATTTTCTGTTGCGTCATAGCATCGGCAAGCTGTTCGTTCTGTAGAATCATTGGGTTAATCCATCTTGGATCACCACTTGCTGCTTCTGCCGCAATCTCTTCATCAGCCTGCTTAATTTCATCGTCTGTCTGATATAGAACTTCCTTACGTATCCAAATATTTGAATAGTATTTACCGGCCATCTGCTGGAACACGTTCGCAAGATTGATACGATTCTGTTCGATTTCAGCACGTTTCAACTCTGTAAAGTAGTTATCCTGTGCATAATCATACTTGATGTCATAGGCCATCTTATCCCAATCTTCGAGGGACATAACGCCTTTAAGAACTAACTGTCTTTTTAATACTTCATGGAATAGGACAGAGAAGCGGAAACGAAGACGAATTACAAACTTAGCAAATTTCAATTCGTCGCGCGTAATTTCTGTAGCGCGGCCCACCGAGAACAAGGCATCGCTGTTAAGACGCGATACGGGCACGTTGAGGGCGTTTAGGAACTTCTTTTGGAAGTAGAGCACGTCATCCATTTGGCCCAGCGTCTGGCCTCCTGGTAGCGTGTCAACTTCGGTTCCCTTACCGCCTTCACGACGCGGAAGCCAATAGTCTTCCAACATGGTCATGAATTTACGGTCGTCGCGGATCTCACCGCTTGAAGCGTCGTATATGAGCCTATTCTTGTGCTTGACCATAATGTCACGCACATACTGTTCGGCTTTCATTTTCGGGAGATTACCAACATCGATATACCAAATGCGGCGTTCGGGCGCTCGTGCCAGTCGGTAGATAACGAGGGCATCCTCCAAAGTGCGGAGTTGATTAAGCGCCTTAATAGCCTTATGGAGATAAGATAAGACCATTGTTCCTTGATTATCAGTCAAGCCAGAGACAACATGGACAATAGAATCCTTAGCTATCTTAAGACCAGTAGTCGAAGGACCAACTATCTTATTTCCATAATTGAAGCCTTTATCATTGAAGATAAAGTATTCGTTGACTGTTCTTGTAACAGCCATGGGCTCAGTCGGATTTGGCGTCTGAGTCCTTTTTTTACTTATTTCCCTAATCTTCCTGATTTTTCTCGGGTCGATATAACGGAGTTCCTGGATTCCATCTCGTGGATTATCTTTATCAATGAGAACGTGGTAATAAAGACGCCCATCAATATACCAGCGGCGATAAATATCATATGCATGTGTTTGAAAATCCAATAGTTTGAGGCAGTTATAAAATTCGTCTTTGATAGCTGTTTTCAAGGATTCAGATATATTCTTCACGCCGTCAAGATTGATTTGAACAATATGCGCTTCATCAACTTGAATAGACTCATTAATAATTTCATCAACAGCCGCATCACACTCGGGCTGAAGTGACATTTCTCTATATTTTGTAACTAATTCTGCTTCTGTGCGGACTGTGCCGTCGAGGTCAACATAAGTCCCGTAACCAGTACCGGCAGCGATAAGGACCGCGCCGTCATTATTCTCTTGCGGTGTAAACGAAGATACGGCCTTTTTATCATCGACCGTATCTTTTCTTTTGAACTCCCATCCAAAAAGCGATATTGCTGAGTCGCGAGCCATTAATATTCCTTCATTACAAATAAATTATCATTAGTCGCCAAACTTATCTTTGATAAGCTCATGAATTGCGTGAACGTGTTGACGAACTTCATTAACGAAGGCAAGAAACTCTTCTCTTGCTTCTTCTCTTGCTTTTTCATATCCACGATGAAAAGCTTCGTGATGCTCTTCTTCTGAATGATGTTCAATTGCGTGTCCAATATCTCCTAGAATACCGCCCATCTTTTCGTGTTCTTCTGTCATAGATTACCTTCCTACTAAGATAGTTTAATGATAATAACAAACTCATCTACATGGCTTAAGTTATCCACTGTACACCAAATATAACTATTACCTGTAGGAGTATTATTGGTAAATGAAGTAGTATGGACCCCAACAGTATTGTTGGAAGTATTTATATTAGTAATGGTTGCTGATGGAGAACTTTTGTCTGCTCCCCAATAAAAAGTAGCATTACACTGTGCGCCTGAATGGGTATTAGAAATAAGAGTTATTATTTCTGTAATAGTTTTGTTTGTATCTGTCCAGAAAAGTGTATATGTATCTGAGCCAACAGGACTAATTCTATTAAATACAGGAGATATTGGTTGTGGATTGACTGCTAAATAAGAAGCTATGTTTGCATCTAAACCTGCTACTGTCTGATAATTAGCAAGATTTGCTGATAATTGAGCATTAGAAACAACATTTGCTGCTGCTAATCCTCCAATATAAGACGCATTATTAGCATTTGTAGCAGTAATAGAAGTTAAACCAGAACCATTTCCAGATACAACACCATTAACGTGCATACCTGTATTGCTTACCATAACTACATTAGTTTGAGCAACTGCTAATACAACATTTCCACCCAATCGTTGATGGTCACCAACAATATAAAAACTGCCTGAACTTGGTTCTTTATAAAAATAAGCCTGAGTTACATTAGCACTATCTTCAAAAAGCACACCAATCTCTGAAGATATACCAGGACTATAAGTTTGTAATGCCAAATTGATAGGAGAAGGTTGCGGAGCTTTAACAGTAAGCCATCCAGCAACAAAAGAAGTTGGTGGTTCACCAACAAATAATTTATCAACTGATACTATATCTAAAGCATTATCATAAACAATACCGTTAGCACCATCCAGAACACCAGAATTATTATACTGGATTTGGGTATTTGAGCCGAATGCGTTTGCCATGTTTTTGTTTTCCTTTACTTCTTTATGAAAAAACTATCCATTGCAAAAGTATTGATTAGACTATAACCAAGAGTATCTAAGAATTCTTTCTTTTCATCAACTGCATTTTCTATAATTATAATTGGGTTATGCTCTTTTATTGTTTTCTTTGCTCCTTTCAATATAGAAAGTTCTGCTCCTTCTGCATCAAGATATAGTAAATCAACATTTTTAAACTTGAATGAATCTAAAGTAAGTTGAGGAATTACCAATACACTTTCCATTTTTTTATCATCATTAACTTTTTCTTTAAATTCTTTATCATTTATTACAATATTCATTCCTAAATTCATAGTTGAAAACATATTACTTACTAAGTCAGGTTTCTCTCCTAATGCTGCTTGCATTGGTATAATATTACCTTTTGCATAACAATTCATGTAAAGGCAATAAAAATTTATAGGATGTGGTTCAAAAGTATATACTCTTGTAAAATGTTCAGCAAGCAAGCGTGGGTATAATCCTTGATGACCACCAGCCTGAATTACTGTTCTTCGTTTTTTACAAATAGATAATATATTATCTCTAATACCTTCTTCCCATTCACGCACAATAATATTCCATGTAGCAGGAATATCTTCTTTAGTACATATCCATGGAGCAATCCCATCAACCTGTCTACATACAATTTCAATATTATCCATTTTTTAGTCTTCTTTTCTCATGATAATTCTTCAAATGAATAAATCACCCAGCAGGCGCGTTGTTTACGTTAGTTGCTGTAGAAGCATATTGTACAGCACCATCAGTACCAAGCTCAGTAACTGGAAGCCAGTAGTCATAAGCCCAAATACATGTAAAGTATTCAATAGCGTTACCTTGGTCCCAATCCAATGAAATAGCAGATACCTGTGAAGGCCATGCTCCAATCATCTGATAAGCACGAATTTCGACACCAGTCTTTGAATATTGACGAACAACCATATCTGACTTGTAACCTTCAACATCAAAGATAGGGTCACGAATATTAGCTTCGAGACGGTTAATGCCATTTGACCAAGCTTCAAGTAATGCTCTCATGACGAAGTTTTCATCATTGATTACAGTTACCGGCCAGTCCATGAACGCTCTTTCACCAGCTACCTTAATACGGCGTCCGAAGTAACCAACTTCGATTTCCGCTACTGTAGCTTCTGGAAGCGCAGCCGCCTTACAAGTCAATCTCGAAAGAG
>AP72_2010_repI_A01DRAFT_1000143_pt1 | contig 12432 bp, 11 predicted proteins | sample AmaPasreplicIA01_FD_9191 | JGI IMG/M metagenome (IMG submission 9191) | reverse complement strand
ATGGTTTGCGGCTGCCACCGGGCGTGAGCGATCTGATGTTCGACTTTGCGGCGCTCAGCTTCGTAGCGCCGGAGAAGGTTCGCGTCCGGGTGATGTTGGAGGGCCAGGACAAAGGTTGGCGAGAGTTGATCAACCAGCGACGTGTGCACTACACGAACCTGCCGCCGCGTACATATCGCTTCCGGGTCATCGCCTGCAACAACAGCGGCGTCTGTAGCGCGCAAGGTGAGTCCCTGGAATTCTCCATCGCTCCCGCGTTCTATCAAACAGCCTGGTTCGCGGTGGCCTGTGGAGTTCTTTTCGTGGCGCTGCTGTGGTTCGCTTATCAACTGCGAGTCCGCCAGCTTGCCATGCAGTTCAATCGAACTTTCGACGCACGTGTCAACGAGCGCACGCGCATCGCCCGCGAACTGCACGATACTTTGCTGCAAAGCTTCCAGGGACTATTGCTCAGGTTCCAATCGGTGGACAAACTTCTTCCGGAGCGTCCCGGAGAAGCCAAGCAAAGGCTGCAAAATGCAGTCGATCAAGCTGCCGCAGCCATCACCGAGGGCCGCGATGCGGTGCAAGGATTACGCTCTTCGGCGTTGGAGACCAACGAACTGGCAGACGGAATAAAGGCAATCGCACAAGAACTCACGAGCGATGCTTCAGCGATTGAGTTGCCCATCATTGAAGTGGATGTTGAGGGCACGACGCGAGATCTAAAACCCATTGTTCGTGACGAGGCCTTCCGGATTGCCAGCGAAGCGTTGCGCAATGCGTTTGGTCACGCGGAGGCGCGTCGGATCACGATCGAGATCCGCTACGACAAGCGGCAGTTCCGCTTGCGCGTCCTTGATGACGGCAAGGGCATCGACGACGACATCTTGCAGCGTCAGCCCTCAGGACACTTTGGGCTGCCGGGAATGCGTGAACGCGCAGAGATCGTCGGGGGGAATCTGGAGGTTTGGACCAAGCTCGATTCCGGCACCCAGGTTGAGCTGAGCATCCCGGGCAAGATTGCCTATGGTAGGATTGCGCGCCGGTTCTCGTGACGACTGTTTTCGTCGATTGCCGAGCGGCACGCTGGAATTACACGCAAAATTTTGAATGCGTTCAATCAGCCGCGCTGACCCTCCAGTGGTGACGCGCGGGAATAATCCGTTGGCCGTCAAGATCACTTCAGCCAGCGACTTTGGCTTCACTCAAACCGAACGCGTGATCCAGTTGGGAGTCAAGTACAATTTCTAGTCGCGACACGTTACCTGCGCTATTGCTCAGGATCAAGCATTAACCAAGCAGAGTTCATTGTGCGAATTCAAATCTTGCCGCACAAGCCAAGGATCGCGGTTAGGCAGCGAAGCACTCTTGTTGCGCTGGGCATTCTCCTCGCGCTGTGTCGTTGTGTTTATGCTCTAGATCCTTCCCTCGACATTAATCAATATGCCCACGCCTCATGGAAGGTCAGCGAAGGGTTTTCTAAAGGCCTACTTCGATCAATTACACAAACAGCCGACGGTTATCTATGGATAGGCACTGAATTCGGATTGCTTCGTTTCGATGGCGTGAGGGCCGTCCCATGGGAGCCACCTGCCGGGCAGAGTCTCGCTAACACCGACATCAGGAGCTTGGTGGGAGCGCGCGACGGAACGCTTTGGATTGGCACCTTTACCGGGCTGGCGAGTTGGAAGGACGGCAAGCTGACGCACTACCCGGAGCTTGATGGTCAGGTTATTGAAGCATTGTTTGAGGACCGGCAAGGAACCATATGGGTCGGCGGGTGGGCGCCATCGGTGGGGAGGCTCTGTAGGATTCAGAACGGCAAGACCGAATGCTTTGGAGAGGACGGGAGTCTGGGCTCTGGGGTGACGGCCATCTATGAGGATGGTGAACGCAATCTCTGGGCGGGAGCGACGAACGGTCTGTGGCGATGGCAGCCTGGTCCACCGACGTTGTATCCAATGCCGAATCCTGAGAACCGCATCTACTCGCTCGCTGAGACTGACGACGGCGCGATCCTGGTCGCGAAGACGAGCGGAATTACCAAGCTGCAAAATGGAAAAACGGAAGCGTATCCCCTTCCTGCCGCGTTGCAGTTTCCACCGCACACGCTGCTTCGCGATCACAATGGGAGCCTGTGGATCGGCGCCATGCGCGACCGCGGGTTGTTGCATATCCACGAGGGTAGAACGGATTCGTTTGGTCAGGACGACGGTCTCTCGGGCGAATCGGTTAACGCGATGTTTGAGGATCGAGAAGGCAATATCTGGGTTGCGACCGTAGATGGCCTGGATCGCTTTCGCGACTTCGCGATCCCAACCTTTTCTGAGCGGCAAGGTTTCTCGAGTCGGGGAATTTTTGCGTTGCTGGCTGCGCGAGATGGCAGTCTGTGGTTGGGCGCTTCGCTTGGGCTAAACAGATGGAGTAAGGGCGAGATCACTATTTATCGCAATCGAGCGCAGGGTGATGTACCCCTTGGCTCGCCGGTCGGCAGACCCACCGCTGGAAAGCTTGCTGTTCGGGAAATTACCGACAGTGGATTGCCGGATGAGACGCAGTCTCTCTTTCAGGACGATCGCGGGTTGATTTGGGTCGGAACGCAGACGGGCGTTGGCTTTCTAAAGTCGAACCGGTTTGTTCCCATACCCTCCGTACCGTATGGCATCGCCTACGGCTTCACCGAAGACAGTGTAGGGAATGTCTGGATGAGCCATCAGGACGGGCTCTTCCAAATGTCGGGTGAGCGGGTGTTAGACCGGATCTCCTGGTCTGGACTGGGACGCCAGCAAGCGGCTAACGCTCTCGTGTATGACGCGGCCCATGGTGGTTTATGGCTTGGATTTCGCGATGGGGGCGTCGGTTATTTTAAAGACGGCCAACTTCGCGCGTTGTACTCGCCCGCGGACGGACTGGGAGCGGGAATGGTCCGCGGCTTCTACTTCGATAAGAAGGGTACGCTCTGGGTCCAAACTGAAGGTGGGTTGAGCCGAATCAAAGACGGACGCGTTCTCACCCTCACAACAAACAATGGACTCCCGTGCAATATCGTCCACTGGATGATGGAGGATGACGCGCAGTCGAGCTGGCTCTATCTGGCCTGTGGGCTGATGCGCATCAGCCGTTCTGAGCTGGACGCCTGGGGTTCAAATCCAAGCAAGACGATCCAGGGAACAATCTTCGACAGCTCGGACGGCGTGGCGAACCATCAGTTCACCGGTGGTTACAGCCCTTTAGTCGCAAAATCGCAGGATGGTAAGTTGTGGTTCCTGCGGGTCGGTGGGCTCAGCATGATCGATCCCCAGCATCTGCCTATTAATAAACTGCCGCCGCCCGTATATGTTGAGCAGGTCATTGCCGACGGCAAAACGTATGATGCCAGGCAGGGCCTGCGTCTGCCGCCAAACGTTAAGGATTTGGCCATCGACTACACAGCGCTGAGTTTTGTCGCACCGGAGAAGGTTCAACTGCGCGTTCAGCTGGAGGGCCAGGACAAAGACTGGAAAGTGCCGACAAATCCGCGTCACGAGCACTACACGAACCTCGGTCCGGGCACATACCGGTTCCGCGTCAAGGCTTCCAACAACAGCGGCGTGTGGAACGAACAAGGCGCGTTGCTGGAGTTCACGATCGCGCCGGCGTTTTATCAAACAGCCTGGTTCGCGGTCGCGTGTGGAGTTCTTTTCCTCGCGTTGATGTGGCTGGTTTTCCAGCTTCGTGTTCGGCAACTCGCGATGCAGTTCAATCGCACCTTCGAGGCGCGCGTTAGTGAACGGACCCGCATCGCCCGCGATCTTCACGACACGCTGCTGCAAAGCTTTCACGGGCTGCTGCTGAGGTTTCAGTCAGTGCTGAAACTTCTCCCTGATCGTCCAGCGGAAGCAGAGCAGAGGCTTCGATTGGCACTGGATCAAGCTGCCGCGGCGATCACCGAGGGACGTGACGCCGTGCAAGGGCTACGCTCTTCCGCGTTGGAAATGAATGAATTGGCGGATGGGATAAGAGCAATCGCAGAAGAACTCGCGAACGATGCGTCAACTCTCGATCCGCCCACGATAGAAGTCGAAGTCGAAGGCACTTCGCGCAATCTCAATCCGATTGTCCGCGACGAGGCTTATCGTATTGCGAGCGAAGCTCTCCGTAATGCGGTCGGGCATGCTAAGGCATCGCGGATCACGGTTGAGATCCGATATGACAAACGGCAGTTGCGCCTGCGCGTCCGTGATGATGGAAAGGGGATTGACGATCGCATCATGCAGCGGCAGCCGTCAGGACACTTTGGGCTGCCGGGTATGCGCGAACGGGCAGAAGTTGTGGGTGGCAATCTGGAAGTATGGACCCGGCTCGATTCCGGCACGCAGGTGGAGCTGACGATTCCGGGCTCAATTGCGTACGACGCTCGCGGGCGAAAGAAGGCGGCATTGGCTTAGAGAGCCACCACGGGCGATCATCGCACCTTAGAGTGCCCAACTGTTTTCAAATTCATCGCGCACCGCCTCACTAAAGCCCCTCAACAAATCGGCGTCTCCATCCCACGACAATGACTCTAGTTGTTCAGGACCGATGTTTGGTTGTTTGTACGTTTCAACGACCTTCTTCGCTATTTGAACCGCCCGGTCGACGACCGGCGGTGAAGAAAGCACTCGCATCCGGCTGATGAGCGCATACAAGTTAACCAGTCGGGTGAGGTCAACCTGATTCCGCGTGAGAGCGTCGGCATAGATTTCGGCGGCGCGGACAATGAACGCCTTGTAGAGATCCTGCCTTCGTGATTTGCTGTTCGAGCGGCCCTGCGCGCGCGTCTGGGCGCGCAAGGTGGTCCAGGACGTAATGAAAGACGTAACGCCGCCAACCGCTGCGCCGCCCAGGGCTGCCAGTCCAGTTATGTATCCTGCATCCATAGGCTTTCACGCCTGACGACAGACTTCCACGCTGCGCGCGCTCCTCCACAGGTCCCTGCATGCCTCTAACCCGTTTTTCGCGAAAGTCCCGACTCTATTCGAAGGTCCGTCAGGTTACGAACAAAAGTCTTTATCCACAAGGTCAGCCGTTTTCTTCGCAAAGTCGTAAGTTGCTTTCAAACTCGCGCCGAAGAACCGCACCTTGCCCGTGATCTCGCGAACCCACAGCGAGTTCCCATCATTGTCCCTGAACTCGCAGCGCAGCGTCATTGAAGTCGCTCCCGCAATCGTCGTCACCTCACGCAGCGTCTCGTTGCCTTTCTTCAACTTGATGACAGTGCACTCAAGCGTGGTCAGATCTGCAGCAGCCCTGGCATTTTGATCTCCGTCACGATAGACAGTCTGGAACACACGCTTCTTCCACAGTTGGTCGATCAGGTTCTCATAAAGCGAAACCTGAAACTCGGCCGGAAGTAACAACTCGTCGGACGGGATCATCTTGACCTCAACCGCCGAAGCCTTGATCTTTGTCTTCGCTTGTTGGGCACACACCAGCGGTGCCGTTCCGGGCAGTGTGAGCAGAATACAGAAAGCCAGCACATTTCTTACCTTGCGGATCATTTACTTGTTCTCCTTGGGGGTTGTCATCATTTTGTCTATTTCTGCCTGGAGCGGAATCGAGGTGCGCGCCCCCCACGCGATTAGCTCCTTCTTAATCGTTTCGGCCTTGCCAACCGGCATCGTAAAAATTGCTCCGTGCAAACCGCCGATGGCATCACGGTATTGAATCGTTAGGGTGTCCACCTTCTTGCGGAGCAGAGGCAGCGCACTGCCGGTCCCATAAGGCGCAGCCAGTGACGCCACGGTTCCTAACGTGCCACCGATAACTCGCTGGCTGTCCCTTCCCGTGACTACATCTTCGATTGACGAGGCGCTCACGTCGACGGTCTGTTTATCGTGCGTAAAGCTCAGAGTTCCGTCCGCCACTGTCAGCTGGCCCTTTGTGTTCTCCTTCAGTCCTGCAAGACCGATCACTTGCACCGCAGGCGTCGCAGTTTGCGGCTGCTGCCCCCGGCTAACGGAGATCAGCGGTCCACACAACAAAAGAACTGTCACTATCACTACCACTTTCATCGTTGAAATCATCTCGTTTCCTTTCACCCTGCCCTCTGGGTGCTTGCGGAATAGCAACAGGTGTTCCAGCGCCGAACGGCAGGATTTACATCGATAATCGGGAAGCAGGACTTCGCGTTTTCACGATTAGTTCGTGAAACTACGTTCGCGGACAGACTGAGGTCTTTGGTTCTTCAAGAGGCCGTTGGATGCCGTCGCTACCGCTCCGAGTACTGACCGCGTTCGAGTTTTGAGGGAGCGCCACTCGGCGCCTCTTCCGGCTACATAGCCGGCGCGTAGTAGCCTTCACGCGCTCTCACATGTGCCTGCCCTTCCACGCCTCGAACCTCGACGCGGATAAGTCGAAACTTGCCGTCACGAGTTTTATTCGTGGGATAGTAACCGAGGCTGTACTGTGTCCCGAGCTGGGCGGCCACCTGCGCAAAGGCTCCGCACGCCTCCGTCAGATTGGCTACGTAAAAGTTGTCGCCGCCAGTGTTTTTCGCCAGGTCATTCATTTCCCACCGGGCCAGCTTGTAGAGGTGCTTGCTTATGTCCATCCGCTCAAACGATCCCAACCGGCAGAAGCTCTCATAATCTTCCGGCCGCGCGGATGGCAGGAATATTCTCCGGTACCGCTCGAGCTGCTTATGTGACAACGTCAAGTGCTCACTATCGTTGCAGTCTTTGAGCAAGCGATCCTCGACGAACTCTTCGGTGTTGACCTCTATGAAGTAACAGGCCAGGCCCGAGCCGAGAATCCTGGCGCGAATTCCAGAAAGTTCAACATTGCTTGATGAATCAACACCGTCGGTCAAGGCTACGATTGCCTGCCGGCCACGCACCTCTTCCTGCGATGGTTGCTGACCAAACAGATCAAGAATTTGGTCGAGCGCGTCATAAAGCGGAGTACCGTGACTTGAGCCGATGTTCTGGATGGCTGCTTCTAACGCTTGTTGATCTGCAGTTAACTTGGTCAGAACCTCAACGCGCGCGGCAGCGCTTCCCCTCTGATTTGAACCATTGAAGGCGATAACGGCAACGCGATCGTCCGTATGCAGTGCCTCAATGAAAGCTCTGGCGGCGCGGGTAATTAGCGCAAGATCCTCCTGGGTTGAAGCTGAAGTGTCCAGCAGCAGCGCAATTTCGAATGGCGCGTTGGTCGCAGAGAAGTTCGCTACTCTCTGTTTCTGGCCATCTTCGAAAACTTCGAAATTATTGGCGCCCAGTGAGGACAACGGCCGGCCATTATTGTCAGTTACAGCCGCAGGAATGGAAATGAGCTGTGTGTCGACCCGGACGACGTCACCTTCTCCTACGTCCTCAGGTCCATTCGTCGTTGCAGCAGTTTTTGCGGACGAGTCTTCGACGGGTGCGACTCGACGCGGACGCTGACGCTTACTGAGGCTGTCGACAGACTGCGGATAAGCCGCCCCGCAGGAAAGTGACAACACGATAAATACGATAAGGTTGATGAATCGCCGGCCATCAGAGTTTGTCGCGGTTGCAGTCATTTCACGTGTGCCTCCCGTCGCGCAGGATCGTGCCGCGAGTTTGCGACGAGGGCTATTCCTAAAGGGTGGCACGTTCCACAAATACGGCGGCCTTAGTCATTTCTTTGGAGCCGCGGCAGACGCTCTTTCGAGAGAACGGCGGTGAGAGGAAGTCAAAGCTGTTCGCGCTCAAACATCTGGGCTGCTATTAACGCAGCTATTAACAAGGAGAGGTTTGATTATTGAATTCGTTCGGACGCGTGCTATCGATGGAGGCGCTACGAACGATACTGCGATGGCGGTGTCCTGAGTTGGCTATTAATATACTTGACGCATCAACAGTATACGGCGTTCTGATTGCCCTCTCCCTTTGGGAGGGTAACTATATAGCTGACTCANCAAAGGCAGCCCGGAGGGCTGCGAGAGAGTAGCCGGTCGGTCGGAGCGAAGCGGAGACCACCGGATCATCGGTTGTAAAGAAAATCGCACCCCGAAGGGGTGCCAGAGCGCGACTGAGTGTAAGCCACGTGCCGGGTTGGTTCTGTAAGCGATCTTACCGCGTGTACCTACTCTCTCGCACCCCTCCGGGGTGCGGACGAATGAATTTAACCTGATCCGGTGGTCTCCGCTTCGCTCCGACCGACCGGCTACTCTCTTGCAACCCTTCGGGTTGCTTCCGGTGAGTCAACTATATAGTTCCCTTTGGGAGAGGGTTGGGTGAGGGCCTGAGCGCCGTCGGAATTTATTATGGCCAAACCCTTTAAGTACCCGCTCCGTGTCGTAAGCCCTCATCCCCGACCCTTCTCCCAAAGGGAGACGGGAGAAATACTCTGCGATGCGTCAAGTATGTTATTGCCCTGATTTGGAGTGCGCCGACTTGTCGGTGCTTTGCGCGTGGCGAAACCAAAGCGGGGACAAGTACCGCACTCCAAATTCGGTCACTGCCGGATTCTGGCTATTGAATTTACGCAGCGAAAACGTGTAGCATCACCGCACGATAGGTAATGGCACCCGACAATGACTAACGTTTCCAAAAAGATTCGGATTCTGGCGGTGGACGATCATCCTGTCCTTCGTCAGGGCCTTACCCTTCTGATTGCCGATGAATCTGACATGATGGTGGTCGCGGAAGCTGCGAATGGCCGTGAGGCAATTCAGCAGTTCCGCGCTCACCAACCGGACGTGACGCTGATGGATTTGCAGATGCCGGAGATGAACGGCTTGGACGCGATGATAGCGATTCGCGGCGAATTCCCGGACGCGCGCATCATCGTCCTCACTACCTACACCGGCGACGTCCAGGCCATGCGCGCCCTCAAAGCGGGCGCCCGTGCTTACCTACTAAAGAACAGCCTGCATAAAGAACTCCTCGATACGATCCGCGCGGTCCACGCCGGNAGAAAGTCGCTTTCGCCAGAGGTCTCTTTTGAACTCGCGGAACACGCTGCCGAGGAGGCCCTGTCGCCGGCCGAAGTCCGCATCCTGCAACTAATTGCAGTCGGCAATACGAATAAAGAGATTGCCGCGCAACTTTCAGTCACCGAAGACTCGATCAAGGGACAGGTCCGAAACATTCTGGCGAAATTGGGCGCAAACGACCGAACTCACGCCGTAACCATTGCGGTCAAGCGCGGCATCATGGATCTGTAGCTCACCCGAAATGACGTTAAGAAAAACCATTTAGGGTTTGCGGCCGAATTTGAGTGACCGTAACCTATCAGCGATGAGCGATCTGTTCTCCACATTCGTTGGAAGGTTGCCGAATGTTGGCCTGTTACTCCTGCGAGTTGTTGCCGCTGCGGTGCTAATTCTGCGATTTTTTCAGCTTCAACGCTGGGCGCCCCTCCACACGTCTGTCCTTTACGTAATTGCCGCCGGAGCAGGCTTGCTCCTTCTGTTCGGATCATGGACGGTTGCCGCCGGCGTGGTTGTAGGTGTCATTGAATTATTCCTGGCTTGGTCACCAAGCGGCGACCTTTTACTTAGTATTTTGTTGGCGACCGTGGCCCTGGCGCTTGCGCTATCGGGTGCCGGCGCATGGTCGGTCGACGCGCAGCGTTTTGGCTGGAGGCGCATCGAGATTCGCCGTCCCCAGTAACCTTTTTTCGAAATAACGCACCCTCTTTCGGGCATCCGCACTTTCCTAAAGAGTCTCGCTCACCACTCCAAAGAGACAGCGCAAGCACTCCTTTATTGCTGAACCCCTCGCTCTTTCGAAGTTGTTGTCGATCGAGTTTGGCTGCAGAATTGTGCGCAACCCTTAGAAAGGGGTCAGACGACGATGACGACAGCCTTCGCCAGAATTCCCGACGCGACTGATACTCCTCTAGGGAGCCTGCGAGATTCGCGTTCGAACGTAGTGTCCATCCGCACGCGTCGCGACGTGCAAAGATCTCTGGTGAGCAAAGAAAACGAAACTCTTCTTGTCAATGGTCCGGGCGAAGACAACACCGTCGGTTTGGTCGAGGTTGCTGATTTCAAAGATAAGCTGGCGCAGGAAAAGCTTTATCTCGAAGAAGAGATTCGGAGCGCGATGAATTTCGACCAGATCATCGGTGACAGTCCGGCGCTGAGGCGCGTTCTGGATCTGGTCGAAACGGTCGCGCCCAGTAATTCGACGGTGCTGCTGCTGGGCGAGACCGGGACCGGAAAAGAAGTGATCGCGCGCGCGATTCACGATCATAGCCGCCGCCAGCAGCACACCTTTGTAAAGCTGAACTGTGCTGCAATTCCGACAGGTCTGCTGGAGAGTGAATTGTTTGGGCATGAAAAAGGTGCGTTTACCGGCGCGATCAGTCACAAGGTGGGGCGGCTGGAACTCGCCGACCAGGGCACGTTGTTTCTCGATGAAGTAGGAGACGTGCCGCTGGAGATTCAGCCCAAGCTCCTGCGTGCTTTGCAGGAGCGCGAATTCGAGCGGCTCGGCAGCACCCGGACGAAAAAAGTCGATGTGCGAATGGTTGCGGCCACCAATCGGGATCTGGAATCGATGATCGCAGCGCGCGAGTTTCGCAGCGACCTCTATTACCGTTTGAACGTCTTTCCGATTCGCATTCCACCCTTGCGTGAACGGCGCGAAGATATTCCGCTACTGGCTCGTTACTTCGCGCAGAAGTTCGCGCAACAGATGCAAAAACGGATCGAAACCATCCCGACCGGCGCGATGAAGGCGCTGATCGACTGTGACTGGCCCGGCAACGTTCGAGAGCTGGCCAACTTTATCGAGCGCGCGGTAATCCTCACGCGCGGCAGTTCTTTGGAGGCTCCGCTCGGAGAGCTTCGCGGCGCCGGCGCCCCGGAACCCACCGGCGTAATCTTGCCGGAGCGCTGGGACGAGATTGCCCGAATCGTGAAAGAGACGATTAGCGCGATGAACCGGGGGCATGATTTCGCCACTGAATTTGACGAGAGACAGCGCCAGGAGATCATGCGGAGTCTCACCGAAAGCAGAGGACGCGTTGGTGGTCAGCATGGGGCCGCCGCGTTATTGGGCATAAATCGCACTACGCTGCTTTCTCGGATGAAAAAGTTCGGGATCCATGCAAAACAGTTTTGCTGAGATAGTCCAGCCCGAATTGTTGGTGGCTGACGACAATCTGTTCTAATACTCAGCCTGCGCGGCGTCAGTCGCTCGACGCATTCTCCCGTACCCCAGGACCGTGTAGGTTCGCACGTATTTCATTAAGATACTCTTACTGGCACTCATCAATCGCAGTGTGAAAGTTTCGGCGATGAAAGAATTTGATTGTAACGACGGCTTCGTTTCGCCCGCGACGCATACTGGGGGGTATGTGCCGCGCCAAAGGCGCTTCGGCACGCGCGAGGCGCCCGTCTTAGTACCCGCGCGCCAGTGAGGGGCTGCGTTAGTACCCCGAGCGTTAGCGAGGGGATCGACCGCCCACCAGTCATGTATAGATCTTTTACAAATTGCATGCGCTGTTACGATCTGTTGCATGCGCCGATCTCCTGAAGAGTTCAATAATACTGGAATCCCGATGGGATATCTGATCACCTTTCGCACTTACGGTACATGGCTGCACGGAGACCGCCGGGGCTCTGTAGATCGCTTTCATAATATCTATGGAACTCCGAAGCTTCCTCCGAGTCCCAGCCGTCAACGATACGAGCGGCAATTAATGAAGATGCCTCCAGTGAAACTGGACTCACGCCGCAGAGCAGCCGTCAGGCGGAGTTTGCATGAAACATGTCAGAACCGAAAATGGACCCTGTGGGCTTCAAGTGTCAGAACCAATCACGTCCACTCAGTCGTTACCGCGCACTGTCGATCGCTGACCGTGTTGCAGGTGCTCAAGGCCTACGCCACCCGTAAAATGAGAGAAAGCGGCTGTTGGAATAGCGAACGGACCCCCTGGGCATATCGTGGCAGTAGAAGGAAGCTCTGGACAGAAAAGGATCTCATCGACGTGATCGTCTATGTAGAGTGTGAACAGGGTGAGCCGCTGCCTTAGTCTCGATCCCCTCGCTAACGCTCGGGGTACTAAGACACCCTCCACTTGTCGTTTGTGCAATGCGTCTTCCTGCAAAGCGCGCACATTAGCTACGAATAAACATGTGTCATCGTGGTTTCACGAAAACTATCGTGAAGTCACGAGGCGAAATGCTCCGCGTACTTGTCTACCTTCAAACATCCTGCATCGCAGACACGCGTTTTCTTCAGGAAGCTTAAAAGCATACAAGACAATTCGTGAGTGGCAAGCGCTTTGCTAAAGGGTCACTCGCAAGCTGTTTGAAAGTTCAGTTTGAACAGTTCGGACGGCGACAGATATTTGTACAAACTTGGCACGGGCTGTGGGGACCCAGTGCCTCGAGTGGGCGGACTTCGCGAATGGCGGCGCAGAACGTCCGCCCACTGATGCGTGTCAGAACCGCCTGCGGTAGCGGGCGGGCGCTTTTAGTGGTGCGCGGCGACGGCGACGAACAGGCCC
>AP72_2010_repI_A01DRAFT_1000142_pt1 | contig 12450 bp, 6 predicted proteins | sample AmaPasreplicIA01_FD_9191 | JGI IMG/M metagenome (IMG submission 9191) | reverse complement strand
TGTTACCGTACCGAGGTCGTCGATGAGTGTGCCGTCTCCTATGATGCCAAAACGTACTGGATTGCGCGCATCGAGGCAAAGCACTCCATTGCTGTCCAATAATTGCGCTTGAATCCCCACAGCGTCGCTATCTTTGCCTTCGTGCAAAGTTATCATCTGCAGCCTTGCCGGTTTTCCCCACTTCTGTGTCTGATACAGCAATGAAACATAGTCCTTCACGGTGACATTTCCCTTACGTCCGACCGCGAGAACTCGATTCTCAGGTGCGAACTGCACTAGCCATCGCAGACCCGCTGCCGGGAAATCCTGACTGTTGCGCTGCTTCATCCCTTGAGACTTTCCGTTTACGAATAGCTCGACTGTGTCGCAGTTCGAATAGACTTTGACGAGTTTTTGTTCTCCTGGCTCTCCCCAGCGGACGTGCCAAGTGGTTCCATAGATGTGCACCATTGGCTTATCCGACCAGTAGGACTGAAATACGTAATAGCCCTCCTTGGGATTGAGGTTACGCTCCACGACTCCCTTCTGGTTCACTTTGGGAATTGGATTCTCGGGACGCTCCGGCGTCGAGAAGTCTTTGAATATCCACTGTGCCGAGCCGGTGAGATTCGGCATCGTCTCCTGCTCTTTCAGGTGCCAGTCGAAAAGGTTGCAGATGTAAGTCTCTGACCAGTCGCCATCGCGCGATGCCCGGGCAATGCCGCCGGTGCGTAAGAAGTCGAGGCCGCGCTCGTCAGTGCCTTTGCCGGTTGAGATCTGCGCGATTACCTTATCGGGATCTTCCGAGTGGCGGCGCGCATGGCTATCACCTCCCCACTCCATGTGCAGGAANTGGTTTACCTTCTGCATCTCTTCTTCGGTAGACGCCTTGTACTCTGTGTAGCGTCCGCGATACCAGCCTGCCCAAATGGAAGGCGAATACACGTCCGGAATGTCCTTACAGAATTCGCAGCGGCGAATGCTGGTTACTCGCGTGGGATCGAGCTTGTGCGCCTCGTCGTTCAGTTTCGATAAGAACCCACGAATTGCCTGCTGATCCTGCCATGGAAATTCGCCGGGCCAGTCATTTTCGTTACCTAATCCCCAGAGGATCACGGAGGGATGGTTGTAGTGCTGATCGATCATGTTGCGCAGCATCTGATGGGCCTGCGCCTGCCAGACGTCGTTGCCGATTCCGCTGCGACACCAAGGGATCTCCTCCCAAACCATGATGCCAAGCTCATCGCAGAGATCAAGCACGATCCGCGACTGCTGATAGTGCGCCAGCCGGATGAAGTTCGCGCCCATCTCCTTGATCATCTGCATTTCTTTGCGGATCAAGTCCTCGGTCATCGCCGCGCCAAGCCCAGCGTGGTCTTCGTGCCGCTGAGTTCCGCGAATGAGCAAACGCTCCCCATTCAGCTTGAAGGGGCCGTGTGTGACAAACTCGAAGTGGCGGATGCCGAAGCGTTCGGAGACCGTCATTTCTCCGTGCGCACTGCTGAGAGTGACTTCACACTCGTATAGAGCGGGCCGCGAGGGAGACCAGAGTTCTGCCTTGGGAATGGTGAACTTCGCAATTTCGCGTTCACCAGTCCAATGCCCACGGCCCTGGCCAGTGTGAACGGTTGCTCCTGATGGCGAGAGTACTCGGATCGAGACGCTAATCGGATCTGCAATTGGCACTGGGCTATATAGCCGGGCTCTCACTGAGATCTCAGCCGAACCGTCTGGCTTGAGTGTCGGAGTGATAAGCAGGCGCTCGATGGAAGCCGCCGGAAGATACGTGAGGTTCAGATAACGGTAGATTCCGCCGTACAAATTGAAATCGCTGAAGTCGGAAGGAATCATCTCCAGATCGTGCGAGTTGTCGCAGACAATCGTGAGTGGAACCGCTCCTTTGCTCTCGGCATTCGCAAGCGCGCTGGAAGCCGCATCGGTGATGTCGACAGTCCACTCGTCATAGCCTCCGACGTGCTCCGCGATCTGATCGAGATCCAGGAAGACTCGCGACTTCTGGCCGGCCCCTTCAAAATGGAGAAGCGTGCGTCCACTGGGAAATGGATTCGTGATCTTCAGGTTCGTTCGGTACCATCCCTGCCCGCGGTAGTAAGAAGTATCGGGATCGACAGCATCGCGAGCGTTGAAGCAGTGAGGCAGCTCCACCTTCGCCCATCGATTCGCATCTTTGGCAAAGGGGCCATGCCAGACCTCCCACGGTCCACCGAGAGATCCGCGAAAATGCTCCCAGACATTGATCAAACGTTCCGATTTCGTCGTGCTTGTGGTCTGCGCACTGAGAGCCACAGGATTGGAAGCGAGTGCGGCAGCAGTGACGAGGGCAGATGTCTTCAAAAAGTCGCGGCGGGTGACCTTATCGAATCGATCCATGAGGACAGATCAACTTACAGCAAAACTCCTCTTGACTGCATTCTTTCCTTTCATATAATGGTTCGCCGTGTCACATAGTAAGACAAAGCGGGATTCACGATCACCGTACCAGATTCAGGTAGTAGATCGCGCGCTGGCATTGCTGGAGGTCCTATCGCATCAGGGACCGGACCTCACGCTGGTCCAGATCTCTGAGATGCTCAAGTTGCACAAGAGCACTGCGCATCGTCTAATCATGGTGCTCGAACGCCATCGTCTCATCGAGAAGAATTCCAACACGGGAAAGTACCGGCTCGGGTTGAAGCTCTTTGAACTTGGTACAAAGGCGATTGGACAGCTCGATCTGCGCGAGCGGACGCGTCCGTTTCTCGAGCGAGCTGTGCGCGATACCGGAGAAACTGGCCACCTCTGCGTATATGACGATGGTGAAGTCGTCTATCTCGATAAGATCGAGCCGTCGCGCAGCGTTCGTTTGACATCGAGCGTGGGACGCCGTAATCCGGCGTATTGCACCGCTGTGGGCAAGGCCATCATGGCTTATCTCCCCGAGGCTCAAGTTGAAGCCGCCGTGCAGAAGCATGGACTCGCTCAGCTCACGCGGAAGACCATCACGAACATGCTCGATCTTCGTTCAGAGTTAACGAAAGTGCGCAAGCTGGGCTATGCGATCGACGACGAGGAGCACGAGGAGGGCGTTCTCTGTGTAGGGGCTCCGGTGTGGAGTGTCGCCGAGCATCCGATCGCAGCGATTAGCGTCTCCGGGCCGATTTTTCGCCTCAGCCATGACAAAGTTCCTGCAGTCGCGGAGTCGATCATGGCCATTGCTACCGCGCTCTCAAAAGAGCTGGGAATGCGAACGCTTTCCAGCAGGAACGAAGCGCATTCGCGGGATTTGCAAGTTGAAGTAATCGGGGCCTAACGCAACTACACCGCTCGGCTACGGCCGGGCTTTTTGCTGGCCAAGTGCAGATGTGGTACAAAGTACCGCAATGCGAGACGAGAAGGAATAGGCCTGAAAAGGCTGGAGGTTCTTTAAAGATGCGCGTGCGTAGAACAAAAGGGCTGCTGGCTCTCGCAGTTCTGGTAAGTATTTTCGCGGTGACCATGCCCGTTTCGGCGCAGGTCACTACAACAAACATAGTCGGAACCGTCACGGATTCAAGCGGAGCCTCGGTGCCCGGTGCTCAAATAACCGTGACCAATACGGGAACTAATCAAACTAGAAGCACCCAAAGCAACGCGCAGGGTGATTACCGCCTGGAGTTCCTGCCGACAGGGACTTACAACGTCGAAATCAGCGCGCCGAATTTCAAGAAGGTGGTTCGCACGGGCATTGTGTTGCAGGCCGATCAGCCGGCACGCGTGGACGCGCAGCTTCAGCTTGGGCAAGTGACAGAAACGGTCCAGGTCAACTCCGAGATTCCTCTGGTCAACACCTCAAATCCCGAAATAGGACGCACGATCGATACGCACGAAATCATCAATTTGCCGATCGTGAATCGCAATGCATACACGCTGCTGGATCTTGTACCAGGAGTTCAGCGCAACGAGAACAGCATTGTGCTCGGCTATCCCGAACAGCGCACGCTGATCAACGGAGGCATCGATGCCGGCGCCGGCTCTGTGAACTACTACCTCGATGGCGGCATCAATATGACTGGCATCCGCAATACCGGAAACATCCTGCCGAACCCGGATGCTATTCAGGAATTTCGCGTACAGACCAATAACTACGCGGCTGACTATGGACGCTTCCAGAATGGCGTCGTGAATACACTGACGAAGTCAGGCACGAACAACATCCACGGTTCCGTTTTTGAATTCGTGCGCAACACAGTCTTTAACGCGAACAACTGGGCGAATACCGGCGCTACGCCTCCTCTGCATAGAAATCAGTTTGGTGGAACGATAGGCGGTCCAGTTATCAAGAATAAGACCTTCTTCTTTGGTTCTTACGCTGGGCTACGCGAGATCACGAGTACCTTTCTCAACGGCGCCATCGTGCCCAGCGCGCTCGAGAGGAGCGGAGACTTTTCGCAGTCCGCGACAAAGCCGACGGATCCGGCGAGCCCAGGTGGGACCGGCGCTTTTCCGAACAATAGAATCCCGGCGAACCGCATGGACCCAGTAGCCGTTAACATCATCAACAACTTCATTCCCCTACCGAATCTGCCGAACAACAAATGGCAAGGAGTGATTCCCAATCCTTACAATACCGATGAATTCCTGGCCAAAGTCGATCACAACCTGAGCGACTCGCATCGGCTTACCTTCAGCTACTTTGAAACCAGCGGCGAAAATCGCGTTCGAGCAGGAAGCGCGAATCTGCCCTGGTCGGTCCAACAATTCGCCTGGCGCCAACACAATGCGAATGTGAGCGACACCTGGAGTCTCAACTCCAATATGGTGAATCAGGTCTGGCTGAACTACACACGGAATTTCGGTGGTCGCACCAATTTGCCGGCAACCTCTCTCACCGATCTCGGCTCCAGCGCCATTATCCAGGGTACGCCTTCGCTGCCACAGATCAGCGTTACCGGATTCTTCAGTCTCACACAGGCGATCGCCGGTCCTGTCACGGGAACCAACTTCTACTCGGTGCGCGACGTGTTCAGCTACACCCGCGGTCGTCATGCTTTCCGCTTTGGCGGCGAGCTCTCGCTGGATAAGGACATTCAGCAAGCCCTCTTAAACAACTACGGAGTGTTTGGTTTCAACGGCGGCTCGACGAAAAACGCTTTGGCCGATTTCGAACTCGGGATCCCGAACTCTCTCACACAGGATGCTCCAAGTTTTGGATTCACCAACACCTGGTACACAGCATTTTTCGCGCAGGATGACTTTCGCGTCTTCCCGCGCCTGACGTTGAACCTGGGCGTGCGTTGGGATATCCAGACTCCTCCGACAGATCCACAAAACAAGGAATCAACATTTATTCCAGGAGCGCAGTCGACGGTTCGGCCGACGGCTCCGACGGGAATCCTGTTTCCCGGTGATCCTGGCATTGAGCGAGGCATCGTTCCAGTACCTTGGAACCATGTATCGCCCCGAGTGGGTTTTGCCTTCGATCCCAACGGCAATGGAAAGACCTCCATTCGCGGTGCGGCCGGAATCTTTTACGGCAGTGTCTCGGGGAATGAATGGAATACGACATCGAACTTTGAGCCCTTCGCAATCCGGCTGAACTTCGCAAACAGTAACATCAACAAGAATGGAGCGGGCGCAACTCTGGTCAATCCATACAAGGGATTCCCCGGCGGGGCTCCATTCCCCTACAACGGTGGATTCGTCTCGGGTGGCTCAATCTTTGGTCCATCGACGAACTTCCGTTGGCCTTACACCTATCAGCTCAACTTCTCTGTTCAGCAACAGCTGACAAACACGCTGAGCATGCAAATCGCTTATGTGGGTTCGTTGAGCCACAACTTGCCATTTGCCACCGACATCAACTATCCCGTTTTGGACTCAACTGCGACCGCCAATAACATTCAGGCGAGGAGGCCGATTAAGACGACGATTCCGTTCGGTGCAATTCTGCAGCTTCGCTCCGATCAGACCGCTTCTTACAACGGACTGCAAATCAGTGCGCAGCAACGAATGTCCCATCACCTTACTGTCAATGGTTGGTATGCCTGGTCAAAGGCCTGGGATAGCGTGCAGATCGACAACAATACCGCTCAAGGACTCGTTCAGGACTTCAGCAATCCCAGAGCTGATCGTGGACGTGCCGATATCGATATGCGTCATCAGGCAGTAATCTCGCTGACATATCAACCTGACTACTACACCGGAGACAGTCGCTTCGTTCGCAATGTGATTAATGGCTGGTCGATTTCGCCCATTGTGAGATTGCACACTGGAATTCCTTTCAATGTTTCCAATGGAGCTGATGCAAACTTCGACGGCAATAACAACGATCGCCCGCAACTGATTGGAGATCCGCATATCGCGAATCCCAATGCCTTCATGTGGTTCAACACAGCTGCATTTGCCAAGAACAATCCAGTGAATGGAAAGCCCGTCGATGGCAGTGCTCCGCGCAATTTCCTCGACGGTCCTGGATATAAGAACGTCGATCTTGCTGTGTTCCGAAATTTCGCGGTCACAGAAAGATTCAAGCTCGAGTTTCGGGCCGAGGCGTCAAACGTGCTGAACATCGTGAATCTGAATAACCCGAGTGGCACAACGGTGGGTACAACTAACTTTGGGCAGATCACAACAGCCAATCCCATGCGGCAGCTGCAGCTTGGATTGCGTCTCACATATTGAACTGTAGTAGCGGCCTCCACTGATCTAACCGGATAATGGAGACCGCAAACGAATCAAGTTGCACAGCGTGAACTCGCACTTACGCTGTGCAACTCGGTCGAAATCTTCCCGCTGCGCATTCACGGCGATGGAGTCGTAATCATGAGCACTCAACCCCAGGTTTTCGATGAGCCCGTTGCACGCGAAGGCAATGTCTTTCGCAAGACGAATGTCCATAAAGGACGCAAGGTCTTTATTACTCCCGCGAACAGCACGATGAAGCATCTGTGCTACGCGCGCATCATTCTTGATAAGAGCACTCCCAAGGTGCAGTTCGAAAACGGTAAGCAGGAAACTGCGCTGATCTGCTTGTCAGGGCAGGTCGAAGTCTCTGCTGCCAGCGAACGCTTTACGCTGGGCGAACGCGATTCCGTGTATATCCCTCGCGGTTCGTCGATCAGCTTGGAAACGGGCAGCTCGGTGGACATCGCCGAGTTCTCCGCCGACGTCGATCAGAAGTATCCGTTGCAGATCGTTCGTTATGCCGATATTAAGGACGACAAATCGCTCCACTTCACCGCCGGCGGAGCAGCTACGACTCGCGATCTGAATATCCTGATCGGCAAGAACGTGCAGGCAGGACGTCTTCTTGCCGGACTTACCATTTCGGAACCGGGTAACTGGACGAGCTGGCCTCCGCACGAGCACGCGGCGATGCTGGAGGAGATGTATGTGTACACGCAAATGCCACCCCCGGGTTTCGGCATTCAATTCGTTTACACCGACACGAAGGAACCGGAGTTGGCCACAATCGTTCGCGATGGCGATGCCGTGTTGATGCCGCGCGGGTATCATCCCAACGTCGCTGCGCCTGGACATCGCATCGGTTTCCTCTGGGCAATGGCGGCGCATCGCGAGAAAGAAGATCGCCAGTTCGGTGTGGTGAACGTGCAGCCGGAGTTCAGTCAGTCAGGATCGGGGCTGGAGGCGAGCAGAAAGTAACTCTTGATCCTCGAGCAATTCAGACTTGACGGCAAAACCGCTCTGGTCACGGGAGCATCGGCTGGGCTTGGAGCTGCGATGGCGATTGCACTAGCTCAAGCTGGAGCAAATGTCGTTTGTCATGGAAATTCGCGGTCACCTCGTGAAACCTGCAAGGCGATCGAGGGTCTCGGACGGCGGGCAGCAGGAGTTCAGGCTGATCTGGCGCAATCCGGAGCGGCTGAAGATTTGTTTCGCAACGCGCAGCAATTTGCGCCGGTAGATATCGTCGTCAATAATGCGGGGACCATTCGCCGTGCTAAGGCAATTGAATACAGCGACGCTGATTGGACCACAGTTCTGCAAGTGAATCTGAATTCGCTGTGGAAGCTGTGTCAGGCTGCTGGCAAATCGTTTATCGAACGGCGGTCGAGCGGCAAGATTGTAAACGTGGCTTCCTTGTTGGCGTTTCAGGGCGGGATCACGGTGCCTGCCTACGCAGCGTCAAAGGGAGCGGTGGCGCAGCTAACGAAAGCGCTCGCAAATGAGTGGGCCGGACAAGGTATAAATGTGAACGCAATCGCGCCTGGCTATATGCGCACAGATAATACGGCTGCTCTGCAAAGCGATGAGACGCGCAATCGGCAGATTCTCGAGAGAATTCCGGCGCAGCGCTGGGGAGAGCCGGAAGACATCTGCGGAGCAGCTGTTTTTCTTGCCTCACGAGCGAGTGATTATGTTCACGGCCATGTTCTCGTGGTCGATGGTGGTTGGATGGGCAGATAAGACGAGCACGAATATAAGGAGCGCAGGTGCATCAAGGTTCGTCGCGTGTCGATCAGTCAACGTATGCAGTCACGCCACCGGGTATTGAAGCTGCCGCGCACGCTCGTGCTGGCGGAAATTATCGCTGGGGCATCTGCGCTCTTCTCTTTTTCGCCACGACCATCAACTATATGGATCGCCAGGTGCTTGGTTTACTTGCACCGGATCTGCAAAAAATCTTTCATTGGAACGAGATTCAGTACGGCTACATCGTTACAACTTTTCAAACAACCTATGCCCTGGGACTGCTCCTCATGGGCGGGTTCATGGATCGCGTGGGCACGAGGCTCGGGTATGCGATATCGATCTCGATCTGGAGCATCGCCGCGATGGGGCACGCATTAGCCAATTCCGTATTGGGATTCGCCGTCGCGCGCGGGTTGCTGGGACTTGGAGAATCTGGTAACTTTCCCGCCGCGATAAAAACCGTAACGGAGTGGTTCCCAAAAAAGGAGCGTGCTCTCGCAACCGGTGTTTTCAACTCCGGCACAAACGTAGGAGCGATCGTTGCTCCGCTGACCGTTCCCTGGATTGCTTTGAACCTCGGCTGGCGCTGGGCTTTTCTCTTTACGGGATTCTTTAGCGCAACCTGGCTTCTTTTGTGGCTGCTGCTGTACCGGCGCCCCCAGGAGCACTCGCGCATCTCCCCAAGTGAGCTGCAGTACATCCTCAGCGATCCTGCAGANCCTGCCACTCGGATCCCCTGGCTGCGATTACTTCCGCACCGGCAGACCTGGGCTTTCACCATTGGCAAGTTTATGACAGACCCAGTCTGGTGGTTCTACCTGTTTTGGCTTGCTAAATACTTCGCTTCCGCCCACGGACTGACACTGACGAAAATCGGTCCGCCTTTGGTGGTTATTTATCTCGCTGCCGATATCGGCAGCATCTTCGGGGGCTGGCTCTCTTCCAGTTTGATCAAGCGAGGTTGGAGCGCGAATCGAGCGCGCAAGACAGCTATGCTGATTTGCGCGTTATGCGTAGTGCCGGTAGTCTTCATTCCCCATCTTACGGGTCTGTGGCCGCAAGTTGCTCTGTTCAGTCTTGCCACAGCAGCACATCAGGGATGGTCGGCCAACATATTTACGACTGCATCCGACATGTTTCCACGCCGGGCGGTAGGGTCGGTTGTCGGGATTGGCGGTTTTGGCGGGGCAGTGGGCGGAATGTGTATCGCCAGCTTCACCGGTTATCACTTACAACATACTCACAGTTACGCATTGCTGTTCGTTATCGCGGGATTTGCATATCTGTCTGCGCTACTAATCATTCACCTCCTGGCCCCGAGACTCGAGCCGGCGGTGATCCAAGCTGAGGCCAAATAAAACATGACCAGGGAACAAGTTCGCGCACGCGTGGTGGAAGTAGGAATCGTTCCTGTTGTCCGGGCACCTTCGGCTGAACATGCCATCTCGGCTGCCGCAGCCGTTGCAGCGGGTGGGATCTCGATTGTCGAAGTCACCATGACCGTTCCCGGCGCAATCGACGCTATCAGGGAGCTCATTAAAACTCTTGGTAAGGAAGTGATCGTTGGAGCCGGAACTGTGCTCGATGCTGACACAGCCCGCCGATGTTTCGATGCAGGCGCCGAGTTTCTCGTCACTCCGGGTCTCGATTTGGGAACTGTGAAAGCAGCGAACGACGCCGGCAAATTGATCATGGCAGGCGCGCTCACGCCCACCGAGGTCATTACCGCATGGAAAGCGGGCGCTGACTTCGTGAAAGTCTTCCCGGCGAGCGCCATGGGAGGGGCTTCCTACTTGAAAGCTCTGCGCGGTCCTCTGCCCCAAGTGCCTCTGGTACCGACGGGCGGTGTGAATCTCAACACGGCGGCGGACTTTCTCAAGGCCGGAGCAGCCGCACTCGGAGTCGGAAGCGAACTGGTGATGCCTTCTGTGCTCGGTGGAAGCGATCTTTCGCAAATCACTACGCTGGCCGGCAAGTACCTCGAAATTGTGCAGCAGGTGCGTGGACCGCAGAAACAAAGCCTGGCAGCGGTGTAGGAATTTTCAAATTTGAACACTGTCATCCTGAGCCTTTTTTCGGCGAAGGATCTCCTGCAATGTTTCGGGTGTCGTCGCATTCCAATCGCTTTTTGGCCCAGATCTTGACTTTGCATTGGTTCCACAAATAACGATGAAATTCAAGCAAGTCCTTTTACTCACCGCAGCGCTGCTCTGCTTAATGCTCTGCTTAACTACACCACTTTGGTCCGAAGCTCACCTGAAATGCATTAAGATCGCGATCACTAACCCGACAGATCAGAATCGTCCGGCGGAGAACATCGTCCTCTCGGTAGCCGAATTGCGAAAGGTAGCACCTGACATCTACATCGGCTCCCACATCGTTACGGCAACGAACGCGAGTACAGTTGCCGAAGATGCTGCAGTCTTGCGAGCTCAAGAACTCTCGTCGCAGGTAGACGACATTGATGGCGATCTGAAGCCAGATGAGTTGGCCTTCCAGATTGATCTAAACCCGCATCAGACACGAGTCGTAACCATCACCTGGGGCCCGCCCGACCGCATTTTTCGCTTGCGCGGGGACTACGAACCTCAGACCGACGCGGTGTTCACAAAAAAGATCGACGGCATGGGGTGGGAGTCGAAGCGCAATTCCTTCCGCCTCTACTTNGACAAGCGCAACGCCATCGATCTGTACGGGAAGCCGCGTCCCAGTTTGCAGCTCGACCGTTACGCCACTCCAGGTTACATCTACCACAACTATTCACCTGACGGCCGTGACATCTATCTCGTGGCGGACGCGCTTGGCATCGGCGCTCCCGGCGCGTGGGTGAACGGGGAGGCGCAGCACATATCCGATGTAGAGAATCGCAGCTGGCGGATCGTTTCGACGGGACCTGTGCGAGCCATCGTAGAGTTCGTCTATCAAGGGTGGAAGATCGCCGGAAAAAGTGTGAACCTGACTGTGCGTGCGACACAGTGGGCCGGCGAACGGGGTTTTCTCCAGACGCTCTCCTCGCCTAATGCAGGCGACCTGGTTCTTGCGACCGGCCTGACGCAACAACAGGGAATTCCCGAGGTGCGCTCTAAAGCTGGCGATGATCCTGCATGGCTAGCAATGTGGGGAGAGCAGGCCGTCGAAGGCGGCAACAAGGCCGTCTCTCCCATCATGCGTGGTACTAATCTGGGACTCGCGATCATTATGGCTCCAAGTTCTGGGGCTACTCCCAACAAGGACAGCAAAGATTATCTCTTTACCTTCCCATTAAAAAATGGCGCCGCGAGTTGGTACTCTCTTGCCGGCTGGGATCAGGAAGGAAGCAACGATCCCACGCCCGTAATTGGAGCACGTGAACCTCGTGAATACGTGGCCCGCGTTGCTGGAGTGGATGCAATCATGAATCAGGATCAACTGATTGCGTCGGTGAAGGACATAGCTGCAAGGATGAAATCGCCGGCTACTATCAAGATCCTCTCGGCAGCTCCCGAAGTGCAATCCGGACCTCCCGACACGCTGCATCCTGCAAGTACGCGCACCTTCAAGCAGGCGATCGATCTGCTGCAAAAAGAAATCGATCGTACGGCGGCTAAACAGGAGAGCGGCCTTAAGCAGGGTGAGTTGGGCATCGTCGGCGCTTCACTCGGATCAGNATTCTTCACAGATGGCGACAATCAAACGGGAGATTGGAAACCGCAAAAGGGGTTCTTTTGGACTGGCGGCTTTTGGGTTGGTGAACTCTGGAAGATGTATGCGCGAACCCACGACCAAAAATACCGTCGCTGGGCGGAGTTGTGGAGCTCTCCGATGATGGGAAAAGAATCCCAGCAGAATCATGACACTGGATTTCTTTACTTCTACTCTTCAGTTGCCGGCTATCAGCTTACGCATGACCAAAAACTACGAGAGAGCGCTATTCGCGGCGCCGATCATCTGGTCGACATGTACAACCCTGTTTCTCAACTCATTCCGGCATGGGCGAAGAATGGAGACGACACCATCATCGATACGATGATGAACCTTCAGCTGTTGTGGTGGGCGAGCCGCGAGACGCAGGATCCCAAA
>AP72_2010_repI_A01DRAFT_1000140_pt1 | contig 12503 bp, 11 predicted proteins | sample AmaPasreplicIA01_FD_9191 | JGI IMG/M metagenome (IMG submission 9191) | reverse complement strand
CCTGCCGATGTGTTGATTAAGTTCGAACGCAGCGACCGTGTGTTGCGCGAAACGATTAAGGTCGTGAACGCGGCGGGCGAATCCACGCGCACCATCAATTACGCATTCGATGGCACTGAGACCGTGAATGGAGCCGGTGAGGAACGCGTTAAGACGAAGGTCATCCGCAGTGCGGAAGCCATCATCCTCGAATGGAGCGATGAAGGCGGCACCTTTACCCGCACCCTGAAACTCTCAAACGATCGCCGGACGTTAAGTATCAAAGCCCATGACGCCAGCGCCGAAGGCCAAACCGACGATTTGATCGTGCTGCAACGGCAATAAACACCTCGCCAAAAGCGGAGAGAGCCATGAAAATTACTTCCATCAAACCTGCTAGCCACGCGATAAACCACGCCGATCGCGCCGTTCTCCGAAACGCCATTACACTGATTGCACTTGGATTGTCGATCTTATTTCTGAACTCGTGGGACAATCTTTTCGTAAAAGCCTCCGTCGGCGTATTCTGGGGAGCTTTCTTCGTAATTCTAAATGGACCCGACGCCGTCAGGACCTTCAGAAGTCTGACAAAAAGGAATGACAACGGGCGCGCCAGCTACAGACTCTCACCCGAATGACGGTGCTGGTGTAATTTCCCTCGACAACTTATCAGTAACTTTTGGCCGCCGGCCAATCCTCAAATCGTTAAGCGGCGATCTGCGCGGGCGCGCGATTGGGCTGCTGGGACCGAACGGCGCCGGCAAAACTACCCTGATTCATACTCTGCTGGGCTTTCACCCGCCGTCGTCCGGAACCGCGCGTATCTTTGGCAGCGACATCCGCGCCGGCGCCAATCAAATCAAAAGACTAATCGGCTACATGCCTGAGCGCGACGCCTTCATCTCAAAGATGTCGTGCATCCATTTCGTGCGCTTCATGGCAGAGCTTTCAGGACTGCCGGCGGCTACGGCTCTGGAGCGGGCGCATGAGGCGCTGTTTTTTGTTGGGCTGGGTGAGGCGCGCTACCGCAATGTCGAAACGTTTTCTTTGGGTATGAAACAGCTGGCAAAGCTGGCCCAGGCAATCGTGCACGGCCCGCGCTTGATCTTTCTCGATGAACCGACAAATGGTCTTGATCCGCCAGCCCGCCAACGCATGATCAAAATGATTCGCGAGATACGCGACAGTGGCCAGGCTAATATCGTTTTGTCCTCACATCTGCTGCGTGATGTCGAGGAATGCTGTGAAGAGATTGTCATTCTGAAAGAGGGCCGGCTGGTTGTTTACTGCAATCTTGAAGAAGAGCGCAAGGCGAACAAGAAGTTTCTGATGCTCGAGACCCGCGGCGAATTGAAGAATTTCGTTAACGGTATAGGTGCGATGGGTTGTGAGTGCGCGGTAACCAGCGATCAACGTTTGAAGATTATTCTGCAGGACGGCACTGAAATTCGCGACCTGTATAAACTGGCTGAGGGCGCGCAGGTGCAGATCCGACGGCTGACTTACAAGCGCGACTCGCTGGAAGACATTTTCCTGAAAGCGATGGAGAACGGAGAGATTGTGTCAGAAGCCCGACCGTGAGGGAGGGCAACGATCGCATCCACGATCTTGATAATGAAACTGGCCCTCCCTTACGGTCGGGCTTCTGACACGGATTCACCATGGCTGTACTTGAGCGATCATACAAACGTTATGAAGGCGTGCTGTCGCCCGAATGGAGCCGCTTTCTAATCATTCCGCGTCATGCTTTTCGCGACGTGTTCCGCTCAAAAATATTCACCGGTTTATACGCGCTTTCGTTCGCCGTTCCGCTTATTTTTGCCGTGCTGATTTACTTGCGCCATAACGCAGAGGCGCTGGCCATCCTGAAGCTTAACCTGGTCAACCTAATTCCAATCGATGAGAGGTTCTTTCAGACCTTCGTTGAAATCCAGGGATGGATTGGTTTCTTTCTCGCTTTACTGGTGGGCCCGCAGCAGGTCGCGCGCGATTTAACCAACAATGGACTACCGCTCTACCTGTGCCGTCCTTTCAGTCGTAGCGAGTATGTGGTCGGCAAGATGGCAATCGTTGTCATTTTGCTCTCCACGATCACCTGGGTGCCGGGTTTAATTCTCTTCCTGTTTCAGGGGTATCTCGAGGGCTGGAGCTGGTTCGCAGGGAATATTCCGATCGCCAGCGCGATCTTTCTCGGTAGCCTGGTGTGGATTGTCCTGCTGGCGCTTTTGACACAAACGATCTCTGCGTGGGTCAAGTGGCGGCTGGCGGCCAGCGCCGCATTGATCGGGCTGTTTTTTATTCCTTCGGTGTTCGCATCTGTCCTGAACGAAATGCTCGAGACGCATTGGGGCGACATCCTGAGCCTCGGCATGCTGATTCGAAATATCTGGGCCGGGCTGTTCGGGACTTTCGTGCGGGAAGTTTCCGTGCCCAGACAATTCAACCGGGGCGTCGTCGTGCGCGAAGCTCTGATGAGTGAGCCGCCATTGTGGGCCTCCTGGCTGATGCTGTTTTTGATCTGTGCGCTCTGTTTATGGCTTTTGTCGCGCAAAGTGAAAGCGTATGAAGTAGTGAAATGATTTGAGGATCCTTCCCGGCTGCCTGAAAGAACGATCCACGAAATCACACGAACTGGCACGAAGAGATTGCCGGAATGATGAAGACACCAAGCAAATCGCGAGCGAAGTCAGGTCAGCAGCTGGATCATCTTGTTTTGGAACTGGTAGGTCTGATTCTTGAACTCGTGTTTGCCATTTTGATCGCTTGATGACTACGACATCCGACAACACGATTGTCTTCGACAATGTCTCGAAATTCTACGGCGAGATACTCGGCGTGAATCGAGTCAACCTCGAGATCCCGGCGGGCATTACCAGCCTGGTCGGCCCGAACGGCGCCGGCAAAACGACCTTGATGAATCTGATGGCTGGTTTGTTACGTCCCACGCGCGGCCGCATTAACGTGCTCGGCATTCCCACCGATCAGCCGGAGCGGCTGTTTCGCCAGCTCGGTTACTGTTCGCAATTCGATGCCTTTCCGCCGGGATTAACGGGGCGAGAGTTTATTACCGCATTTCTCAAGGTGTCNGGCTTTNCCANAGGTGTGGCCGACGCGTTGACGGAAAAGGCGCTGGCCCGCGTTGATTTGCTCGCCGATGCTGATAGAAAAATCGGCGCCTACAGTAAGGGCATGCGGCAACGCGTGCGACTGGCGCAGTCAATTGCTCACAACCCTTCGATATTGATTCTTGATGAGCCGCTTAACGGACTTGATCCGATGGTACGTGCGGAAACGATCGCGCTGTTCAAGCAACTGGCGGCTGACGGGCTGTACTTGATCATCTCCAGTCACATTCTGCACGAAGTCGATATGATGTCAGACCGCGTGGTGCTGCTTAATAACGGTTACGTAGTGGCCGAGGGCGGCATTCAGGGTGTGCGCGACGAGATGGACGTTGAGCATCCGGTCCAGGTGTTGATTCGTTGCAACCAACCCTCTCTGCTTGCGGCGCGTATCTTTCAAAACACCGACGTGGTCGAGGCACGCGTCCACGACGATCGTCATGGATTGTTCGTGAAGATTAGAAACCCGGATCAATTTTATCTTTCATTGAACCAGGTGGTGTCAGAGGGGCAGGTAGATGTCGAATCGATTGCCCCGGTGGATGATGATCTTAGCGCAGTGTATGAATATTTAATTGGATCGCAATAAGCATAAAGCTGTGGCGCAAATGAGTTCAACGGCCGAAACAATTCAAGCACCCTCGAGCCTGATCAATGGTTCAGGCGCCGCGCTCTGGCTGCGGCAAATCCGCGCCATTGTAGCGCTCGATCTGAAAAAGAATTTTTTCGGCAAGCGCTCGTTGCTCGTCTACCTGCTGGCCTTGATGCCGATCGGTTTATTGACGCTGGTCGAACTGATTAATCCGCTGGGCCGCACGGCCGATCAGTTTTTTGCCATCTTTTCAATCTTTTATAACTCGATGATCTTGCGCACCGTCATTTTCTTTGGCTGCGCCTGGATCTTCATGAATCTTTTCCGGGGCGAGATCGTCGATCGCAGTCTGCATTATTACTTTTTGTCGGCGGTCCGGCGCGAAGTCCTGGTGGCCGGCAAATATCTCTCTGGTCTGCTCACCGCAGGTGTTCTGTTTACCACCGTGACAATTGTTTGCATGTTGCTGGTTTTCTTTTCACATCAATATGCTGCCAGCACGCGCGTTTTTTTCGCCGGCCCCGGCTTGAGCCAACTTTTCTGGTACTTGACGATTACCATTCTCGCCTGCATCGGATACGGTGCGTTCTTTCTGGTGGTCGGACTGTTCGTGCGGAACCCAATCATTCCGGCCCTGGTGCTGTATGGCTGGGAATGGATCAATTTCCTCCTGCCGCCGCTGCTGAAGAAGATCAGCGTGGTCCATTATTTGAATTCACTGGTCCCGGTGCCGGTATCAGAAGGACCCTTTGCCGTCGTGGCTGAACCGACACCGGCGTGGATCTCCATCCCCGGCTTATTGATCGTGACCGCGCTGGTGCTGTTTCTGGCGGGAACACGGATCAGACGGATGGAGGTGCGATACGGCGGTGAGTGAGACGCCTGCCTTCGGGTCTCATACGATGCCGTCGCGACGTTGGGGAAGAGAAGTTAAAACCACGAAATGCACGAATAAAGAAGACCCTCACTTCGTGTAATTCGTGGTTCAGGTTGGGAATGCGGCATCGACTCTTGATCGATTATCGCGTTTGGCGCTCAGCCTCACGGGTCCTGAATGCGGCCATGTTAATGCGGGCCGAAAATAGACAAACAAATCCGCAAGCATTCTGTTAAGCTCAGTCTGATCCTTCAGCCGGAGGTTCAAAAGATGACGTTCACGTTCCCCGTGCGCACCTTCAGTTTCTCTCAGTTTAGTTCAGTCGTTTTATCGCTCGCCTTGTTCTCCACGCCGCTCCGGGCGCAACAGCCGGCGCCCGTGCCGCGATCCGGCCAAACTCCTGCTCGCGCAGAAGTGACGCCGCCGTTTGAAGAGTTGCTTTCGGCGGACATTTACAAAGTTTATGGCGAGGTGCGAAATGTCGGTACAATCCTGAGCAATGGGGGCGCGGAAATTATCGATCCCATTACGAAGCTTGCCGATCCTGGGCCGCAGTTCAAATCGCTCGTCAGTTTCTTAAAGAAAAATGCTGAGCCGCTGGCACAGTCAAGATTAATGTTTGCCAGTTGGGCCGTGCGCAGTGATGTGCCGGTTGTGTTCGTGGCCATCGAATTTCCCACGCGCGAAGACGCAGCCAAATTCGCACCGAAACTGGAAACCTTCCTGCCGACTTTGGTTCCACCCACGCCGACGCCAGAACCCTCACCGGAAAAGCAAGCCAGCCCAAATCAAACTGGCAAGCAGGCGCCGAATAAGATCGAAAAACCTGGCCAGGCAACAGGGGACTTCACGGTCACGGAAGAAGAGTTACCTTTCGTCGTTACGCACGCGGACAATCTCGTATGTATCACCGATAAGCCCTTTAAGTTCTCAAAGCTTCATCCCAAAGACAGCAAGGCCCTCTTTCAGGACCAAAACTTTCGCATCGCCCGAGATCAATTCTCCTCGGAACCAATCTTTCTCTTCTTCAACGTGGTGTTGGAAGAAAAGGCGAAGTCCAAGCCGTCACCGGAACCGTTAATTGTCAAAACCGAAGGGGAAAAGCGGCAGGTCGCTACAGTGAATCCGGTGGTGGCGGCGTCTCCAGAGCCGACCCCCAGTCAACCTGTCGTCGTTGAACCAACTCCCGACGCAAACGAACTTAACGAACAGCGGGTAGCTGTGCTCACCGCCACACAATCACCTTCGCCCACGCCCACACCGTCCAGGGAAGAGGAGGGTCGGAGAATTGCTTCAAGGCAGATCGGTCACATGATGGACGCCATCGGCTACGGTGAACCGCAGTGGCCCGAGGCTGTCGGTCTGGCGATCGAACTCGACGGTAATCAATACATCCTGCGCGCGATGATGATCGACAAACCGGAGGCTAAGAAGACGCCGATCCCGTTTGTGCCGCAACTCATTGGTGGGTCACCTTTCACCTCCGACGCCGCTTCCGTGTTGCCAGACGACACCGATGTTCTGATCAGCGCCTCGATCGATCTCACGCAGACCTACCGGGCCATGCGAAAGGCAGCCGAAGCAAAAGCGAAAGCGGCAGGGCAATCACGGGCCAACGCCGGCGGAAGTGGCAACGTAGAGCAAGTATCAGCCCCGGAAATTGCCGTGCATGACTTCACTGAGTTCGAGAAGAAGGCCGGTTTCAAGATCGAAGAGGACTTACTTCCCGCGCTGGGGCGGGAAATCGCAATTGCCGGATCGCTCAAGGCTTTGCAAGCAGCCGGCGGCATGAATCTGGGTATCCGCGCTCCTACCACTGTGGCAGAAGAAGGCGTTGATAAAGACGATCAAGGTAAGAAAAAGGAGGATGTACTACCGATTCTTTTGATCGAAGTGAGAGATCGCGATGCGGCGCGCAAGATGATGCCGGGGATTATGAACGGTCTCGGCATCGGCGAAGCAAATATGATTGCGCAAACCGAAAAGCGTGAAGATACCGAGATGGTAAATTATGCCGGAGTCTTTGCGTATGCATTCATTGGAGACTTTCTGGTCCTCTCAGACGCGGGCGGTGTGCGCAAAGTCGTCGACGCGTATGTGAATCATCAGACCCTGGATTCGAACACGGTGTTCCGGAATTCGCGGCGCTGGCAATCAAATCGCACCGTGGGCCAGATTTACATCTCGCCGGCCTTGATGGAAGCCTATCAGGATAGCGTGCGCAAAACTACGGCGACCATGGACGCCAGCTTGCGCGATTTTCTGCTCGGACTGAACCCGACTGCCGAAGCGATCACTTATGCCGTGTCGGACGACGGGCTGGGAACGCGACACGAGCTGCACCTCCCGAAAAATCTTATCCTGATGACCGTGGCGAGCATCTCTGCAGCCACAAAGAACCCGCCGCCGGAAGCGAACGAGACGATGGCTATCGGAATGTTGACGGGTCTCTCCAGTGCCGAGCAGCAATACAAGAGCGGTCCCGGAAAAGGAAGTTACGGGTCGCTGCAACAGCTTTCAGATACAAAAATGTTTCCGGTGGATATGCTGGATAAATACGCCGCCGGCTACAAATTCGAAATTACGGTGACGGGCGATCAGTTCGAAGGCGTGGCTACGCCAAAGGAATATGGCAAGACCGGCAAGCGTTCGTTCTTTGTTGATAAGAGCGCCGTAGTGCGCGGCGACGATCACGGGGGTGGACCGGCCACGATTGCTGACAAAGTGGTGCAGCAATAATCAGTATGTGGAGTGCGGCGACTCGTCGCCGCTTTTCCTCCGCGATCGAAACGCAAGGAAAAGCGCTGACAAGTCAGCGCACTCCAAACCAATCATTAAACGCGGTTCAGGATCCAATCAACCATTTCACGTGCTTCACCGCGAGCTCCCTTCAAAGTCGTGGCTTGTTGCAAGGCCTTTGTCAGGTAAGCCAATCCCATTTCCGGTTGGGAACGGGCTGACACCGTGTTCCGCAGCAGTTCGAGGACAGCCTTGCCGCGGGTCAGTTCACGCGGCCGGAACCGCACACCTTCTTTGAAACCGGTTGAGATTACGAAGCGGACCGGCAGAGGTTTCGATCCTGTTAGGGAGCCGAAGTCTGCAGGTCGCATTCTCCTAATGCCGCCAAACTGGTCCGAACGAATTCGCAGATCGCGCGGGTAGGGATGGACCCGGCCGTGGGCATCAATCACGGCATATTCATCTGAATAATAAGTGGCGCCGGCCCGCAACAATTCAGCTACCAGGCTTGACTTGCCGCTAAAACTGGCACCGGGAATAACAATGACCTGTTCATTCCACGCCACCACGCCGGCGTGCACAAAGACCCGGCGAGGGGCATATTCGGCCACCGTGAGTTGCAGGTGCGATTCAAATTGATCGAGCAAGTCCGCGAACGTTCGAGTGCGCGCAAATCTGGAGAGGTTCCAATAACCCAGGTTGAACTGCCGGACCCTGGCTTCGGCACTATTCGCAAAACCGGTAATCGAATAAAGGTGATGGACGCTCCTGACCGGGGAGGCTTTCGCGTCCGGCGGAAATCGATCGATGAGGTCGGCAAGTATCTTTTTGTTGTTGACGCGCAGCCCGACCCGAACGCCGTGCGAAGTGAATGACATTCCGTCCGCCCAGCCCAGGCGGTCAAGTTTGGTCATTCAACGGGAGGAAGTGCGGAATCTCGGTATCATCTTGAGCTATAGATTTTCTATTTCAACCGGCTCAACCCGGTCAGCCAATTCAAATCCAAACACCTTCGCATAAAAATAGAGTTCGCCATCCAGCGATCGCTTAATGTTCTCGGCACGGCGAAAACCGTGTTGCTCACCTGGAAAGGGGACATATGCAACCGGCACTCCTTTCTTCCGCAGTGCGTTGACCATCATTTCCGCCTGATTAGGCGGCACGACTTTGTCTTCCAGCCCCTGGAAGAAGATCACCGGACATGACAAGCGGTCGCTAAAATGAATCGGTGATCGCTCGACGTAAAGATCTCGTCGCTCGGGATACGGACCGATCAGACCGTCGGAATACCGCGATTCGAATTTATGGGTGTCCAGCTCGAGAGCTTCGAGATCGCTGACTCCAAAATAGCTGGCGCCGGCTTTGAAATAATTGCGAAACGTCAAGGCGCACAAGGTAGTATATCCGCCGGCGCTGCCGCCATCGATCATCGAACGGTTCGCATCCACGTCACCGCGTGCCGCCAGAAATTTCGCTCCATTCACGCAATCGTCCACATCCACAATTCCCCAATTACCATTCAATCGCTCACGATAGGCGCGGCCATAGCCGGTGCTGCCACCGTAATTGACGTCGAGTATGGCGATGCCCCGGCTGGTCCAATATTGAATTGTGAGAGCCAGCACCGCGACGGCGGCCGACGTTGGGCCACCATGGCTCTTGACCAGCAGGGGAGGTTTTTCGTTCGATCCTTCGAAGTCGGCATTTCGTGGGGGGTAATAAAACCCGTGGGCGGTCAACCCATCTTCCGTGGGAAACTCAATCGGCTGTGGTGCGGAAATATACTGCGCATCGATGCCGATATGGCCCGCGCGCTTCAAGACGTTTAGCTTTTTGGTTAGCAGATCCATCTCCACAATCGCGAACAGATCGCGCGGAGACCCGGCGCGAAAAACAGCTCGACCCGAAGCAGCCTGGACAAAAGATATGTCTGTGAACGGGGTATCGATCCTCGAGAGTTCTTTAGTGCGCGTGTCAATCGTCGCCAGTTGCCACAAACCTTTCTCGGCAAAGGTGCAGACGATTGTTTCGGCAGATGCAAACGCATAGGTTGACATGCCAAACACCCATTGCGGCATGCCGAACTCAGCCTCCATGGCGCACACCGACTCGATACAACTGTTTGCACTCCGATAGATGTTCCACCAGCCTGAGCGATCCGAAATAAAATAAAGAACGCCGTCGGGGGACCACTCGGGTTGAAAGATTGACTCCAGCAAACCGCCGGCCATCAATTTGTGATTAGTGACCGAGCCATCTGCGTCAAGCTCGCCGATCCATAATTCGCAGCCGTCCCAGGGCATGTTGGGGTGGTTCCAGGTCAGCCATGCCAGCTGCGATCGGTCGGGACTGAGGCGCGCCGAAGAATAAAAGTCGTTTCCTGAGACAAGCACAGTTTCGCCCTTGCCATCGAGGGATACCGCAGCGATCACGTTGACAGCCTGATGGTCTCGTTGACGATGATCTTCGCGTACACAAATAAGACGATTGCGGGCGACATCGACAATCGGCTCGGCATAACGCACGCTGTCGTCAGTGCTCTCGCTGGTAATGGGTTCAGGATCCGCAAGCCCTTGCAGCCGATACAGCTGCTGGTCACTGAAATTCGAAAAGTAGACCGTTCCCTCGTGGACTGCATAATCGCCCCCGCCATATTCGTGGACGCGCGTCCGCGCATTGAACTCGGCAGGGTTCATGCTCGCCGTTGCGCCGTCGGTTGATCGCCGCACAATAACCTGACGCCCCTTTTCTGATGGGCGCATCTCGATCCAATACACATCGTTACGGTCAAGGCGTGGCTGACTGAGCCCGACGACCTCGTTGACTATCAGGTCTGCGGTAACCGGCGACTTCCAGGAACCGTAAGGGGCAATTGTCACAAGGCTATGGCTCTTTTTCGTGAAGCTTGGAAAGCGATACCCCGATTATGGCTGGAAAACAAGAAAGTGCAAGGCAAATAGCTCCGACTGGAGCGCAAGCGTCTCGCTTGCTTTTTTTGTTCGCGCTGCGCGCTCATTGCAAGCGAGACGCTTGCGCTCCAGTCGGAGCAGAAAAGCAAAGGCGCCAACCTCCCCCAAAGTTGGCGCCTCACCCTTCAGTCTCAGTTCTCACAAGGAGAATCAATGAATGAACAGATAGTAAAGGCAGGCCGCCACTCGCGGGTTGCGGAATTCTTGCAATCAACTTGTGAACTAACGGCGAGACTTTTAGGTCAGTCTCGGGCTGCTATTGACTCTGGGCCACCCGAAAGACTAAACATACACCCGACTTTGCTGGGACAAACGAAGCAAATAACTGGCGGGTGGGCGCGACTCAGCCATCACCGCGGTACTGATTTTCGGCACTTGCCGGGTTTATGAAGTAACGGGCCGTAGGATGGGCGTCTCGGGTTTGAATGAATCGGAGAATGAAATGGCAGAAGCGAAAACGACTTCGACTGGCCTGGAACTAAGCGCGCGGTCGATCGTGATTGGCCTCGTAGTGGCGCTGATCATCGGTAGCGCCTATCCGTATTGCGTACTGAAGCTGGGATTTGGCCCAAACCTTTCTGTGGTGTCGGCCTTTTTTGGTTTCATGGCGCTGGTCCCTTTGGTCCTGGCCCTGCGACTGAAGGATACGAACGCGCGCGAAAACAACATTGTACAGACCATGGGCACGAGCGCGGGCCAGACGGCTTTCATGGCCGTGTTGCTGGCGGCCTTCGATATGCTGAATGCCAGAGGCGTGCTCAATCCTCCGATTTATCTGAACACTTTGCAGATCTTTTGCTGGCTTTGCAGCGCGAGTTTGCTCGGAATCCTGCTCGCAGTGCCGATGCGGCGTCACTATATCGACGAAGAGAACCTGACTTACGCCGATGGATTGGCGGCGGGCGAAACGATCAAAGTCCTGCATGAAGGCCGCGAGTCCGGCCTTTCACGCGCTCCTTTGGCTGCGCTTAGTATTGGGACGATCCTGTCCGGCGCGTTGATGATGATCACCACGTTCTGGAAATGGGTGCGCGACACCTGGTTTATTCCCGGTCAGCAAGCGATGAACATCGGGTTCAACATCAGCCTGCTGAGCCTCGGATCGGGACTGCTGGTTGGCTTTCGGATTTGCCTTGCGATGGCCATCGGCACCGCCATCAGCTGGTTTATTCTGCCCCATTTTCTCCTGGCTCACGGGATGATTACGGAACTCACGTATCCTGCCACATTGCGGTGGGTAATGTGGCCGGCAACCGGTTTGATGGTAGCCGGTGGCCTGACATCTCTGGTGCTGAAGTGGAACTTGATCGTTAAAACGTTTCGTGGGTTGAAGGGAAGCACCGCCAGAAGTAATGACCTTCCCATGCGGTACGTCGTTGTCCTGTCGATCTTCATGACGGTGGTGATTTGTACCATCCAGTATTTCAGCATGGGGATTCCGGTTTACCTGTCATTTATCGCGATCGTGCTGTCGTTACCATTGATGCTCGTGGGTCTGCGCGTCCTGGGAGAGACGAACTGGGGACCAATCAGCGCGATGTCCAACATGATGCAGGCGATCTTCGCGTTCGTCTCGCCGGGCAATGTGCCGGTGAACATGTCGTCGAGCGGGTTAACCGGGACCGTCGCCGTAACTTCAGAAGCATTAATGCAGGACTTCAAGGCGGGACAACTTTTGAAGTCGAATCCCCGCAGTCTGACCATCGCCCAACTTATCGCCGCACCGGTCGGCTCAATCGCCACCGCAGTTGTTTACCCGGTTTTGCGAAATAAATTCGGAATCGGCGCCCACGGTTTGTCTTCTCCAATCAGCGTTAAATGGGCTAGCTTTGCCGAATTGCTGACCAAAGGGTTCAGCGCTCTACCGCCGGGTTGTCTCGTCGGCTTGATCATTGGAATCGTCGTGGGAATTCTGTTGACATTGCTGGCAGAGAAGTGGGGCGACTATGTTCCTTCGCCGTCCGCGATGGGAATCGGAATGCTAATCACCGCCGCGGTCCTGCTGACGTTCATTCTCGGCGGCGTAGCGCAATTGATTTGGTCGCGAGTGCATCCCGCCAGTGAGAAGATCTATCGCATCCCCCTGGCATCGGGGCTAATTGCCGGAGAGGCGATTATCGCGGTCGTCCTGGCAATAATGGCGGCGGCGGGAGTTAATTTCTAGCTGTCAGAAAGCCCGACCGTAAAGGGAGGGCTCATGAAGTAGTTGATTGATTCGTTGATTC
>AP72_2010_repI_A01DRAFT_1000137_pt1 | contig 12532 bp, 8 predicted proteins | sample AmaPasreplicIA01_FD_9191 | JGI IMG/M metagenome (IMG submission 9191) | reverse complement strand
ACAATTTCGCCTCTCCCATCAATAGGTTTAGCGAGAGCATTTATAACACGACCCAAGTAAGCCTCGCTCACGGGTATCTGAGCAATTCTTCCTGTTGCTTTTACAAAACTTCCCTCTTGTATCATCAACCCATCGCCCATTAATACAATTCCAACATTTTTGGATTCCAAATTCAGAGCAATACCTCTCGTCCCTTCTGCAAATTCGACTAATTCACCTGACATTATTTCACCAAGACCTATAATACGAGCAATCCCATCCCCCACTTGAACTACGCGACCGATATTCTCAATCCCTACTTTCCTATTATATTGTTCAATACGTTCGCGGAGAATTTTATTAATTTCGTCGACCCGAAGGGTTGCCATTAGTGTTTCTTGAATCTTTTTTTCGGAAGCAAGGGGAAAAATAATGCCTAAATTCTAAACAAAAGTAGAAGTTCAAAACCTAATAAATTTCATTGTCTCTTCCATTCTATGGCCCCGAGAATGCCAATATTAGCACGAATCGTACGGAAATGTAACTCGGTATTCAAACAACTATTCAGAGTTCCTAGAGCTCCTTGTACGGCTTGTTGGAAAACCCGTTGTCGAACCTGATTCATCGCCCTTTGTTTTTCAAAATAAAGGGTTTCGTTTTTAGACTTTTCTAATTGTTCCAAACTAATAGAAGTAGCATTAATCAAATTTGCTTTTTCTCGTTCTATTTCAGAGTATCCATTCATTCGATACTCATCTGCTTCTAGTTCAACTTTCTGTAATCGAATCCGAGCTTTTTCGAGTTGTTCAAGGGTCCCTCTACGCAATTCTTCCGAATTTCGAATAGTACTTAAGATCCTCTGTTTTCGATTATCTAATAAATCTTTTAATGAAAGTAGATTATCTTGCTATTAAGTTTACAATTTTTATGATCTCTTCCCGAACCAAACATGAATCTTTCGATTCATTTGGCTCTCCCGCTCCTTTTTTTCTCTTTTGCTAGGTATTATGGCTATTTCCATATCTTTTTTTTATGTAATGAGCATATCCTCTATCCTCTCTTTTCTGTTTGTATTTCTATATACCCAAACTTATATAAGACTAGATGAATGAGGACTCTTCCAACTAGATAAAAATTTATCATGGTCAGCAAAGTTGTTTCTTTATTTGTGTTTGCTCTGTTAGTTAATAATTTCAATTTCATTAAGAAAAACAAACTAAATAAATGGAAAATCAAAATTGATAAAATTCCTTTTCTTTTTTCTTCAAATCCAAAAAATTTCTCTTTTTTTTATACATAGGTCGTCGATTCGGCATTGGAAAAAGGGCTGGGTGCCCTTCTAGTAAATAGTTCAAACTATTTTATCGATATGAGTGTTCTATATCAGATAAATTCCACACTAGCTATTTCCCATTTAAAGCATTTCGAGACTAATACTAATGTAGTTGTAGAAAGAGTACCCCTTTTTGCCCGGACTTCAAGCAGTTTAGCTTTAACCGTGTTAATGGTCTCACATTATTGGTCTATAGAGAATCAAAGTAAATTTACCAATGAGTCGCGAAATGCTATGGTTCTTCCATATGATTTCTGAAGTTATTCAGAAGTAATTCGTCGAGATCGTGCACCTTTTCTTATTTATCCAAAAAAATACTAAAAAATATTCTAAAGTGCAGCCGGATAGATCCAATCTATTCTTGAAATAGACAACTCGCACACACTCCCTTTCCAAAAAAAATCAATACACCAACCACTACAGTTAGATTTATTAGATTTGTTGCTAAAATATCGGTATTAAGCCCGAAACTCCCAGCGAATGGCCAGTGAGCTAAAAAAACGAAAGAATGGGTTACATTTTTCATATACTCTCCTCTTATAGATAGGACGAACAAAGAAGAAAGTTTTTCAATCACTTACTTTGCTCGCCCTTTTTTGATCGGTTTTTTTAATGCAATTTTTTTTAATGCAAATAGATTTAATCTAATAATTTCTTTTAGATTAAGTCTTAGGTCTCGTTTGACCTGTGAAAAATCTCCTTTGTTGAAATGAAATGTTCCCAAAATTCCTAAACTAAAAGTAAAAAAGACTTTCCACTGTCCTAAACTAAGAACGGGAAGGAAGAGGGCTAGCGTATCCTCTAAATTGATCATGCTCAAATCATCCCTTCCTGGGGTTCCTGGGGTATTGTCTGTCCCGATAAATACAAAATTCCCGGAATAATATAATAAATAGGAGTAAAGTATTGATATACTTGTAATTACAGAAGCAAATGCCAATGTACTAAAAAAAAGAAAAAAGTATCTAATCTAAAGGACTCATTTTCTTTTTTAGGATTAAACAAAAGGGTTCGCAAATAAAAGTGCTAGTGCCACAACCAGTCCATAAATTGTTAAAGCTTCCATAAAAGCTAGACTAAGCAATAAAGTACCTCGTATTTTACCTTCTGCTTCTGGCTGTCTCGCAATACCTTCTACAGCTTGTCCTGCAGCAGTACCTTGACCAACTCCGGGCCCAATAGAAGCAAGCCCTACGGCCAATCCAGCAGCAATAACGGAAGCAGCAGCAATTAGTGGATTCATGGTGAGTTCCTCGTGTCAAAAAAAAAAAAGAAATGGTTAAGGATACAATCAACCAAGAAATTATTACTTCTAACTTCTAAGCTCTATTAGGTAAAAGTAACCAATAAGTACAAATAAATGATAATCGAAATCCTCCGAATTACTTCGAGATCTCGTTTTTAGTTTCTAATCTTAGAGGTTTGTGTAAATCCATAAGATTCTCATTATTCTATTTCTCTTTCTTTTCAACCAATCACTCTTTCATCCTTTTTTTACTCTTCGATATCCCTGAGTTCTCAATTTTCCCCCTTCATCTAACATAATAAAAGACGAAATACAGGAAGAACCCCTATTTAAATCGAACTAATCCAAATCCAATAGGAATCAAATCAAGATATACAATTGATAACAATATGCTGCATAGAACTAGATATGGAATCCAGTTCTATATAGAAATAGAAGGGAATTCTATATATCGGATTAAATAATGAATCTAACTTAGGAATAAAAAAATCCCATATACATTTGTTTCTTCTATTTTGTTTGCGTATTTTCTCATTTTCTATTGAATCTGATTCTAAAATCATTCCTTAGAAAGCCGTACAAAATATGACTGTCTTATAGGCATTAAGGATATAGATCTAACCTGACTCCGCCTCCCTGAATGCATATATACTTTACCTCTTCCGTAATATAGTCTATTCTCTCCCCTACAACTCTAGGTTGTATATTCATACACATTTCGAACTATTTCGTTTTCCAACTAAAAGGATTATCCGGAATCATGCATGAATTGGGCTAAGCTAAAAAAAGACTATTTTGAAAATGAGTCAATTCAATGATGACCTTCCATGGATTCACCTATATAGGCTGCGGCTAACGTTGCAAAAATAAGAGCTTGAATACCGCTTGTAAATAATCCAAGAAACATGACCGGTATAGGGACTACTAAGGGGACTAAAGAAACAAGAACAACAACGACTAATTCATCCGCCAATATATTTCCGAAAAGTCGAAAACTAAGCGATAATGGTTTTGTGAAATCTTCTAAGATGTTAATTGGTAAAAGGATTGGGGTTGGTTTAATATATTTCTCGAAATAACTCAATCCTTTTTTGCTAAGACCCGCATAAAAATATGCCGCTGATGTTAGTAAAGCTAAAGCAACAGTAGTATTTATATCATTTGTGGGCGCTGCTAATTCCCCATGAGGTAACTCTATAATTTTCCAAGGTAAAAGAGCACCTGACCAATTCGAAACAAAAATAAAAAGGAACATAGTTCCAATAAAGGGAACCCAGGGACCATATTCTTCTCCAATCTGAGTTTTGCTCAAGTCTCGAATAAACTCAAGGACATATTCGAAGAAATTCTGACCGTCGGTCGGGATGGTTTGTGGATTCCGAACAGCTATGATAACTGAACCTAGCAAAATAGTAATTACGACCCAAGAAGTGATGAGTACTTGGGCATGAATTTGAAAACCTCCTATTTGCCAATAGAAGTGTTGGCCTACTTCTACACCCGATATATCATATAACCCCTTGAATGTTTTAATGGAACATGGTGTAATATTCATATTGTCCTCTGATAAAAATTGAACTTCAAAAAAGGAATTCTTTTGATTCAAGCATCTCTTTCTCAACTCAGCAACTTGAAGTATTAATCTTATATTTAGGATACCAAGAAATCACATCAGATCATAATATATATCAATACCCCTTAATATATATCAATATTCCCCTTCTTTTATCTATGCAAAACAAAAAAGAATAGTAACTGATCCTATAAATCTACGCAGTTGCTTAAGAATTCACTATTCTTCTTAAATCAACGATTTCTTATATAGAGAGAACGGCCCTCAGAAATTGCAAATACTAATTTGTTAAGAATTAATCGAATTGAAGTCATAGTGTCATCGTTGGCAGGAATCGATATATTCGCGAGATCTGGGTCACAATTTGTATCGACTAAAGAAATAGTAGGAATCCCCAAAATGGCGCATTCCCGAAGAGCTATATACTCTTTTTGCTGATCAAGGACGATCACAATGTCAGGCAACCTCGTCATATATTTGATCCCGCCGAGATATCTTTGCAAGGTAGATAATTTTCTCTTTAAGATTGCCGCATCTCTTTTTGGGAGATGGTGGAATTTTCCCATTTTTTCTTCTGCTCTTAAGTCTCTAAATTGAGAAAGTCTAGTTTTGGTAATCGCCCAATTTGTTAACATACCACTGAACCACTTTTTATTAACATAATGACAACGAGATCTTATTGCAGCTGATGCTACTAAATCCGCTGCTCTTTTTTTGGTACCAACAATTAAGAAGCTTTTTCCCTGACTTGCTGCATCAAAAACTAAATCACAAGCTTCTGATAAAAAACGAGCTGTTCTAGCGAGATTTGTAATATGAGTACCTTTACGCTTTGCCGAGATGTAAGGGGCCATTTTAGGATTCCATTTCTTAATACCATGACCAAAATGAACTCCCGCTTCTATCATCTCTTTCAAATTGATGTTCCAATATCTTCTTGTCATTTTTTCCACACTTCCTTTTTTTTTTCTTTTTTTCGTCTTACCATTACGGAATTAATTTCTTTTTGAAGATTAAGAAAGAGCCGAAATAACTTGAAATAAATAATAATTCTTCCGATGGGACCTTCTACTCAGAATTGACCATTGATACACGGTATAAACATAGCCTTAATGAATTAACTCACTTCTTTTATTTTACTTATTTAAATAAAAAAAAATCAGACCTGTTAGCATTCTAAGGTCAAAAGTATAGTTTAAATTATAAAGTAAAACAAAATTGCTTTATGTATACTTAAATCGTATAAATAGGGGTAAACGGGGCTTCTGATGTTTCATAGAAATTGTTTGTTACGTCAGAATCAGAAGAAACTAATTCTGTATGGAGAAACGAAATATCTCTCATTTCCGACGCGAATATATTTTTTTTTTGAATTTCGAAATAAAGGTTCTTGTCTTGTGGGGAGCGATGCACAAATTTTTGGAATCCGGTACCAACAGGTATAATCCCCCCCAGAACTACGTTTTCTTTCAGGCCTTTCAACCAATCAATACGACCTCGTAGGGCAGCTTTTGCTAAAACTCGAGCAGTTTCTTGAAAACTTGCTTCAGATATGAAACTTTGGGTATTCAGGGAAGCCCTTGTTATTCCCAATAAGATTGCCCGATAATAGATCGATTCATCTAAAGCCCGCCCTGCCCGTTCCGCTCGCAATAGTCCTATTAATTCCCCAGGTAAAAAAACATTAGACATTCCATCTTCGGAAACCCTTACTTTTGATGTTACTTGGCGTATAATAATCTCTATATGTCTATTATGGATCTGTACCCCTTGGGATCGATAAACCTTTTGTATCTTATTAACCAAAGAGATACGACTTTGGGCTATGGTTAGCTCAGCTCCAATCAAGAATCCCCAGGGAACCCCAAGAATTCTTGGTATACGTTCATTCCAATCCTCAATTCTCCTTTCGAGATTCGACGATAGTGAATCAATTGAACGCGCTTCGAAGATTTGTTCTACTTTTGGAAGACCTTGCGTTATATCACTAGATCTTGATTTTTCATATATAAACGTAACTAACCTATCTCCTTTGTAAAGGATTTTTCCATAATGACCATGAACAGTTGCTCCTATAGTGGCCAAATAAGGCTTAGCTGCTCTTAGAACAAAGGAGTCCATATTAACAATGAAAATTTGACCTGATTTTTTTATGTGCGATTTAAATAGACATACATTTTTACAAAAAAATTGTCCAAGGTGAATTATTGCCGGTGTCTCTTCCCACGAGTCATGATGGAGAAAGTGCCAATTCAAATGGAATGGCTCCAACATGATGTTACTGTCGAAATTAGAAATCCTTTGATTTTCGTCTATTAAAGAGTATTTAAGTCCTTGAAGTACTTGGAAGGTTTGTTTCAAATTTTCAACGAACAAGTATTTTTTTAACAAGATCCGATTATGTGTTAATAAATAGTAAGATGAATAAAAATTTGATATACTAGGTACAATAGCGCCTAAGAGCCCAAAAATATCTCGAATAGGAATTCTAGGATTCGATTCTTTTACCGCATTGGGATATTTTGAATTCTTGAATAAACCAATTCGAGAACAGTTGGATGCCGGCAAAATCATCAAAGAGGTATATTCTTTATTTCGATTCAACAAGGTGCCAATAGCTTCTTGATGTTGGCTAAGTGATTGAATCTTCGCCTTGGAATAAAAGGAATTGGTATTGTTGCGATCTAACCTATTATTGGGAATCAGTTCTACACTTGTCCTATCATACCTTCTTCGTGTATACGAAGTAGTAGACTTGACTAACTCAATTCTTAGGAAACCGCGAATCAGATCATTTGTTCTTACCTCAACAAGAGAAGCACGAGCCCCCTCTTTTTCTTCGTGTTCCCAATTCACTACTAAGCAAGTTCGAACGAATTGACTATTCGTGTGATAAATTCTTTGAGTTAACTTGCTATTTTCATGAGAAATAAAATTGACAAGTAGAAGTTGGAGATTATCCTCTTCTTGCAGGAGATCCTGCGGGAAAAGTGTTGCTAAATTTCTCCCTTCGTCCATTTGATATGCGACTGCAGGTCGAACCGAAACAAAATACTTTTCCTTGCTTTTTAGAATTTTTTTCCGTTGAACATAAACCCAATTTTTCCTTTTTTTTGATTCCTTAGAGTCCTTTTTTTCTCTTTCTGGTGGTATCAAACTGCCACCTAATATCTTATCCGCCTCTTCAGGAAAATGAATATCTCCGGAAAATATTTGGAGTTCTGTATGGCTTTTTTTTCTCTTCACTCGGACCAATCCGCCTAGTCGACTTCTTGTATTTTTTGTGAGTTGTGTATCGACTCCAATAATACTATTGTCAAGTACCTTTAGGGGTGAGGATCTCGGCAAGATATGCAGTTCTTGAAGAATGAAAAAAAACCGATCTACTTCTTTTTGGTATTTTAGACTAAATTCTTTTGTTCCTCGATGCTCAATAAAACCCTCTTTTTTTAAGATGGAATCTTTCTCCGGGCTCCCATATTCGTCTTCTGAGTCTTCCTCTGAGTCTTCTTCTAAAGTCCCATATTCCTTCTCTGAGCCATCTTCAGAGCTCCCATATTCTTCTTCTGAGTCTTCTTCTAGAGTCCTATATTTGTCTTCTAGGATTTCATATTTGCCCTCTCCCTCTCGGGTCTTATATTCGTTTTCTGGGCTCCCGTATTCTTCCTCTGAGTCTTTCTCTGAGTCTTTCTCTAGAGTACTATATTCGTCCTCTAGGATCCCATATTCATCTTCTAGGGTTTCATATTCGTCCTCTAGAGTCCTATATTTGTCTTCTAGGATTTCATATTTGCCCTCTCCCTCTCGGGTCTTATATTCGTTCTCCGGGCTCCCATATTCGTCTTCTGAGTCTTCCTCTCGATCTCGAGTCCGATACTCTTCCTCTCGAGTCCTATACTCTTCTTCTAGGGTCCGATATTCTTCCTCTAGGGTCCTATATCTAAATTTAACAATTCCTGAACCCCTTTTATCTTTTCTGTATCGTGGATCGTCAAAATAAGCAAAAATAGTATTTCTACGTAAAACACCCATAAAGGGTATTTCAATTGAAATACCCGAACAGGATATTAGCTCTTTCTCTTGTTCTTGATGATATTGTAATGGAACGACGAACCTATTTCTTCGCTTTTTCGCCAACAAATCCGAGTTATCTTGAAGAATAGAAGGATAGACAAAATTCCAATGACCGTTGGACACGATTCGATCTGGCATTAAATAATCAAGAATTTCCCTATCTTTTTTACCAAAAGTATCCAACAGTCTATGGCTTACTTGATCATTAGCCATTGATAGGTCAAAGATATATCTTCCATGAACAGAAAAAGAATAAGTATTCATTTGATCTTGATCCTTGTGGAGCGAAAAAGATGCTATACTGGATCTGCACATACTTACTGACAATATCCATAAATGGCTTGTTTTTGGTAATCGACGAAGATTACCATATTGATATTCGGGCGCATGGTAAACATCAGTACTCCAGTGCATTTCCCCGTCTGATTCGGAATAAATATGCTTTTGTATCTTTTCTTTAAAATGCAAAGTAGATGTTCCGGCACGAATCTCCGCAATTACTTGTTCGGATTCTACATATTGATCATTTTGCACTAGAATCAAGCTTTTTAACGGAATATTCACACTATGTAGAATATCCTGACTCTGAATAGTTACATGCAAGTCTATATAGCATAGAAAAGCAGGTTGTCCATGACGGGTACGTGTGGGGTGAACTAAATCCTCATTGAATTGGATTTTTCCATTCGAGGGGGATCGTACAAGATCGGCAGTACCCCCTGTGAATACTCCACCAGTATGAAAAGTTCTTAATGTTAGTTGAGTTCCTGGCTCCCCAATTGATTGACCCGCAATAATACCTACAGCTTCCCCCAATTCGACCAGATCCCCATGAGTGGGACTCCGCCCATAACATAATTGACAGATCCAAGATGTGCTCCGGCAAGTAAAGGGGGTTCTAATATATATTGGTTGTGCTCGAAACGGTTGGGCTCGAAAGGCAGTTATGAATCGATTGACTAATCCAATTCCAATATCTTGATTTCGAGCAGCAATGCATCGTGAACCAATATATATATCGTCTGCTAATACACGACCAATTAGTGTTTGGACAAAAATTTTTTCCGTCATCCCATTTTGAGGACTTACAGAAATACCTCGGATAGTACCACAATCTCTTCTACGCACAAGAACATGTTGAACCACTTCAACAAGTCTACGTGTAAGATAGCCAGCATCTGCTGTTCGTACAGCAGTATCTACAACCCCTTTTCGGGCTCCGTAGCAGGAAATTATATATTCTGTCAAAGAAAGTCCCTCGCGTAAATTGCTTTGAATAGGTAAATCAATCATTTGTCCTTGAGGATCCGCCATTAACCCTCTCATACCTACTAATTGGTGTACCTGAGATGCATTTCCTCTGGCTCCTGAAAAAGACATTAGATAGACTGGATTAGAAGGATCCGTTATTCGAAAATTCGAATTCATTTCTTGTTTCAAATATTCACTTGTAGCATACCATATCTCAACGGATTGGCGTAATTTTTCTACCGCGTGTACAGCCCCATAATAATAGTGTTTCTCCAAAAGAAAACTCTGTTGTTCCGCATCTTGGACTAACCATCCTTTAGAGGGTATTGTTAAAAGATCCTCGATTCCTAAAGAAATCGATGTAGTAGTGGCTTGATGGAAGCCCAGAGTCTTTATTTGATCCAGTATATGGGATGTATATCCCATTCCGAAATGATCTATTAATCTGCTAATAAGTCCTTTCATAGCAGTTCCGTCTATTTCTTTATTATGAAAGACCAAATTGGCCCGTTCCGCCATACATAAGTACCCCCTTTTTTAGCTGAGTAGGATTCGACAATTGCTGAGTAGGATTCGACAATGGGCCTGAGTCAGTGATTCGAAAACTTAATTTACTCCCTTTCCTCAATCTGGATTTGCGCGGCAAAAAAGATGGTACTAGTGAAATCGGAATGCCCCCCGAAAGGGGCATCGCCGAATCTAACTTCCTTGTTTAGATAGTGTATGAATAGGCCCGACTAAATCCTTGTATGGCTTCCTCTATTTCTCTATAAAAAGAAATATGACCAAGAGTGGTTCGAATGTATATAGAACGGATTTCTTTTTTTCTATTTCCCACTACCAGATAGTGGGCATAAATCTCATGATAAGTCCCAAAAGATTCATATTGAACTTCAATCGGAACTTCTCTTGACCCAACGATGCGTTGATCTAGTTTCCATCGGAGCCACAAGGGACTGTTTAAACCGATTCGTTTCTGTCTATAAGCTCCCAGTGCATCATAGGAATTAGAAAAATGGGGTTCTTTATCTTTCGTATACTTATAATAATTGTTATTATTGTAGTTTACTTTTTTATTTGGGGAGTTTCCACAACTATTATATCTATTTGCACAAATACCTCGACGGTTTCCAATCGTTAATACATAAAGTCCGATAAGCATGTCTTGGGTTGGCACGCAAATAGGATCTCCAATAGCGGGAGACAGGAGATTCATATGAGAAAACATAAGTAAACGGGCTTCCGCCTGAGCTTCCAAGGATAAAGGTAGATGAACAGCCATTTGATCCCCATCAAAGTCCGCATTGAAACCCTTACATACTAATGGATGTAAACAAATAGTACGCCCCTCTACTAAAGTGGGTTGGAAGGCCTGTATGCCTAATCTATGCAGGGTAGGCGCTCTGTTCAACAGTACAGGATGTCCCCGCATAACTTCTTGAAGTATTTCCCATACAACGGGTTCCTTTTCCCAAATTTTCCTTTTAGCAATCCTGACATTAGAAGTAGCACGTTTCGTGATTAAATCGCGAATTACAAATAGCTGAAAAAGCTTTATTGCTATCTCTAGAGGTAATCCACATTGATGTAATGAAAGCGAAGGACCCACAACAATGACAGAACGCCCCGAGTAATCGACCCGTTTCCCAAGCAGAGTCTCGCGAAACCTCCCCTCTTTACCCTCAATTACATCTGAAAGTGATTTGTATACTTTATTGTGACCATCCCTTATTGGTTGCCCGCGGGACCCACTATCAAGAAGCGTATCCACGGCTTCTTGTACCAATTTTTCCTGGCACATTACTAAATCTGCTGGTGCTAATTCACTTCTTTTTAATAGATAGGCAAGGTTATTGTTCCGACGGATAACTCTCTTATAAAGTTCATTAATATCCGAAGTCACTACTTTATCCCCAGACCTATAAACAATGGGTCTCAATTCGGGAGGAAGAACCGGTAAATTGTACATACGAATGTCAATCTTCATTTTTGTATATTAATACACTGGTAGGGGTCGATCAGGCAAATCCCAAAGCTGACCCCCGAACTGCTGCCGGACTGCTCTACTGATCTTCTCTCTCTTCAGACTCACTGAACCTTCTCAAAGACTCCTTTTGCACTGAGAACATCAGAAAATAAGAAATCCTTCTCACAAGAAGGCAAACCTTGTACGTTGATCGAATCTTCTTTCGCATCCAGAAGAGAGGCCGTGGGCTATTCGAGAGAGTGGTTCAGGTGACTACCGGAGTCATTGATTAAGCAGGTCAGATGGGCTTAGTAGGGCTCGAACCTACAATATCACCGTTATGAGCGGTACGTTTCAACCAATTAAACTATAAGCCCAATCGGATCTCTACATGCCGGGAAGAGCGGACAGAAAGAGGAGACCTTTGCTCTATCTCCTTCTTCCTCTTCCCGGGGCCCCGGAGTTTGGCAAGCCCTATTAAAGAAGCTAAGTGACTTTCGTCACTCAAGTAGTGACCGTTAGGGCGACCACTTGTACTTCTAGGCCTTGGCGACCTATAGTCTTGTTACGCAACACAGCTTCACTCGATTCAGTAAATCAATAGTTCAAACCAGCCCACTAATAGCTTAGATAGTGGCCCTTCCACTTTGGTATAGTTGACCCTACCTATTGACTCAAGGTTCATAGGAAGGGGGAACCCAGACGTAGTGGGATGTAGGCTTCAGTTGTTTTGGTACTTTTTCACTACCTACGTCTTATTATTTATTTTGTAACCGGCTTTTCACCGGCAGGTCAGTAGGCCTTTTAGAAGGCGAACAAACGAAAGTTCTCCGCGGGCGCTATCTTGTTCGCTTTTGTCAACTGAAGTCGCGCGTAGCGCCAACTAACTGATAGCTGATAGAGCGCGGAGCCCCGAGTCTAAGCGAGCAGAGCCATTTCTTTGTCGTCAAAAGAAAAAAAAGTACTAAAGGCGAAGGGCATTCTGTTGTACAGCTACTTTGGTTTTGGTATAGTTACAAAGGTAACCGGTAGGTGACTGTTGAATCGACAGTAGTTACGAAAGGGGGAAATAGCTCAGTTGGTTAGAGTGCTGGTCTGTCACGCCAGAAG
>AP72_2010_repI_A01DRAFT_1000135_pt1 | contig 12540 bp, 8 predicted proteins | sample AmaPasreplicIA01_FD_9191 | JGI IMG/M metagenome (IMG submission 9191) | reverse complement strand
TGTACCGTCCTACTGACAATGGCGCGTTACCCGCAGCGTGCTGGTAAGAGATGAGAAAAACGGCGCCGATGGCTACAAAAAAGACAATCACACCTATACGCGCGGTTTTGTGCTTCAGTCTTTCGTACGCATATTCGCCCCTGAGGCGATAAAGATCACCCAGGGCCAGCTGTTTTTCCCGCACCAGCCAGTAATCGACAATCAAAACCCCGGCAATCGACGCTAGTCCGCCAGAATAGCCTCCCAGCCAGATAAAAATATAGCCTGAAGGATCAGCCAGTAGCCGCCATGGTTGCATCAGTATGCCAATGATGCCGGTGATTAGCCCGCCGGTACGAAACGAAATCCAGCGGGGAAAAGCATTGGCGAAATCGTTTGCCGGAGAAACAACGTTGGCGGCGATGTTCACCGCCAGGGTGGCGACGACCACGGTAAACATCGAGATTGCCACCACAAAAACGTTCTGAAACTGGCCGACCAGCTTCATGGGATCCCAAAGCTCTTCCGCCTTCATGTGCGGATAAATTACTACCGCGGCTGAAGTGATCATTACACCCATGGCGGCAAACACAGTCATCGTCGTCGGTAGGGCCGCGACTTGTCCCACCATCTGTTCCCGCTGGCTGCGACCAAAGCGGGTGAAGTCCGGCATGTTCAGGCTGAGCGTGGCCCAGAACCCAATCATCGCCGTTAATGACGGAATAAAAATGACCCAGAACTCCGAGACAGTGTGAAACTTGCTTTGTTGAGTCAGCAGATAACCCAGACCGTTTGCCCTCCAGATGGCCCAACCCAACAACAGGGCAGTCATGATGAGCACGAAAGGAGCGGCCCAGTTCTCGACTTTTCTCAGCAGATCCATGCCGCGATAGACGATGAAGATGTTAAGTCCCCAAAAGATGAAGAACGACAGCCACTGCGTGCCCATGTGATCGAGGTATGGACCGCCGAGCAGACCATTCCAACGGGGAATGATTGCAGCGAAGAGTGTATTCAGCGCTTCTCCCCCAATCCATGCCTGAATGCCAAACCAACCGCACGCGACGATGGCCCGCATCAGCGCCGGCACGTTTGATCCGTAGGTGCCGTATGAGGCGCGGGCGAAGACCGGGAAGGGAATTCCGTACTTCGTTCCGGGGTGGGAGTTCAGCAGGATCGGAATCAGCACAATCATGTTTCCGAGCAGAATCGTGATCAGAGCCTGCCACCAGTTCATGCCGGCGCTGATCAGACCCGAAGAGAGCATGTAAGTCGGAATACAGTGGGCCATGCTGATCCAAAGCGCGGCATAGTTATAGGTGCTCCAATTGCGTTCGGAGACCTTGACCGGGGCGAGGTCGTGATTGAAGAGCGGGCTGGCGCTGATGTCTGCAAACGCGTCCGCCTTGAGTTCGACGCGGCCGTCGGGATGTTGGATTGTCTCTTTGACGTTACTCAATTGTTAACTAATGCGGATAGTGTCAATACATTACGGATTTTGGCAAGCATTAGATTTGCAAGAGCACTTATGAACCACGAATTACCCGAGGTGAGACTCGTCTTTCTTCGTGTGATTCGTGGTTTCAATTACCAATGCGTAAGACGCCACAATTACGACATGATCCAATCTCAACTATCGCTGCGACTCGTCAATGAACTTCCGCACATCGCCGCGCAATTTTCCGAGCTGCTTCTCGTCGATATACATCATATGCCCGGCTTCATAATAGCCGGTTGAGAAGTTCTTCAGCAGACCCGGATCCAGGCTGATGTGATGCAGCGTGTACTGCACCGCGAAGTAAGGAGTGGCCATATCGTAATAGCCCATCGCCACGAAAATTCTCAGGTACGGATTGCGTGCCAGCGCATCGCGCAACGCCACGCTGGTGTCGACGTACCCATTGTTCGTGCCCCAGTTCCAGGGCCCGATGCCGCCGCCGAGAATGTAGTATTCGAGGTCGCTCTTATAATTCAGCTCGCTGCGCACATAGTTGTTGAAGGTTGAAGTGTATGGGGGACGAATCGCGGCCTCACTGGCATCAAAGTCGGGACCGGCGCTCACGTAGCTGGAGTCATAACCTTTGAACCGCGCATCGAGACGGCCAATCGATCGCTTTTCATCGCGCAGCAATTCCTTGCGGAAGAAATTGAGCGACACGCGGAGGTTCGCGTTGTCGATGAATTTCGGATCGAGACCGGTGAAGTGCGCCAGTTTGTTGATGGCCTCCTGGCGTTCAGAGGCGTTCATCCGATCGCCCTTTTGCAGTGCCAGCGTGTAACCGTTCGCGGCCCAGTCTTCAGCTTCGGCTACGACTTTCTCGACAGATTTCGATTGCATATCGCGCGGCAACTTCTTGTGATACCAGGCCGTCGCCGCATAAGACGGCAGATACATGATGTAGGGAAGATCATTGCCTGAGGCAAAGTCCGTCGTTTCAAAATTCATGATGGTCGAGATCAGCACGATGCCGTTGAAAGCAATGCCGCGCCCGATCAGATAACCAGACAAAGCTGAGGCTCGCGTCGTGCCGTAGCTCTCGCCCGCCAAAAAGAGTGGCGAGGTCCATCGCTCGTATCGCACAAGGTACATGCGAATGAACTCGCCGACTGACTCGATGTCGCCCTGAAGACTGAAAAATCTTGACCCGGTTTGCGGGTTCAAGGCGCGGCTGTATCCGGTGCCGACCGGATCAATAAAGACCAGATCGGTTTGGTCGAGCCACGTGTATTGATTGTCTACCAGGTGATAGGGCGGCGGCGGCATGGTGCCGTCGGCGTTCATGGGCACGCGCTTCGGCCCAATCGCACCCATATGCAGCCATACCGAGGCCGAGCCCGGGCCGCCATTGAATGAAAATGTGAGCGGCCGCTCGTTCCGGTTCTCGACGCCGTCGAGGGTATAGGCCATGAAAAAGATCCGCGCTTCAGTTTCGCCGTCGCGATTCTTGATCGGCATCATGCCGGTGGTCGCAGTGTAGCGCAGTTCCTTCCCGCCGACTGTAATCGAATGGTGCGTGATGACTGGCGGCTCTTCGGGAACAGGTGTCGGGCTACCTTGCGGTCGCTGGCCAGTCTGACCTCCAGGTTGAGTAGTCGTCGTGGTGGTTGTGGTCGTGGCTGGCTGTTGGCCGCCACCACCGCCGGGACGTTGTCCCCGGCCTTGACCTTGACCGTCAGGGGCTTGCGCGAACAGAGCAAGAGAAAGCAGAAGGGCTGCGAGCATGATTTATTAACCTTTCACACGGGTCTTGAAGGCAACAGCAAGGCGGCCATAGTAAGCCAAACGTGAGGAGCCGACAAGTGTTATGAAGTCAGAACTGGGAGCGGTAGCGATCGGGCTCTAACATTGACGATTGCCAATTTCCAATTGCCGATTAGCGTTGGGCAAGAAATCGGCAATTGGCAATAGAACGGCCGGGTCGCTACTGCTCCCGGTTCTGACTTCATTCGAATTTCGGCTTGCCGCTTCTGATCTTTCGATAGCTGCCGGCGGCGTTGACGTTATGACCAAATCCGCAGGTCGCATCATCGCCGTCCTGCTTCACCACCAGCTTGCCGGGCAGAAACGTCAAAGTGATCTTGCAACCCTGTGTATCCTCAGGAATAAAAGTCGCGACATTGCCTTCGATCGTGGCTTCGCCGCTGGCTTCACCCATGTTCACGCTCTTTGACAGCGTGTGATAGATGCCGCTGAATTGCACTTTCAATTTGTTATGGCCCAGCGCGAGGATGCGAAACTCGTTGTCATAATATTTGTAGACGCCGTTCGCTTGCGCGGCGGTGACCACTTTTGAGTTTTGCGAGTTCGCGTGTGGCGAGTGGAAAGCGGCTGCCACCACGAGGATTAATGCCAGAGAGGGTATTGCGGAAATTCTTTTCATATTAGTTTTCTTAATGGCTGCCGAACCGGTTTGTTTCAAATCCACTGACCATTCGGTACTTGTTTTCATTCACACCTGGCTGGAGTAGCCCTCCCTGACGGTCGGGCTTCTGACACGATCGCGAACCTAATAGCAATCAGATTGTCCGTCAGATCCGCATTGAAACATGTATGGGAACTCTGCTTTAGTCAAGCGCTCAGTCGACCCCCAAACTCTCGTCTGGCTATAACGATCGGCAGTCCACCCCAAACGCTGCTTGGCCATCCAGGTTGATCGCAAGGCCGCCTCTTCGCGATCCCCAAGCAGGTGACGCGCTTCGTGCAGCAGGACGGCCGCCCGCTCGGTGTCGTCAACTGCCGTGTTAAAAAATTCCGGGTAGAGAGTCACAATTTCAAAAGGAAAATTCGTAGCGGCGAAAGCGTCGCGATGACCGAGGTAGCGGTTCCACCAGTTATCAGTGCTCCGAAACACGGTAGCATGACGGAGTATAAAAGCCTCGCGGCGGAATCCGCGCAGCTCGAGCAAGCTGGTGGCGACATCAACCTTTAGATATTGGTCGGGTTGGAGCCCCTCAGAGCTGATGAGCAATGAGAAATACCAGATAATCAGGATGATCAGTGTCGCGCTGACAATCCACATGATTCTCCTGAGTAAACTACGCCGCGGCGGTTTTGTGGCCGCCTCAGCTTCGTTTGGCGGCAACGCTAAGTCGCCCTCTTCTGCGAGTAAGCCTCCGCACCGACGGCAATGTTCATCTGTGCCGATGTTAACCAGGCCACAGTTAGCACATTTTCTTCGCGAAACATGAGGGGTGGAGTCTTGATTCATGAAAAACTAGCTGTCCACATTCGTGGTTATTTCAGATGCATTTGCTCGGGCCAACTGAGCGATCCACGAAATCACACGCACAGACACGGAACCAAAATTCGTTTTCGATCTGTTTCGTGTTTTTCGTGGATCGTATTGTTAATCCACTTTCAGATTACGCCTTAACAAAAGCGCTAACGCTAGCGATCGGATCAGTAGTCGCTGTGTAATCAGAGGTGCGATGATCCGGTCGCTACCGCTCTCGGTTTCTGACACCATCAAATTGCTGCACACTCGCCGCGTTTGAGGAACTGGCCGGCGCCGGATTTACCTTTGAACTCGCCTTTATTGATCACGATTGACCCACGCGAAAGCACGGTCTCGACCGCGCCCCTGATCGTCTTGCCTTCATAAGCGCTGTAGTCGACGTTCATGTGATGCGTCTTGACAGAGAGCGTTTGCTCCTGATTCGGATCGAAGATCACTATGTCCGCATCCGAGCCGACGGCGATGGTGCCCTTCTTCGGAAAGAGCCCAAACATCTTCGCCGCCGCGGTAGAGGTAAGTTCCACGAATCGATTAAGCGAAATGCGGTTCTCGATGACGCCGTTGTAAATAAGCGACACGCGATGCTCGACGCCGGGCGCACCATTGGGAATTTTGGTGAAGTCATCTTTGCCGAGTTCCTTCTGCTCCTTCATGCAAAACGGGCAGTGGTCGGTCGAAACGACCTGCAAATCGTCCATCTTCAAACCTTTCCATAACTCGATCTGATTGGCTTTCTCACGCAGCGGCGGCGTCATCACGTACTTGGCGCCGTTGAAGTCTTCACCGTAATCAGCAATCGAGAGGAAAAGGTATTGCGGACATGTCTCAGCGAAAGCAGGGATGCCGCGATCGCGCGCCTCACGTACCTGATTCAATGCATCGGCGCAGGAAAGGTGCACAATGTAAACCGGGGACTCAGCCATTTCTGCGATTGCGATCGCGCGATGCACGCCTTCAGCTTCGGCGATCGTGGGGCGCGTCAGGGCGTGATACTTAGGCGCGGTATGACCCTGTTCGAGCGCGCGTTTGATGATCTCGTTAATCACGATCCCGTTTTCTGCATGCATGCAAATCAGGCCGCCGCGGGCGCCGGCGGCGGACATCGCCCGAAAAATCGTCGCATCGTCGACCAGAAATACACCCGGGTAAGCCATGAACATTTTGAAGCTGGTCACGCCTTCATCCATGACGGTATACATTTCCTCGATTTGCCGGTCCTCGAGTTCAGTTGTAATCAGGTGAAACCCGTAATCGATGGCGCACTTGCCTTCGGCTTTTTGGTGCCAGTTGTCGATACCCTGAATCAGCGATTCCCCTTTGTACTGCACGGCGAAATCAATAATTGAGGTGGTCCCGCCGTGCGCCGCCGCGATCGTGCCGGTGCGAAAGTCATCAGCGGAGGTTGTGCCGCCGAAGGGAAGCTCCATATGGGTGTGCGGATCGATGCCGCCGGGGATGACATACTTCCCGGTGGCATCAATCGTCACGTCGGCATGCATATCGAGCTTAGCGCCGATGGTATTAATCTTTTCGTCATCGATGAAGATGTCGGCTTGGTAATTGTCGGTGGCGGTGATTATTTGGCCGTTAGTGATTAGGGTTTTCATTCTTTTGTCCATCAGGTGAGTTCTTCTCCGATGGGAGTGACACGTTTATAGGGCGAAGATTGAAATAAATCAACCATGCGTTTTGATCGTGTGTCGTCCTGATTTTCAATTCATGTCGAGATGCTGCCGGGTTTTGAACCACGAATTAACACGAAACGAGAGTCTTACTTCGAGGGCATTCGTGGTTTCAACTTATCTCGATGCAGTCTCTGAATTTGAACCACGAATTGACACGAAATCGGACTTTATTCGTGTGTGTTCGTGGTTTCGATGGCGCTGCAACGGTGTCCTGGCAAAAATAAAATCAACCGAGATCCTCACGAAACTCGGTTGATTCCCAACACTCATTAGTTGCTTGCTACTTCACCATCTCGCTCGTCAACAGCGCCCCTCCCAGGCTGGGAATAGTGGCGCTGATCTTCACGACTTTGTGTGAGTCTTTTGCAATCCAGAGCGTTTGCTTGTCCGCTTCGTCATCAGCCGAGACTGATTCGACCCTGAACGCATCGAAGGTGCCCGCGGGAACGGTGATGCTTTCCATGCCCAGCACCTTCAACTGCCGCAACTGCGGTTTTTGCTTCTGCACATCAAAGTTACGAAATGTCGTGCTGTAGTTCGTCGCCAAAGGCAAATGCGCCAGCACGTCAAAGGCGCCCGCGCCGTCCGCAAACAACACCCCGCCAAGGTCGGCCGAAATAGGCTTTGACGCGCCACTCTGGGTCATAGTGCCGCTCACTTTGTTGTCCTTGAAATCGAGTTCGATCTGGACGCCGCTCTGGTTGATCGAGCGATGCTTCAAAATCAACGTGCCCTTTTCAATCGTCGAAGCGTCGATAATCTTTCCGAACGCTGGTGACTCGGCAGTTTCGGTGGCAATCCAGCTCCCACCATCTTCCTTGATCTCGGTGGTCGTGGTCAGCGGGATCGTCTGGCCTTGAACCGCAAGGGTGGCTTTGTAGTTTGAAACGAGCGCGTTTAAATCCATAGCCGGCTTGGGCGCGCCGGCGCTTGCTTCAACTGGTTTCGGCCTCGTGACCGTCTTCACATCGACGGTTATTTCCTTCAGGCGGGCAGCTACTTCAGGTGTTGCGCCTTCCTGATAACGGCCGCCGAGATATTTCGCGAAGAATTTTTCGGCCTGTGAGAACATCGCCATATTGTTTACGGGGCGATGAAAACCGTGCCCCTCGTCAGGCGCCACGATGTACTCGACCGGAAATCCGCGATCACGTAAGGCAATCACAATCTGATCCGCCTCGCGCTTGTTTACTCTTGGATCATTCGCACCCTGGACCACGAGCAAAGGCGTCTTAATCTTGTTGGCCGAATTCAATGGTGATTGCCGATCGAGTTGCGCTTTGCCCTCGGGCGTGGTCGGATTGCCCATGCGTTGATAGAAGAGCTGGCGGCCGGCTTCCCAGTAAGGCGGGATCGTCTCCAGCAACGTGTTGAGATTTGAGGGCCCAACATAATCGACTGCCGCTGCGTACAAGTCAGGAGTAAAAGTGACACCTGCCAGCGTCGCATAACCGCCGTAGGATCCACCCATGATGCCGACGCGTTTCGGATCGGCGATGCCCTGAGAGATGAGATACTTCACACCCCAGGTGATATCGTCCTGCATCTTATCGCCCCACTGCTTGTTGCCGGCGTCAATGAATTTCTTGCCGTAACCGGTTGAGCCGCGAAAGTTCGGTTGCAGCACCGCATAACCGCGATTGGCCCAGAACTGCGCGAACGAGTCATAACCCCAGTTATCACGCCCCCAGGGACCGCCGTGTGGAAACGCCACCAGCGGCAGGTTTTTCGCTTCCACGCCTTTCGGCAAAGTCAGGTACGCTGGAATCTCGAGCCCATCTGAAGACTTGTAAGTAATCGACTTCATCGGGGCGAGGTAATCGCGATTCAATTTTTCACGAATATGATATTGCAGCGTTAGTTTCTTAGTGCCGCGATCGAACAAGTAGCACTCGCCGGGATTCGTATCGCTTCCCACGTCGATCAGCCAAAGCCGCTCATCTTTAGTTCCGGAAGCGAAATCGATGTCCATTCCCGGAAACTGTTTCTTGAGCAGCTTATAATCGGCTTCGTACGATTTATCTTTAAAGTAGACGCGCTCGCGATCATCCACATAGGACGTCGCCACGAGTTCATCGGTAACTTCTGAGAAAGTGGCATTCTCCAGATCGACGCGCTTCAGCGGATCGGATTCAACCAGTTCTTCTTTGCCGGTGGCCGGATCAAACAATTCCAGCTGGGTCAGGTCGATCCCTGGGCCCTTATTGGTCTCGAAATAGACCCGCTGTCCGTCTTTGTGATACCGAACGGGCCCGCATCCTTCGAACACGTTGCACGAATAGACTTTGGTGAAGCCTTTGTCATCAACGCGCAGGACTTCCGTGTCGCCATTGTCATTGACCCGCGTAGCTAATCGCAATTGATCTTTCAAATCGAAGGTCCAGCCGACGATCCGTTCCGTGTTCTGGCGCACGAGCGTGCGTTCGCCGGTTGAAATCTTCACTTTGTAGAGATCGTGCCACGATTTATCCCGGTCATTGATCGCGACATACAGAAAGTCAGGCTCAGTGCGCGGCACGGCGACGATCTGTGCTTGCACGCCCTTAAGATCGGTGAGATTGCGAGCAGTCGGGACCTCCTTTCCTGAGGCCGGCGCGTCGTTAGGATTCACGGCGTACAAAAGATAGTTTTCATCACCAGCCTTGTCCTGGACGAACAGGATGAATTTCCCATCACGGCTCCAGAAGTACCCGGGGATCGGCCGCGTGGTGTCGGCAGTAATTGGTTTCGCTTTGTCGAAAGGTTCATCCGTGCGCTTGATCCAGATGTTGCGCGTGTCCTTGAACGGTTTGATGAAAGCGATGAACTTGCCATCAGGTGAAATCTGAGCGCCGCTGATTTCAGGATCCCCGAAAATCAATTCGCGATCGATAATCGGGACCAGGCCTGATTTCTGAGCCCAGGCGGCCGTCACCGAGAGCATGAGCACGCCAAATAGCGCCGCGGTAAAAACAGATGACCAGCGGAGGTGAAGCTTGATATTCATAAAAACCTCATTTTGGGACGGATTTCGACTTCAGTCTGTAAGTTGATGATACGAGGCAGCGAAGCGTCAGGTTTCGCTGATTTGAGCGGCTCTGTTTTGACTTTTGAAGTAAGTCTGCGATGAGACTCGAAGTCTCCTTGAGAGGTTGGTGGCACTTTCTTCGTGCTAGTTCGTGTGGATTCGTGGATCGTCTTTGCCAAAGTTTGAGAACGATCCACGAAATCAAACGAAACGTCACGAACTGATAACACAAAACCACTGTTGCACTCCTGGGGAGCGCATTCATTTCAATTGGGTTTCTATAAACATCTCGCTCATATAGAGCGAAACCAGCGAAAGGAGGCAGCCACAAGGATCTTAGTTCAGCGCCGCAAAGCTGGCATCCAGCGCCGTTATCAACTCGTCGACCTGATCTTTTGTTGAATTGAGCATCATGCCGGTGCGAATGACATTGCCATAGAGGCCGCCTTTGCCTACCAGCACGCGGCGCTTCTTTGTTTCTTCGAAGACCCTGAGGACTGACTGCGGATCTGGTTCCTTGGTCTCACGATCTTTGACGAGTTCGATCGCCTGCATCAGGCCCATGCCGCGGACGTCGCCGATCACCGGATACTTCTCCTTTAAGCTTTCAAGCTGTTCGCGGAAGTAACCGCCGACCACCGCCGAGTTCTTCTTCAGATCGTCATCTTCGATCACCTTCAGCACCGCCAATGCGGCAGCACAGGAAACCGGATTGCCGCCGAAGGTCGAAAAGGTAAGACCGGGGAACTTGTCCGCGACCTCCGGCGTGGCGACGGTAATACCGATTGGTGCTCCGTTGCCGAGACCTTTTGCGGAGGTGATAATGTCCGGCTCGACATTCCAGTTTTCAATGCCAAACCATTTTTCACCGGTGCGACCCCAGGCGGTTTGCACTTCATCGGCGATGAAGAGGCCGCCGTGCTTGCGGGTGATTTCGACCGCGCGTTCGAAGTATCCGGCCGGAGGCACGATGAATCCACCTACGCCCAAAATCGGTTCAGCCATGAAGGCCGCGATCTCGCCGGTCGTCGTGGTCATGATCAATTCTTCAATATCATTGGCGCAGGCGAGTCCGCATTCCGGATAAGTGAGTTTGAAGGGACAGCGATAGCAGTACGGCGCGCGCGCGTGCACGAACCCGCCGACTTGCGGCGGCAAAGGCCGCCACGTTGCGTGACCCATGGCCGAAAGAGATGTCGCCGAACGTCCGCTGTAAGCGTGTCGCAGCACGACGATCTCATGACGCCCCGTCGCCAGCTTCGCCGCGTGCACCGCTGTATCATCGGCCTCGGTCCCGGAATTGGTGAAGAATGACTTCTTGAGCTTGCCGGGCGTAATCTGCGCCAGCTTTTCCGCCAGGTCTGATTGCGGCTGGTTGCTGTAGAGCGTCGACGTATGACTGATGGTATTAACCTGACTGATGATCGCTTCGTTAACTTTTGGATTCGCATGTCCGACACTCACCGTCAGCACGCCACCAAAGCAATCGAGATACTTGTCGCCTTTATCATCCCAGACATGCGCGCCTTCTCCTTTCACCAGCGCCAGCGGCTCCTGGTAATAAGTCGCGACCGCGGGGAAGAGAAATTCCTTGTGTTTGCGGACAGTTTCGGAGGGTGGCGTGGTTTTCGGTTCAGCAGTGCTCATTGCTTCTCACTTTCTAATTTGACTCTCATTTAAATGAAAGTATCAGATGGTAATCTTGCCGGGACAATCATATCGAGGGGAATTGAACCACGAACACACACGAATAAAGCCGCTCCTTTTTTGTCATTTCGTGGTTCAAATTGTTTTTGGCAGCAAACCCCGAGATACCCTTCCATTTCGGCTAATACAAGTTCCCCTCACGTTTTCTGCCAGTGTAATCAATGTAAACAACCTTCAATTCAGTATAAAAATCGAGTGCCGTCGAACCCTGCTCGCGTTCGCCGATGCCGGTGCCTTTGATGCCCCCGAAGGGAATGTGCGCTTCGCCGCCGGTCGTCGGCGAGTTGACATGGGTCATACCGGTTTCGATCTCTTCCACAAAGCGAAACATCGTGGTGGCGTCATTAGTGAAAATCGATGAAGATAAGCCGAACTCCGTATCGTTCGCGACCTGCATGGCCTCGTCAAAATCTTTCACCCTCATTACGCCCAAGACCGGCCCAAAGATTTCTTCACGCGCAATGCGCATATCGCTGGTCACATGATCGAAAACCGTCGGCTGTACGAAATAGCCTTTGTCCAGCCCGTTGCCCGATGCCCGTTCGCCGCCACAGACCAAAGTGGCTCCGTCTTCGCGTCCGATGTTGAGGTATTTGAGCACCGTATTGAACTGGTGCTCATCTACGCTGGGCCCAATTTCAGTCTGCGGATCGATGCCGTCTCCCAATCGCATCGATTGAGCGCGTTGCGCGATCCGCTCGACGAATTCATCGGCGATCTTGTCAATCACAATTGCGCGACTGGTGGCAGTGCAGCGCTGGCCGGTTGACCCGAACGCGCCTTGCGCGGTGTTCTCGACCGCCAGCTCCATATCGGCGTCTTCCAGTACCACCACCGGATTCTTGCCGCCCATCTCGCACTGGCATTTCGCGCCGCGGCGCGACACCTGTTCGTACAGACGAATGCCGACTGGGTTCGACCCGGTGAACGAAACAGCTTGCACTGCGGGATGATTGATAATTTCATCGCCGGCGTCCGATCCGGATCCGAGAATTAGATTCAAAACACCGGGCGGCATTCCGGCTGCTTCGAATATCTCGACAATGCGGACCGCGGTGCCTGGCGTGAGCGTCGCCGGTTTGAAAACCACTGTGTTGCCGGCGACCAGGGCCGGCGCGAGTTTCCAGGTCGGAATCGCTACTGGAAAATTCCACGGGGTGACGCAGGCCACCACGCCCAGAGGTTGTTTGATCGTGTAAACGAAGTTCGACGGCAGTTCAGAGAAAATCGTCTCGCCGTTCATGCGGCGCGCTTCGCCGGCGCAAAACTCGGCGACGTTGATCGAACGCTGCAGCTCGCCCCGTGCTTCACCGATCGTTTTGCCTTCTTCGCGGGTCAGGGTCTGTGCCAGCTCTTCCTTGGCATCCTCCATAAGGCGGGCAGCCTTGGCGACGATCCGACCGCGGGTCGGGGCGGGCGTGCGCCG
>AP72_2010_repI_A01DRAFT_1000133_pt1 | contig 12611 bp, 12 predicted proteins | sample AmaPasreplicIA01_FD_9191 | JGI IMG/M metagenome (IMG submission 9191) | reverse complement strand
CGCCAGGTAATCCAACGATTATCTTCAGGCCAGGAGTGTCTACTGCTGCCCCTGCCTATGCAACTTGGCCAGAAGTAATAACAGCCGTTACTGCATTCAACGGAAGTACGCCTACGCCTGTCACCATTTTCTTTGATGACACAACCTCGGGCTGTGTCATTCCTGCCGGCTCTTGGAATTTTGGACCGCTGGTAACCTTTGATGGAACGCCTAACTCCGGTGACGGTAACAGCGGCGTTATTACTATTGCAGATGGAGCTACTTTTGTACATGCCCCGGTTCGAATTTTGAATTCGGTATTGCGTTCCAACAGTAGTGCACCAGTTATAACCACCGTTCCCGCTGACCAACGTTTGGAATTACGAAATGCATTCATAGAGTGTACTGGTACAGCCCCCATGTATAATATCACCCAAGACCTGTCAATAATGTTATTTGACGGCGCTGGTGTGACCCTTAATACATTTGCTCCTGTTATCCAGTCCACTGGTCAATTTTTTATCTACATGTTTGATGGTACTAGTTTACTGACAAATACGTTGAGTACAACCTCCACTATCTATATGGAAGTCAACTCATCTTCTGCGAGACCGTTCCCACAAACAGCTAGTGCCACCAACGTAGCATTCGGTCTTAATAAGGGAAATCTAGACCCTTTTGGATTTCTTTCTTACGGCCCAACCAGTAATAGACCAATCCTAACTGGTCTGCAACCAGGATACCGATTCTTTGATACCACTCTAGATACTCTAGTGGTGTGGGATGGTAACGCTTGGATTACTTTAGGAGGCGGTGCTCCCACAGGTCCAGCCGGTGGTGACTTAGCTGGCACCTATCCTAACCCAACAGTTTTCCAAGTTAGTGGAGACAACCTTGGCAGTGGTAATCTCAATATTCTTTCTGCAAAAACTACTAACATTGCTAATGCGCACTATCAACCGTGGAGTGAGCAAGGAGAACAGTTGATGTCTGGAACTGGTATTGGTCTAGCCATTACTAACGTTCCTAATAATACTGGAATACAGTTTGATGTAGCCTTGCAAGTTGTTAACAATTCAACCAGTGATTTTGCTTCTTGGAAGTTGTCTTTGGCAGCCTATAATAACGGCTCAACCACTGTCACTGTGGGGCCGGTCCCATCTCCATCTGGAGTGGCTCCCGATCGTTATACTGCTGGTGCAGGGGGTTGGTTAGCTACCATTACATTAGCTGGAACAACCGTCTCACTTCAGATCGTTTCAGTTCCAAGTGGATCGCGAGCTGGGTTCACTTACCAGGTCTTACCAATCACACAATGAGTTGCTATGTCAATGATTGGATTTAGCCCTCAAATATTAGGAAGAGAACAAAGACCGCCTCTTTTCCACGGAACTGCCGATATTACTTGGGACGGAAAATATCTATGGGTGTCTAGTAGAGATAGCTATGGTGAACCGCCGATCACCACTATAGCTGCTGGATCCAATGGTGTATCACTTCCACAATCTGTTATTAATGTTGTATCGAGTAGCAATTTTACTACGGGCGGAACCATATATGTAAGAACCAGCGCTGGCATCCAGGCAGTAAACCATACTAGTACTAACTTCCCAACCAACAATCAGTTTACGGGATGCACAGGTGGCGCGGGTGTGATGACCACTGGCAACATAGTGGACCAAGATCAAGGTTTGGATAAAGTTGTTTGGGTTCTTGATCCGTCCACCGGAATTCCAAGGACGATTGCTAAAATAGATTTAAACTCATATCCTGGCAGAGTAGTCCGTGGTTTAAATGTTTCCAACAATGGATTGTATGTTTATGTATGTTTGGCTGGTTATGACTCTACTGTGGGTGGTAATCCGGCCCAACAATGCAGTTGTCTTGTAATAGATAAAAGTACTTTTCAAGTGGTGGGCAATGCTAGAGTAACTAGTGCCCTTATCGGTGGACCTAGTTTTTATGCCGGTGGCAGGGCAGTATTTGCTGTTGATGACGGCCATGATCATCTTTGGGTAGTTAACTCCAATCAAAGCAATGGAAATGCTGTAGAAAGATTTAGTCTTACTACTGTTTTGGCTAATGGAACTTCCCCAACCTCCTCGGCACAAGTTGTTAACGTGGTTCAACCTCATCATGCTGAAGAGCTGGTATTAGGATCCGATGGATATTTATATACGGGAGGAAGTGATGAGTCAAGCGGGGCTTCTAGAATAAATCCCACCACCGGAGCAATTACTCATAGTGCTACGACTGGCACTTTATTATGGGGACCTAAGTTTTTCTTGGGTGCTTTATGGGGAGGCGATTTTAACTTCAATCTTGTTAGATGCGATCCTACTCAATTTGGATTGGCGGGTTTTGTGACCGATAAGGTTGCCGTTCCTGGATGTACCACTTCTTTAGGTGGAATTGCCTGTGATGGCACCTACATATGGACAGCCGGTGGATTTAATTCCACAAGTACTTCTTTGGCCGCCCCTTCAATTGGACAATCCTTTCCTCAAAGCACAATCACCGTCTCCAGTACTACTAACTTTCCATCATCAGGATCTATTTTAGTTCCAGTTGGTGTAGGAGGGTTAACTCCAGTCCTTTATACCAATAAAACATCAACTACTTTTACTGGTTGTACTGGGGGATTTGGTACAATGACTAGCGGAACTGTCCAGAGCAGAAGAGTACTTATCAGTAAGTTTTCAGCAACTGGTGGATCAGTAGCGGTTGTGACGACTGTTGCAGCGTACGTTCCTACTACTAGTGGCCAAGGAATTCAAAATCTAGTTTATGATGGTAGCAGATATATCTATGGTGTACAGCGTGTATTAAGTGGGCTGTCTGCTATAATTAGAATTGATACTACTCCAGGTTCTGAAAAGGTAGACCTGGTTTGGCCAACAGGCGGTTCACAAAGTCAATCTTATTAATGAGGTAAAAATGCACGGAACAGTAATCAAAGTTCGTAAAAGAGGCGTCAGAGTTCAACTTAACCCTGGTGTCGAATCCAATTCAAATTTTCACGTAATCAGAGCAAGCGACGGCTCTATTGCCGGGGAGGTCAATCTTAGAAAAGACCTACGCAATGGAATTGCTAACCTGAATTGGGTTGGCACTCCACCAGCTACTCCGGTAGCTGTGGGCGATACCATTCAGATTAAAGTTTAATCTTCACCGTGGGCGGAATCCCAATAGTCATCCGCAGCAGCAATCAGTTGTTCATCCGACAAATCTTTTAGTTTGTCGCCATGGCGGGCAACCATACGCTTGACGAAATACACCAAGTCAGCAATGGTCCCACTGACAGGAACAGTAACAGTTACAGTTCTTTTTAGTTCGCTCATGCTTCTGGCTCTTCGTAGAAAGAAACGCTGACACCTTGCTTGACCAAGTGCTCAGTCAACAAGTCCTGCAATTCAGGAATGGCGTCTGTCAAAAGGGTAGAGACGTGAACAGTGGCCTTCTCGTACTTGGCGCTTTTGCAAACTGCCTCAAGACAAGTTTCTAAAGCCTTCACATCAGTCTTGAGTTCATCGTCCTGGCAGAGCATGTGAATAACCCAGGTGTCGCTTTGAACAGCGGTAGTGTTGACGGCCCCGAGCTTATAGGCGCCAGTCTTAGTGGCATACCAACCTCTAGCTTCTTCCTTGACTTTCTTCCACTTCTTTTCAAAAAGTGGGTAAAGAGGGCTTTCAGGCTTGCCGACCATATTGGTCACACTGAGGACGAAACGAAGACCAGCATTCTCAGGAGCTAGGATGCTTCCCTTGATTAGTTTGACGCGGCCTTGTGGTTGAAATCTATTTACATTGGTTTCGTTACTCATATTATTTCCTTTTAGAAACGGCTCTACAAACTGAATATATCAATGCCTACGACTGTTTTCGGGCTCTGGCTGGTTCGTTAAGAAATCTTCAAAGCTGGCCATTATTAACTTATAGTTCTCTTCATTGTAATTAGCGCCAGTAAACTCTTCTAGTGATATCCTAAATGGTTTGAATCCAAATTTAGCTCCAGCATCTAGATTGGGTTGTAAATCATCAAAATATGGACATCCATGAAACTCAGGATGTAATTGTAGAAAGCACTGGTAATAAAGTAGAGTTGGTTTGCGGGCGCCCACTTCACAGCTAAAATGTGTTATTCCTTCATGGAAGAAGAGATAGGGCTGAAGCATTTTACGCATCCTGACAGCGTGTTCCAAGCCAACATTGGAAAGCAAAGCTATCTTAATCTCATGTTTGGCGGCCAGATCGTTTATCTTATCTAGCATCCAATCAGCCGGAGTAATGCAGTGATTCCAGTCTTCAACCAATTCATCTATTAGAACTGATGATTTAATATGTAAGTGGTCCGTTAATTCATCTCTCATCACGGTCAAACCTAAATCATGTAGTGCGTGGCTACGATTTAGGAAATGCATAGCATCATCAGTAGTAATGTTGAGTGTCTTAGATAACTTATCGACAAAGCCCGGAAAGTTCACATGAACCAGGACATTGCCAATGTCAAATGCAGCATACTTCATAGTTCCTCTATTTTCTCATGGAGATACTGCACTGATGGCTTGTATTCCATCGGTCGAGCGACCTTTTCAGTATCCAACATGGATGGATGAGTAATGATAGTACCCAGCCCAAAATGTTCTGAGATGATACTGTTAGTAATGGATTCTGTATCGTTGTAATCAGGATAAATCAGCGGATGTTTCTCATTATAGAAAGCGTCGGCTAGAAAACTGGTCTGCCCTTGGCAAACGAATAGACGAGAATTTTTGAGATTACACACATACTCTTCCGCGATCCTTATATCCTTGACCAGGATGTTTTGGTGCGTTTCGTGGCACGGCTCCATAAAAACCACGCTGTCCGTGTGCTTTTTGAGGTCGTTAATGATCTTTTTGTTATTGTATGCGAGACCTGCCACAATCCCATGTTGGCACAAGATGTTCTCTCTGCCCACCGAATGATAAGGACGGACCCACTCAAACTTATCCTGAATTTCTAAAGGCTCAGACAAATCACCAAAGTGGGAGTAAACAAAGTTTTTGTTAGAGTTCTCTAATAGATTAACAGTTTTCTGAGTATTAACTGGATCACGATTCAAAGAAAAGGCGTGATATTTGAATAGTCCTAGATTATATTTCTGCTTCCTTTGAAGAGCAAAATTAATCAAAGAAGAACTGCACTGCCAGATAGTAATATCAGATAGCCCAGCAATGTAGCTGGTAAAGTATTCTAAATCGCTGATAATCAAATCAGGTGAGAACTGTTTTACTTGATCGTAATAAATACCAAGCGTATCGTTTTCTAGGGATTGAAACTCTGGTTTATAGATATTGAGCAGAGCATCCAAGGTCCAATCAATATTGATACCGGGAGGACTCGATTGTTTATAGGCAGCCACTTTAATCTGATGAGCAGATCCATGCATCGCCTGTAAAAAGCGAGACAACTGAATCTTAGCGTTCTGATTATTGGAGGCGGCGTATAAGATTTTGAGCATTCACGTTGACAGTACTTTCTTGAAGAACTCTACCTGTTTGTCGAAAACTTCCTTGGTAGCTTTCACGTCAGCAGCAGCGCTGTGAGCCCTCTCGTTCTTGACTCCGTACTTCTTGACCAAGTTAGCAAGGCTGTAACCTTCGGCCATGGAGCCTTTGCACCAATCGAGGAAGAACTCAATTTGCATGGTATCGATCAAACGGCGGCCAAATGGGAAGGTATCTTTGGAATTGCATTTGATCCAAAGTTGTTCCAACATCTCTTTATCGAAGGCGATGTTCTGGCCACAGAGCACACGCTGGGTGGTGGGGACGCCATCATCGGCAATCCAGTTTTCAACTTCCACCAATACCTGATTGGGGTCTTTGTATAACTCGCGTCCCTCACGAGTTTCGTGCTTCAAATTCTCTAGCTTGTGTCCATTGATACGAAGAGCTTCCGTTTCAATGGTAGCGGGATTGAGAGGTTTGAGAAGCCAAGTTCTTTGTGCTGAATCCAGGTCTGCACCATAACGATACAGTGAAAGTTCAATTACATCATTTAGGCGCGAATCAAGTCCAGTTGTTTCAACGTCGGCAACATAAATTACATAATCCATATAATACACCTCGGGCGCTAAATTACCAACACAAGATAAGCATATCTAGCTGCCAGTCAAGGTGGCATTATTTAAGTTTTTTCTTGATCTCAGTTTTGAGAGAATTGAAAGACTTTATCCCTTGTTTGTACCGCGCAATAAGAAAGTTTAATCCGTCTGCTGTTCGAAGGAATTCTTTTTCTTTGTTAGTTAGTTTAGTTCCTTCTACTATAAACATTACCTTGTTATCCTCAAAGATTTTCCACTTCTCACCTTTATTTGGCATGGAAACTCTTTTGACCCTGATAACTTTCTCGGCCTTATCATCCTCTTCATGATACAGATCATATTCGAATTTGCTCAAATTATATTTGAGATTGGGGTCTTTGGACTCTTCACCTGGAGGAGGTGGAGTTGGCGGTGGTGGAGTATTAGTTTCACCTTTATTTGGTTTTGGCATGTGAGTCTCTTATTTGCAGACATTATCAGCGGCAATGATGCCCATGATTCCAGCAGCTAATATACCATGAATCCCGGCACTTTCGCCTACAACAAACATTCCATCAACTTCGGTCTCCAAATTGGAGCCAATGTTAATCTTAGGTGCCATTGGGCTAATAGTCGGAACATGGAAATAACCTTTGGTTAATAGCTCCGGCACAATAGTACCCAATTCATTAACCGTTTCTTTGATCCAGTCATATTCCTTGATCATAGAAATTTTGCTCTTACCATGTAGGAGCGTGGAAAGTCTTTCTCTGATAATTCTATCGTTAGCTAGAACGAAACTGAGCTTACCAATTCTATCAGTCTGTTCAAATCCAGAATTAGGGAAAGGTCTATTGCCGATTAAGGAGAAAGATACCTTATCGCTCTTCCATCTATTTTCGTTAGACCTAAAGGCAGAGATAGCTAGATCCAAATGATCTTCTGGGATGACCGTTCCATACCAGGACATAGGACCCAGTTCAATATCTGTTCCTTTGTACAAGCTACAATTGGAACGGTTAAACTCTTTCATAACACTGGAGCTGGCCTCGATACGAATACCGAAGCGAGCAATGTCATTATTTTCGACAATGCCGAAATTGTTGAAGATGTCCCTGGCCCAGCGCCAACCACTTCGTCCAACAGCTAGAATGATTTTCTTGCAGTGGTACTCTTCCTCAGCGGTAGCCACTACAAAACCTTTCTTCTGCTTATAGACTTTGAAAACTTCCTTATCAAAGCAGAAGGTAACGTTCTTGGCCCGTTCAATGGTTTCGGCCATCCATTTGGACAGGGCATGGATATCTTTTGGATACACCTGTACGTAGTCATTCAAAACAATTTCGTACCCAATCTTATTGAATTTCTTTTCAAGAGAAACATTAGGCCGTTTGTCTTTGATGATCTTAAAGTCATCTACATTACTGATGGCATGTTTGAACCATGTATTAGCAGATTTAGCTCTGCGTAGGCCGGTAAGTTCGGCTACTTTATGGATATCGTTGAGGTAGAGCTTTCCATCGCTGTTGGGCAAACAGCCAAGCCAACCTTCCAACTGTCGCCTACGTTTCATTGGTGGGCGACCAAGATCGAATAATACTACTTTAACGTTCTTATGGTCTTTAGCCAGCTTCAAAGTCGCAAAGGCGCCGGCCACACCTGCCCCGATAATACCAACATCGTAATTACTCATGCAATTCCTGGACAGTTAACTGTGCACAGGCTATTATATCGAGTTTCTTAGACTTTGGTAACTAAATCATCCAGCATATCAAAAACTGGACTATCATATGGTCGTTTCCCGGCTTTGACATCTGTTACTGCTTGAGCAAACTCAGCATCCAAATTGCCAAATGGCCACATGAAGTAATAGGAAGAATCCTTAAAGTATTGAACAAAAGCGGCTGCTTGAGTATCCAACTTAGGATCAAAGTTCTTTAACTGTCCCAATTTGTACAAGACATATATGGAAGAGATATAAGCCCTCTTCTCATAATACATTCTAAAATAGGCTGGAATGGGAGCCATTGATAGAAAGGCTAAAGGCAGAACAATCTTCCAACTGACAAAGAAGAGCAGTGCTAGGAAGATAGGAGCCAATATTTGTGGGAATAAATAGGAAAGGGAGAAGGCGGGCTTACTGAGTCTTTTCTCATCGAACATGTGGACGAGTTCATGCAAGAGAACAACGCTGCTGGAAATGGGACGAATCTTGACGAATGGTTGGCTAGGGAAGTAAACAGTCTCACCGATAGTGGTGGTGAATGACTTCATGAAACCAGGATTGAAGAATAGAATCTTACCGAGGGCCTGCATGAACCATGACTGATCTTTATATTTGATTTGTAAGTTCGGGAAGTACTTTTGGCCTGCGGTGATTAAATCTTGAATTGACATAGTACCTCCTGCATAAATCTCAGTCGTTGATGTTGGCTCCCAAAGAAGTCATGGTTAGATCCTTATTGTTGTGAGTATATACCAGGAAGATGATAGTTTTGGGTTATTTAGCTGCCCAATAAGTACCTGCCCAGTAAAATTCTACTACTTGACCATTGGTACTTAAAACAAGAGAGGCTGAACTGGTTCCGCCAAAGTAAATGTTGGCCCCATTTCCTGAGACCGTCAGGCTGTGAGCCCCGAATGAAGCTGTTGCATCGACAACAACATGTCTTTCTCCAAGTTGAGGGAAAGTGGGTATTGCAAATGCCACTGGCATGTTCTGACCAGTAGGAGGTGGCAAATTGATAGTAAAGGAACCGCCACTGGTGTCTGCCGGAATAAACTCTTCATTGAACTGAATAGTATAAGCAGAAGTAAGGGGAAGTGCATTGGGATGAGGAGTCCACGGCATGTTGGCCGGCAACCAAGTACACTGGCTTCCCAAACCATGATAACGACGGAAGGTTAGGTTGGGCGGTGACGCAGCATCAAACTCGATTTCCCAACAAACGTCTTGAACATAGTCACCGAATAAATAGTTACTAAAACCAGTAAAAGCAACTGGACCTGGTTGAAAGGTAGTAGTAAGAGTATTGTAACCGTTTGGTGCTGGCACTGTCATTCGATTACCGGCCGTTATGGTAGAATTGATGTTATACACCATTCCTACGGTCGTTGTTAAACTACCACCAGATACGGTAGCGTACATTATATTGCCATCGGTATCATCAATGGCCATGAAGCTAGCATCAGTGACAGCGCTCAAAATGGTAGTGACCGTAAAGGTTCCTAGATCGATTTGAGCTATACCGTCCGCAGTAGCTATAAACAAAGAATTAGATGTAGGTCCGTATACCATTATCGAAACGTTTGAATTCAATCCGAGAATATTTTGCTGGCTGGCCCCAGTGTTTAAAGCTCCAACGGTAGCAAAAGTAGTAGTATTTACCTTAACAAGAGCAATGGTTCCGGCAACAATAGCTGGAAGATATGCAAACCCGCCAACACACAACCCTACACCATGTGTATAGAATGTGTTAAATCCAACGATACCCGATGTATCGATATTGTGTTGAGTCCCAGCCGTTAAATTAGTGTCAAAAGAGAAGAGGGCAACGTTTTGGGAATCAAAAAGCAGTAATTGATTATTAGTATTATCCCACATCAAGTAATCGGAGATATTATCAGACCAATTATTACCGGGCGCGTTATCATCAATTTGAGCTTCAATACCATATTTGAAAACATCGCGGTTTATTTTGAGAAGACCGCCGTTGTATGAACTATAAGTCCAAACTTTACCACCACCAACTACCAAATGAGTCACAAATTGTGGTGAAAAAGTGGCATCGTCAAGGGCGATGGGCATGATTACGCCTTCGGATTCATCAAACTTAACTACAGCCCCCGAGCTAGTAGCTGCCCAAATATATGGTCCATAACCCGTATTTGTGTCATGTCCTGGATCAGATGCTAGGAACCAATGACCAGTAAGTGCAAATTTATCTCCAGAGGTTTGTGGAATCAAACCGCCAACAGATGGTAAAGCAAAATCATTCCATGGGCTATTGTTGTAATGACCGCCAATGTGATTGACAAGAGATTGTGGGCCAACGCTAGTATCAAAAGCGTAGGAGCTTCCGCCACCTCCACCACCGCCCCCACCTGCGGGTACGGTGATATTGACAACTCCACCACCTTCATCGGTAGCAGTGGCAGGACCAATGAAATTGAAAGTATTAAATGGATTGCTGGAAATAGGAGTACCATCTTGCTGAACTTCAATTTCCATTGGAGGACCAGGAAGTCCAGGAACTCCCGGTGCGCCAGGAGGGCCTTGATGACCTGGAGGGCCAGGAGGACCCGGTGGTCCAGGTGGTCCTGGAGGTCCAACACCTTCTGCACTATCAGGAGTTACAGGCGGCAGTGTGGTGTTATTATCGTAATTATTTGGATAATTGCTCATTGGCTCTCTTTACGTTGGTCTCTGAGTTTATACTAAACTTTTAGTATATTAACGAGGTTTTACGAATGCCAAAATATCCAGCGCAAATAGATACGTCGCAAAGTCTGCCGACAGCTATTGATAACTTGACGCCTGTTCAAGGCGCCATCTTCAATAAATTACGAGACACTGTTCTCGCCATTGAAAACGAACTAGGGGTCAATCCTAGCGGATCTTACGGATCTGTTGGAGCACGATTGGCGGCTTTAGAAAATATTGTTGGCAATTTGGAAGTCATTGAGCTTGAAGGAGATTTGGGTAATACTCTGGAAACGCCTTTCGTAGTTGGTATTCAAGGCCGTCCAGTTTCTCCAAGTCTACCTAACTTCGGTGATTCTTTAGTTTGGAACGGAGTTGTATGGGAGCCTAAGCCTGGTGGAGGTGGTGGAGCATCCCTTCCTCCTGGACAGTTCCCTGGACAAACCTTGGTGTGGAATGGAACTGACTACGTTCCTAATTTCTATGAGTCTGACGATTTAACCCCTCCACTACAAGTTAAATTGCAAGGAACTGCTTTTGTTGAAGTTCAGCAGAATGTTGTTAATCCGGCTTTCACTGCTATTTACACTGAGACACCTTCTCACGCCACCCTGACAGATGATGAAAATAATATAGCACAGAACGTTACTTCTACCCCAACCTCTTTCCACAGTAACTACTCGTTCGTTAGGAATGCGTTTGGTCTTTCTGTCAATTTTACATTACAAGCAAAGGAAGAACATAATACTAAATCTTCTGTTCTTACTATGACTTGGGCACAGAAGCTCTATTGGGGAACTGGAACAGCGGGGCAAACTGGAGCTTCTTTTATAACGGGATTGGTAGGAAGTGCTATTACCACTAGCAAACTCTTTTCTTTCAATATAATATCGGGTGCAGGGGATAAGATTTACTTCGCTTGTCGTTCGGCTTATGGAGACGTTATATTCACTCTCAATGGGATTCAAGGTGGTTTCACTAAGACGTGGACTGGTAGTGTAACTAACGGTTTCGGATATTCGGAGAACTATGATCTTTATGAAAGTGATAATGCTGATCTTGGCAATTGTTTTGTCTTTACAGGAAATGGAAACGACGAATTTGCCCTCCCAGGAGGACCAGTAGGCCCACCAGGACCGCAAGGACTTCCGGGACCACCATCCCCTCCATCTGGACCTGCCACTGGAGACTTGAGTGGAAATTATCCTGCTCCAATAGTTAAACAATCTAGTTTTAGTTCTGGGTTTACTATCTTCGGTCCAGAAATTCAATTTATCGAAGGCTTGGACGGTAGCGGTGGTGCTCTACCTAACGTAGATACTTTGCGTACTGGTATACAGACCACTGATGCTACAGCCAACCAAGTACTAAATAGCGTTTCAACAAGTAGCGGACAAATGATTCGTGTGCTGTCTGAAATTCATGCTGTTAGAACGGATACCCCAGGTGATGCCGCTTGGTTCTTGATTAAGGGTGTTTGGTACAACAACGGAGGAGTTCTTTCCGTGGTTAGAACCCCAGCCACTCAAGACAGCGGATCTACGTCGGGAGCTGGTACTTGGACAGCTCAGTTGGCTGTTAGTGGAACATCTATTGAAACTCAAGTGACAGGTCAAGCAGGGAAAACTATCCATTGGACGGTAGTTCGTGAGTGGATCGAGGCAAGCTAATGCCATTAGGATCAAGTTACAGCATAGCCAATCAAATAGTGGCACCTACTGGCGCTTTGTGGGTTGGTGGCGGAGCTGAGAACGGCTTCTTTGCTACTGATACATTTATAGCCGGTTTGCCTGTAGATGATGTTAGAACTAGAACTGTTTATATATTTGATGTTTCTGGACCATTACCTGTCTTGAAACAATCAGTCGATTTAACTTCATTTCTTCCACTCCCCGCTGGTTATTTTTTCTCAATTCGTTATCTCCGATCAACATGGGATCAACAACACGTAATGGTGTGTTTGCAAGTTTCTCCACCTCGCCCAATACCAGGCCCTCCTTGGAATCCTGGAGCAGTTGTATTTATGAACCCAACTAGTTATGCGGTAGAAGGCATTGCTAAATTAAGCACTACGTCTGGAAATGCAGGTCTTATCGGTACCGAGACACAAAAAGTAATGGGGGCGCGTGATGTTGTGGACAGT
>AP72_2010_repI_A01DRAFT_1000131_pt1 | contig 12651 bp, 9 predicted proteins | sample AmaPasreplicIA01_FD_9191 | JGI IMG/M metagenome (IMG submission 9191) | reverse complement strand
CCACTAACTCAATTTCGTACCAATCCCAGTTACTCCCAACGCAACAGCGGGATGAGCACGTTCCTGTTCTTCGATAATGCGCAACTGTTTAGTACCTCTAGCGCTAGCGAGGGGCCAATGCGCATTTGTCGCTACCTTCAATCTGTGTTTACCTGTTAGTGATGAACTGGCGCGACAACATCTTCACGCATCCGGAACAGATCCGAGATCTCATTTCGCGAACAAAAACGATCGCCGTGCTCGGCATCAAGACTGAGGCACAATCAAACCAGCCGGCATTCTATGTGCCGAAGTACATGCAGCAGGCCGGATTCAAAATTATTCCCGTGCCCGTTTATTATCCGCAGGTCACGGAAATACTCGGCGAACAGGTCTACCGAAAACTGACTGATATCCCGGACGATGTGGATATGGTCAACGTTTTCCGCCGTGCCCAGGATATTCCGCCGCACTTAGAAGACATTATTGCCAAGAAGCCGCAGTCAGTTTGGCTGCAGCTCGGGATTTATCATGAAACGGCCAGTGAGCAATTAGCAGCAGCGGGAATCAAAGTCGTTCAGGATCGCTGTCTCATGGTCGATCATCGCCGCCTGATAACGTGAAACTCTGTCATTACTATCCCGAGTAGTGTCCTGGGGAAAAATTCGATCCACTAAATCACCCGAAACTACACGAAAAATAATCAGGATCGCGTTTGTTCGTGTGATTTCGTGGATCGTTCACTCAACTAAAGGTAGAGGCAATTCAGCAAACTACTCTAATTCTTTTGCAGTTGGCACGGCACCCCTCAACATGATACTTAAAGCCCCCCTGGATGTAATCGGGACTATGACGCTTGTTTCGAAACCGGGCTGAACATGTCTCGCGATCTTCGAAGCACCGGGCTGAAGCCAGGTGTGAATTATAAGAAGAGCTTTTGAAACCAAAGTTGCGCTACGACGGAGACTGCCGAGTGAAACTTGCATGTCGAATTTTCAAGATTGCTATCGTGTTGCCGATCATCGCTACCTGCCTGATCGCGAATCGTTCGTCAGCAGAGCTAACTAACTCGAACCTGCATCGGCGGATCGGACCATCCTTTACGGTAAATACGGCGTATGACGTTTCGCCGCCACTTCGATCGCTCACCAAATCCGATGATGACCAGCTCGTTGTTGTGCCGATTCAGCGACCAACGCCGTCGCCGACGCCCCCTGACATGTCGAGCCCTGCTGGCGCAGAGGCGGTAGAGCAGCGACACTCCGGCACCCGCGCCGCCGCCACGATCGTTGAGAGCTTTGATGGACTCGGCGCGGATTTTAAAGGACCGCAGGGCACCGCGTTTCTGCGTAACCCCTCGGACAACAGTCTGGCAGTTGGACCGGACCACATTTTTCAAATCGTCAACACGCGCATGGCGATCTATGCGAAGAAAGGCAAGCAGTTCAAAACCACCGGCGAAGTTTTGTATGGTCCCGCGCGCACGAATACGATCTTCAAAGGTTTCGGCGGCGCTTGCGAGAATACCAACAATGGCGACTCCGTCGTTCGTTACGATCAGTTAGCCGATCGGTGGCTGGTGGTGATGCCCACTTTTCGTCGCGGACAGGTGAGAGCGGACCAGCCAAAGCCCGGACATGACGGGGAGCCGGCGCAATCAAGTGTTCCGGGTAAAAGCGATCAGCCCGGTGCGGCGATGCCGCTCTTCAAACCAACACCTGAAGTTGCGCAGCCGCCACCGCCGCGGGGACAGCCGACGCCGACTCAGCCCCAGGGGCCGTATTCGATGTGCTATGCAGTCAGCACCAGTAGTGACCCGTTGGGTTCGTATTATCGGTATGAATTCCTGCGCGCGCTGTTTCCCGATTACCCGCGGCCGGCCGTCTGGCCCGACGGTTACTACATTCCGACCAGCACCGGCGATGAAGTCATTCAAAAACATGCGTGTGTTGCGGAACGAGAGAAAATGCTGAAAGGCGAGCCGGCCGGAGAGCAGTGCGTGATCATCGACGGCGTGAATTTTCTGAATAACGCCGATCTGGATGGGCAGAGCCTGCCGCCACGCGGCGCCCCGAACATAATCATGGCGGCCGGCGGCACACAATTGAAGCATATTCTGCAGGATGATCAGATTCTCGTTTGGCAATTTCACGTCGATTGGCAGAATCCTGTCAACACCAAGGTCACCGGGCCGGCGATTATCAAAGTTGCGCCGTATCATTATTTGTGCGGCGGACAATTGACCAGTTGCGTGCCCCAGCCCGGTTCGACCACGCGGCTGGACGCGCAAGGTGACAAGATCATGGCGCGTCTGGTCTACCGTCGAATCGGCAATCGAGAATCGATCGTCGCCGTTCATTCGGTGAACACCTCGCCCGGTGGTGGAGGCGTGCGCTGGTATGAGTTTCGAGTCGGCAAGGATCGAAGCGTTGAATTGTTTCAGCAGGGCACCTTCGCGCCTGACAATGCTTTTCGCTGGATGGCCAGTCCGGCAATGGATAAGAAGGGAAATATAGGCCTCGGCTATTCGTTCGGTGATAAAGAGAACTTTGCCGGACAGCGTTTCGCTGGCCGGCTGGCGAACGACCGACCGGGACAATTGAATTTGAAAGAAACAGTGCTGGTCGAAGGTCAGGCGGCGCAGAATGCCGTACGCTGGGAGGACTACACCCAGACTGCCATCGATCCGAGCGATGACTGCACGATCTGGTACGTTGGTGATTATTTGAAGAAGGGTGAGACGAACTATACGAGCAGGATTGTTGGCGTGCGGTTGCCAGGATGCCGGTGAGGTGTCAGAAGCCCGGCCGTTAGGGAGGGCAACGTGCGTATTTCAATTCACGAAGTCAGTACCGGGAGCGGTAGCGACCGGGTCTGCAGCTACCGACGATCAAATTGACGAAGCGTTACCCGGTCGCTACCGCTCCCGGTACTGACCTCACAACGGGAGATTCCATAATGACCGATCGAATTTCTCGCCGCGACTTAATTAAAGGCCTGGGCGCCGCCGGCGTCGGCGGTCTTATCAACTCTGCAAATTCGCCCGCAGCCGAGACGACCGAAAGGGCCCGCCCGTTACCGCAGGCGGTTCTGACAACTCCACGCAACGACGGCGAAATAACTGCCCTCAGTTCGACCTCGGAAGTCTTCATCCCGCCGCGCGCACGCAACTACATGAAGTTCAGTTTCGATTTTCCCGAGCCGGTCGTCTCGTTCGGGGAACATCGCTTCGGTTTTCTGGTTTTCACTGCCGAGAATACCTACGCACCGGATCGTGACAAGATGCACGCGTCTGCTAACGGTGACACGATGCAAATCACCTGCAATGGTTTTGTCTGGGCTGGAGACCAGGAGCGCGCTAATGGATCTTTGATCGCCACCTTCACCCGCAGCCTCGGCAAAATTGAGTGGGATATGACGGTCGAGATGGATCAGCCAATCAAGACAGTCACCACGATCATCCGTGATGTCCCGCGCGGACAGGTTTCATTTGCTGGCGGCCCTTTGACTGACCCACGAGACAGCGAAATCCTTTATGCTTATCCGTTTTCCGGCGGCGATCTCCACGGCCCCGGAGCGGCTGCCAGCATGAGCACACCACTCGCAATTGTGCAGACGCCCGCCGATGATTTTCTCTTCATCGAACCGCTCGACAATCACGTGCGGCCCAAACGTTTTTATTTCCAGCCCGGCGAAAAGTTCTATCGGGTCGAAGCCATCTACGAACATGACGGTTGGCGTAACGACCGCAAACTTACGGTACCGCGATGGCGTCTGGGTTACAGCAAGACCTTTGAAGGTGCAATCCAATCGCACCTGAGCGTTGTCGAAGACGCTTTCAGATTGGTCCCCTGGGAAACGCGCGCCGATGTGCCGGCCTGGGCCCGGCGCATAGCGATGGTGACGACGCTGCATGGCATGCACTACACGGGTTACATCTTTAATGACTACGCACAGATGCTGGAGATCCTCCGTTGGATTGCGACTCAAATTCCTGCGGAACGGGTAATGGCCTTTCTATCGTCGTGGGANGGCCGTTACTACTGGGACTATCCGAACTACAACGTGCCATCACGCATGGGAGGCGAGGCAAAGTTTCGTGAGTTAATCAAAGAAGCACAGAAACTTGGTTTCAGGATGATGCCGATGTTTGGCTGTAACTCGGCGAACCGGCATCAGCCAGTCTGGCCGAAGATTGCCGGGGCCGCCACCAGGAAAATCGACGGTGATGTTTACAATCTCAACTGGGTCGATTGGAACAACGATCGTCATCAGGACGGCTGGCTTACCTACATGAATCTCGGCGTTGATTCGTGGCGCAATCATCTCGAGGCGCGTATTTCAGACATCATCGAACGATTCGGCGTGGACGCGTATTTTCTCGATATAGTCGGCGGTCACGTCAACGACTCTAACGCCGATATGCATGAAGGCACGCGCCAGCTGGTCATGAATCTTCGCGCCAAACATCCCGACGTCTTGTGTGTTGGTGAGATGCCTTATGACGCGCTGCACGCGTTTATCCCGATGTATCATGCCGGCGGTGGTCCGCGCTGGCAGAAATACTCACATTTCTTTCAGCACCTGAGTAGTCCCGCGCCCGGTCGCGGCAGCAGCGGCGTTCATGAATCGGGATTCGGGCGCTTTAATCCTGAGACGCTGTCGCTCAGTCCAAACGCCATCCCGACTTTGCAGGTAGTCGATGACACCTTCACCAGGTATCGCGACGTGATGGCCGCAATTATCAGCAAGGCAAAAGAGCGGGCGGGAATTGGGTAGGCGCCGCGAAGCGGCGTATTAGTTTATCCCGGCCTTTAAAAGGCCGGGATCAAGTCGCACAGATGTTCGCGCGTCGCGTCGCGACGCAATGAAACCGAGAAAGCCCGCCGTTTCAGCCGTCGCTACGCGACGGATGATTGTTGGATGGCCGGCACCCGGCCTTGAAAGGCCGCGCTAAACTCATACGCCGCTATGCGGCGACGTAAATGAATACACTAATCATCCTGATATTGATCCTCGCGGCCCCGCAATGGACGTTGCAACAGAGTGGCGTCACTGCGCGCCTGCGCGGAGTCAGTGCCGTGAGCGATCGCGTCGCCTGGGCCAGCGGTTCCGGCAGCTCCGTTTTGCGCACTGAAGACGGCGGTGTCACCTGGAAGAAGATTCTTGTCACTTCGGACACGGTTGATTTTCGTGATATCGATGCCCCCGACCCGCAGACTGCATATGTCCTGAGCATCGGCCACGGCGCGGCCTCGCGGATTTACAAGACTATCAACGGCGGCGCCAGTTGGATGCTGCAATTCCGCAACGAAGACCAGCGCGCGTTTCTCGACGCCATGTCTTTTTGGGATGCTAATCACGGCATAGTTATTGGCGATTCGATCGATCGACAGTTCTATGTCCTGACGACCTCGGATGGCGGCCAAAGTTGGACTCGAGTGCCGGCAGACAAATTGCCGCCGGCGTTGGAGAATGAGGGCGCGTTCGCCGCCAGCGGCACCAACATCGCGGTTTATGGAAAAGGGGATGCCTGGATCGGTTTGGGGTCAGCCGCGCGAGCCCGCGTGTTACGCACAACCGACAGTGGTAAGACATGGAGAGTTTTTGATACGCCGCTGAAATCAGGATCCTCATCCGGCATCTTTTCCATTGCCTTTCGCGATCACCAGCATGGCGTGATTGTCGGCGGCGATTACCAGAAAGAGAAGGAAACGGTAGACAATCTTGCGATCACTAGCGATGGCGGCGCTACCTGGACATTGGCAAGCGGGCTCTCCGGCTTTCGCTCAGTCGTCGCTTATGTTCCGGGGACCGCCATGCTGGTCGCGCTTGGGCCGTCGGGTGGTGATTACTCAACCGACGATGGTCGCACCTGGAGTCCAATTCCGGGTCCCGGCTTCGACACCTTCAGTTTCGCGCCACACCAGAAGTTTGGTTGGGCCGCAGGGGCGCGCGGTTCGATTGGTCGACTCAGTTTTCAATGATACGAGTTTCGGTAATGACCTCTGCGAAGAAATTTCCTAAAAGGATCGCCGATTCCATTCGTGATGCGCGCACTCTCGGTATTCGCGCCGGCACCAAACCACACCGCATCATCGGCATCTGGGCCGTGGTCGTTGAGGGTCGCGTGTTCGTACGCTCGTACAGTCTGAAACCGCGCAGCTGGTGGCGCACTTTTCGCGAAGACCCGCGCGGTGTCATCGAGGTGAACGGAAAACAGTTTAAGGTGCGGCCAGTGTTCACGCGCAGCGAACGTCTGAAGCAGCTGGTCGACCGCGCATATGCTGAGAAGTTCCCCACGCCCGGTTCGCGGGTCTTCGTCGAAGGCTTCAAACAGAAGCAAAGGCGCGACACGACGACCGAGTTGGTGCCGCTCTAGACGGGTGTGACGGGCTCTGGAGTCCGCGCAGCGGACGAATGAAAATAGCCCACCGCTTTAGCGGTGGGGAACCTCGGAGTTGGGCCAGCAGTCCGTGAAGCGGACGAATGAAATCAGAATACGTAGCGCGAGTCGTATGCGATACCGTTTTTTTCCAACAGTTCGATGAATTCTTCGTGGAAAGTCTTCCGCCGGTGGTGTTCTTTCTGATTATTGATGTAGGCAATTGTCCTCGGTGCCTGAGAAACACTAACACTGAAGGCTCCGTATCCCTCCTGCCAGCCGAATTTTTCATGTCGCGCCCACTTATCGTGAATCCACTTGGACGAACCTCCCTTTATTAGTTGCACGGCGACATAGGGATTCCTTCTTCAGTCGTCCGCTATACGGACTGCGGTTTTCATGGTGACGTCTCCCCACCGATGAATCGGTGGGCTATTTTCATTCGTCCGCTGCGCGGACTCGAGGCCTCGTTTATTCAGCATATGGGCAATGTCAAGTAAGTAATTTTGCATGGGTAACCAGAGTACGTATTTCCCTCGCGCTTTTCCCACAGTCGGGTTGTGTGTAATCTGTTCACTCATGTCAACTGAACCTAACAAAATCATCTATTCAATGGTCGGCGTTTCGAAGTTCTATGATAAGAAGCCGGTCCTCAAAGATATCTATCTGTCGTATTTCTATGGCGCGAAGATCGGCGTAATTGGTCTCAACGGCTCCGGTAAGTCCTCGCTGCTGCGGATCCTGGCCGGGGTTGATAAAGATTTTAATGGCGAGACGGTGATCTCGCCTGGCTACACCGTCGGCTATCTCGAGCAGGAACCGCTGATTGACGATAACCGCACAGTGCGCGAGGTCGTCGAAGAGGCCGTCAAGGAAACTGTAGCTCTGCTCAAAGAGTTCGAAGAGATCAACGCTAAGTTCGGCGAAGAAATGTCTGATGACGAGATGAATGCGCTGCTGGAACGGCAGGGAACGGTGCAGGAGAAACTCGACATGGCCGACGCCTGGGACCTCGACGCGCGTTTGGAGATGGCGATGGATGCCCTGCGCTGCCCACCGCCGGACACTTCCGTCAGGGTGCTCTCCGGCGGCGAGCGTCGTCGTGTCGCACTTTGCCGACTGTTGCTGCAGAAACCCGACATTCTCTTACTCGATGAACCGACGAATCATTTGGATGCAGAATCAGTCGCCTGGCTGGAACATCACTTGCAGAATTATCCGGGGACGATCATCGCCGTGACTCACGATCGATATTTTCTCGATAACGTTGCGGGTTGGATTTTAGAATTGGATCGCGGTGAGGGAATTCCGTGGAAGGGAAATTATTCCAGCTGGCTGGAACAAAAACAGGAGCGATTGCGGCGAGAGGAAAAATCCGAGAGTGAACGGCAGAAAACTTTGCAGCGAGAGCTGGAATGGATCCGCATGTCGCCGAAGGCGCGCCGCGCAAAAGGCAAGGCGCGCATTAATGCTTATGAAGAGTTACTCGACAAGCAGTCTGAACGGCGGCGCGAGGATTTGGAGATTCCGATTCCGCCCGGGCCGCGCCTGGGCGATGTGGTGATTGAAGCGGACAACATCAGCAAGGCTTATGGTGACAAATTGCTCATTGAAAAGATGACGTTTGCTTTACCGCCCGGAGGGATTGTTGGCGTGATTGGTCCCAACGGCGCCGGCAAGACGACGCTGTTTCGCATGATCACCAAACAGGAAACGCCTGACAGCGGCCGTTTCCGTATTGGCGAAACCGTACAACTGGCTTATGTCGATCAAAGCCGCACGCTCGACCCAAACAAGTCGATCTGGCAGGAGATTTCCGGCGGCGAAGATGCGCTGAAATTGGGCAACCGCGAAGTGAGCTCGCGCGCCTACGTCGGCCGGTTTAACTTTTCGGGTTCGGATCAGCAAAAGAAAGTTTCCATGTTGTCCGGTGGCGAGCGAAATCGAGTTCATTTGGCCAAGATGTTGAAAGAAGGCGCAAACGTTCTTTTGCTTGACGAGCCGACTAACGATCTCGATGTGAATACGCTGCGGGCGTTGGAAGAGGCGCTGGACAATTTTGCCGGATGCGCCGTGGTGATTTCGCACGATCGCTGGTTTTTAGATCGAATCGCCACGCACATGCTGGCCTTTGAAGGCGAGAGCCGCGTCGTTTGGTTCGAAGGGAATTATTCGGACTACGAAGAGGATCGCAAGGCGCGGCTGGGGAAGGATGCTGAAGTCCCGCACCGGATCAAATACCGGCAATTAACGCGGTCGTGACCGATTGGCGGCTTCGCCGTTCGCGAGTGTGCATCAAAAATCTGTGCGTGCTCGGCCAAGATGCGACGCGATCCACGAAATGAACCGTCTAAGTACCCCGAGCGCCAGCGAGGGGCCGTCCACTCAGAGTTTGGATCCCCTCGCTGGCGCTCGGGGTACTAAACAGGCGCACATTTCCCGGATCATTCCGTCAGCCGGTTGAAGAATACGCTTTAACGATCAAGGGGAACTTATTTAATGCGTTTTACGGCCCCGAACCTCTCGCAAGGCCGGCGATCAGCTTGGAGGTTCCACGCGACACTGTACGAGCAACAGGATTTTGTCGGTGAACGAAACAGCGCCGGACGGTTTCCACACCTGTTTACGCTCGACGTGCTGGTCATGAAGGGAGTGGCAATTAAATATAAGGGCAAGAAATATCACGGCCGTGCGGGGATTACGGTCTTCAACATCACCAATCATTTCAATCCTCGCGATGTGCAGAACAACATCGCGAGCCCGCATTTCGGGGGCTTCTACAACAGTCCCGGCATCACGGCTCGTTTGAAATTTGAGTTTGTGAAGTATTGAAGCCGCGATGCCGGAAACCGCGGCATGAGCCAGTGAATTTTTAGTCTAGTTGTTCCGATTGCAATTCATTGCCCAAACTAATTTGAACCACGAAATACACAAAAAAGGGCCCTTTGTTTGTGTGTGTTGGTGGTTTCAATTCCTCTCGACATGGGTGTCCCACGAAACAACCCATAATCAATTGCAGAATCACCGAGACAACTGCGCCTTATCTGAGTAATAATGTGCGTCCTTGCGGATTCGGGTTTCAATCATGCCGCTCCCTGCCCGCTCATTGATCATCCTGGCGCTCTTCATCGGTTGCGCCGCTCCCGCGCTGTGCCAGCCGCAATCTGCGAAGCCACAGCCGAATGCTTCCGTCTCGGGCAAAGTAACCATCAAAGGTAAACCGGCAGCAGGCATCGTTGTCGGAATGCTTCCGAGCCGGCCCGAACGGTCTTCTTCCACGTTCAAAGGCACGACGAATCAGGACGGCATCTATCACATCAATAACGTGTCCAATGGCAGTTATCAGATTATCCCCGTAGCCCCTGCCATGGTGGTTACGGATCTGAGCAGTCCGCAGGGCACGACGGTCATAATCACCGGAACTGAAAACGTGGAAGGCATCGACTTTGATATGGTTCCCGGCGGAGTGATCACCGGAAAGATCACAGATGCTGACGGTCATCCGCTGGTCGAGACCGCGGTTGCTCTCATGGCCGTAGAGCAGCCAAATGAGCGCAGCAACAACTTTACGATTCCCAGTGCTAATAGCGATGATCGCGGCATCTATCGCATCTTCGGTATCCGCGCGGGCCGTTACAAAGTTTCCGTCGGTCAATTCGGCGGTGCGATGCGTGGTGGGCAAGCTAATGTGCCCGTGACTTACTATCCGGACGCTCACGACGCCGATAAGGCCGCCCCCGTCGATGTCGCCGAGGGCAGTGAAGCAGCCAACATAGACATTAAGGTTGGTCCACCGAGTCCCTCGTTCTCGGTCGCAGGGCGCGTGGTGGATGAAGCTGGAAATCCGGTGCCGAACGTTTCCCTCGGATTGTCGAGGACCCTCCGGGTGGATGCGAACCGCAGCACTAACATCCATGAAGGCACCGACGGCCGTTCCGATCAGGAAGGTCAATTTCGGCTGACGAATGTTCATTCCGGAAAGTACCAGCTCTCAATTTATCCGGGCGATGATTCGGATCTTCAGCCTCAAGGTCCGGTAAATATCGAGGTCGTCGANGCGGACGTGACTGACGTGATTGCAAAGGTAGTCAAAGGAGCTTTGGTCTCGGGTGTGATCGTCCTGGAGGGAGCGAAAAAGCCGGCAACAGAATCCCCGTCGCCAGGATGGGTAATGGTCTACACGAAAAGCGAAAGCAATCCCGGCGGCGGCGTGTCCTGGGCACGATCTGTGCGAATAAAGCCGGATGGCAGTTTTGTGGCCGGCGGAATAAAGGCCGGAACTGTGGGCTTCTCAGTATTTGCTGGCGATGGGAGACATGGCTATAACCTGGTGCGTATCGAGCGCGACGGCGTGGTGCAACCCAACGCGATTCCGATCCAAGGTAACGACCATATTACGGGCCTGCGGTTGTTTATGACTTATAGCAGCGGCACTATCACTGGGGTAGTGAATATCACGAACGGCACGCTGCCGGCCGGCGCGCGATTGGTGGTCCAGATCACAAAATCGGCTGAGCCCGAGCTTGGATTCGGACTTGGCAGCACCGAAGTTGATGCGCGCGGACGCTTTCTGCTTGAGGGATTGGCTACGGGGACTTATGACGTGACGGTGTTTGCTTACGTTCCCAACTCGCACACCCGGCCGCCGATGACTAAGCAATCAGTTACGGTGACTGATGGCGCCGCAACCGAATTGACGGTAACACTCGATCTCACGGCGCCGCTAATTCCGTAAATCCTGATGCGATCAATCAACCAGCTTCGTAAGATCCGGCTCTGGTGCGCGCTCGTCATTTTCCTCTCCGGTGGCGCGATTGTTTGCGCTCAGTCAGTACGTGACGAAAAGGCAGCTGATGCAGGCGCCAAAGGTACGATTACGGGTCGCGTGGTGAATGAAGGCGGGCAAGGTTTGCCTAATGCAGTGGTGATTATTCGCGGCTATGGCGGTTCGGGAAATCGCACGGTGAACACCGATGCGGAAGGAAATTTCCAGGCGGCCGATCTGCCCCCAATTGCTTATCTGATTTCGGCGCTTTTGCCGGGCTATGTGCAGCGGCCCCGCGACCCGGATTTGAATCCCATCGGTTATTACCGGATCGGCGACTCAGTGCGAGTCGAGATGGCAAAGGGCGGAGTCATTACGGGAGCGGTAAAAAGATCAAATGGTGAACCGGTCGTGCTGGTCACTGTGCGCGTCTACATGATTCGTGACTACAAGGGTCAGCCGGCCCGCTACTCAACTCCAAACCGAATCTCTACTACTGACGATCGCGGAATATACCGGATCTATGGTTTGGCGCCGGGGACCTATATCGTGGCTGCAAGTGGCGGAAATGTATCCAGTTACAACATCGATCCGTTTGGTACCGACGCCCCGACTTATGCTCCCTCGGGAACGCGTGACACCGCGGCTGAAATCACCGTTACCGCCGGAGAGGAAGCGACGGTCGATATTCGCTACCGCGATGAGCCTGGTCATGTCGTCAGCGGGATCGTGGCGGGTTCATTAGCCGATGATTCGCAGCGCGGCTTTAACATCGCGCTCACCTCAAGCTTCAACGGAATTGAGCAGGCCAGCTACTCGNCTTGGGGGCAGCGTAGTTTCATGTTTTCCGGCGTGGCCGACGGTGACTATCAAATAGTCGCACAGACCTATTCACCGGACGGGGGCTGGGCCATCTCAGAATCGCGACGGATAAAAGTAACCGGCGCCGACATTACAGGACTCGCCCTGACGTTGAAAACACTGGCGTCGATCGGCGGCTCAGTAGTGCTCGAGGACTCGAAAATTGCCGAGTGCCAGGGCAAGCGACGGCCAGTGCTGGGAGAAATCGTGGTTGGCGCTTATCACAACGAAAAGAATGCGCCGAAGGATCAACCGCAATTCATCTGGGGCCTGGGTGGACCGTTGACGCCGGACAAGCAGGGCAATTTTACGCTGCGAAATCTTGCCGCCGGTCAGTATCGTTTCGTGACCCGTCCGCTGGCAAAGTATTGGTATCTGAAATCGATCACCTGGCCGTCCGTCTCGAAAGCAGCCCAGGCGAATCAACCACTCGACGCTGCGCGCAATTGGACCACCGTGAAAACGAGCGACAAGTTATCCGGCCTGGCGATTACGTTTGCAGCCGGGGCCGCGTCAGTTGGGGGGCGCGTCGAAGCTGCGCCGGACGGGCGGCTCGCCTCGCGCATGTTTGTTTATCTGGCGCCGGCCGAGCCTGAAAAGCGTGAAGACATCCTGCGTTATTTTGTGGCGCTGGCGGCAGAAGACGGCAGCTTCGATCTGG
>AP72_2010_repI_A01DRAFT_1000129_pt1 | contig 12809 bp, 10 predicted proteins | sample AmaPasreplicIA01_FD_9191 | JGI IMG/M metagenome (IMG submission 9191) | reverse complement strand
CGATCCCACCGCCATTCCCAGCCGCTGAAGCGGCTGCAAAACGCGAGACGTGAGCGCGCCGCTCGTGTGCATCACGGCCAAAGGGCGTCGGGGCGAAGTACCTTTTACCGCTTTCACGGAACTCAGAAGTTCTGCCAGTTGTTTGGCGATCTGCGGAACGAGATCGTCGGGCACTGCGATTAGTATCAAGTCGGTTTGCTGGAGGAGAGCGCGATATCGAGGTGTAAGCTCACGTAATTCCCTCGAGCCGGCCGCGACCGCTGGTGCCCGCAGCAGGCGCCGCGCGCGCCTGGCACTCGACAAGCTGCGGCTGATCGCGACATCAATTGCCACCCCGGCATTTCGCAAAGCGGTACCCAGCGCCAGGCCCAGACGCCCGGCGCCAATGATCGACACCGCCAGCTTTTCTTTTCTGCCGTGGGATAAGTTTCGTTTGCTTACCATCGGAAAGAGCGTCAGGGATGCGGTCCGGACTTTAGCATGCAGTGGATCGGCAGGCAATTTCCATAGTTTTTTGGCCTCCTCTCGCTTATAATGCTCTCCGAAGCCGGGTCAACTCGCGAAATACGCGGATCAGTGATTCGCGGCGCAACCTTCTGGAGCAAACTCGGCATCATAGCGGTGCGTTAAACGTTGCAGTGCCGCTGCCTCGGGCGCTGCCCCCAGGAAAACCAAAGCGGCCGCTCAAGTCTCTATGCGGCCAAACCGAGAGACGAAGCCCGAGTTCTCTCCCGGCCTCTTGAAGTTGGAGGTTCAAATGAAATTTCACCTCTCTCGCGCCGTCATTGCATTCGGCCTGGGAGCCAGCCTGTGGATCGGAAGCGTCAGTTCCTTCGCCGCCCCGCAGCAGAGCAAGGATCAGGGTCAGAACAAGGATCAAACCACTCCACAAAATCAATCCGGCAGTCAGCAGAATCAGTCGACCACCTCGTCTACCGATCAGGCGAAGGCGGCCTCAACTTCGACAGCACCCCAAACGTCGCCGGCGAAGAAAGGTGGGCCCCTGCCGACCAACGACGATCCCGAGATGATTGGCAAGCGCAACATCAACAAGGGGCTGTGGGGAAAACTGGCGGCGGGCACGGAAAAAGAAGTAAAGATGGGACGGATGCTCGCGGCCCAGGTCGACAAGGAAGCAAAGTTTGTTGACGATCCGATCATCACCGAATATGTGAATCGCGTGGGGCAGAACATCGTGCTGCACTCTGACGCGAAGGTCCCCTTTACCATCAAGGTAATCGATTCAGATGAGGTCAACGCATTCGCTTTGCCGGGCGGGTTCTTCTATGTTAACAAGGGTCTCATACTGGCGGCAGATAACGAGGCGGAACTCGCCGGAGTGATGGCGCACGAGATCGCGCACGTAGCTGCCCGCCACGCCATGGAAAACGAGCGGAAGATGGAAGTCATGGACTATGGAATGCTCGCGGGAATTCTGCTCGGTGGTCCAATTGTCAGCAACATTCTTTATAACGGTGGCAGTTTCTTTGAAGGTATGGCGTTCCTGAAGTTCAGCCGCGGCGCTGAAGAGGAAGCCGATCGGCTTGGTGTGCAATATATGTGGGCCGCTGGTTACGATCCCGGCGCCATGGCCACCATGTTCGAGAAACTCGAGGCCAAGAACAAGAAGAAACCCGGCACGATCTCCAAAATGTTTCAAGACCATCCGGCCCCGGCCGATCGTCGTGCCTCAGCGCTCGCGTTGGCCGCCAGATTTCCGGAACGCGAGGAGTACGTGATCAGCTCGTCCGAATTCCAGCGGGTGAAGAACCGACTGCTGAGGCTGTCGAACGCGCGCGTAACTTCATCCGGCACAATTGCCTCGGGTGATGATGGTACGCCGGGTCGTCCGACTCTCAAGCGACGGCAGCCGACGCCCGACGATACAACCACAACCAATCCGGACGGCACGCAGAAGACTGATCCGAACAAACCCACGCCGCCGACATTGCGGCGGACGCCGGAACCGCAGTCGTCACCAACACCGCAACCATAAACGGTGTTCGTCGAGGGTAATCAAAAAGGCTCTTCAGCAATTGCTGGAGAGCCTTTTTCCTTTTGTGTCAGAAGCCCGAGCGTGAGGCGAGGGCCCCTTAGGTGACCTGCCCTCCCTCACGGTCGGGCTTCTGACGCTAGCGCGTGCTCGGTTCAGGCGACGAACTGCTATTTAGCGCCGGTTTTTCTTTTCGCACCACGTCGGTAAAGAACACCTTGAAATATCCCCACATCGAGATGACGGCGGAAACGACTACAACCCACAGCATGGCACGGCCCGCGGTGTAGAGCAGCACCTGCCAATCTTTCCAGGTGGTGGATTCGGGTCCCGTCAGATGCGACCAGGCGGTGCGTAGTTCGGGTACGCTCCAAAAGGTGATTGCCGGGAAAGGTTTGCCGAAATTTGAAACGAACGTCGACTCGCCCGGCGAGATCGAAAGAATAAGCAAACCCACCGTCACCACCTGGGCCACCATCTTGAACTTGCCCATCTTCGATGCCGAGATGACCACGCCTTCGGTTGCCGCCATCGAGCGCAAGCCGGTAACCGCAAATTCTCTACCGACAATGATCACAACGGCCCACGCGGGGGCAAGCTGGTGCTCGACCAGTGAAATGAGCGCCGCCGAAATTAGAAGCTTGTCGGCAATCGGGTCAAGCAGCTTGCCTAGTGTCGAGACCTGTTTACGGCTGCGGGCCAATTTACCGTCGAAATAATCGGTTAGGGCGGCGGCCACAAAAATGGTTACTCCAAGCAAATATCTCGGAACGCCAAGCCAATTTTCGGAAACCCGGGTCAGTAGTACCACCACCAACAGTGGCACGATGAAAATCCTTGAAAGCGTTAGCGCATTCGGCAGGTTCACTTTGTTTACTCCGCAATCCTTATTCGCAGTCTAGGTTTCGCGTTTTCGAGTGTCAAGACACTTCGATCGAGTTTCGCTTGCCGCACTCCACAGGCTCGGGCTAAGATAATTGGTTCTGCACTGCACGAAATTCTTCCCTGTGTGGTGCAGCTTCGGTTTCAGGGACTATGTCAATCGATCGCATCAGCGTGCGCGGCGCTCGCCAGCACAACCTCAAGAACATCGACGTCGATATTCCTCGAGACAAATTGACCGTGATTACCGGCCTCTCCGGATCAGGGAAATCATCGCTGGCGTTCGACACCATCTATGCGGAAGGTCAGCGCCGTTATGTCGAATCACTGTCTGCCTATGCCCGGCAGTTTCTCGATCAGCTCGAAAAGCCGGATGTCGACTCGGTTGAAGGCCTCTCGCCGGCTATTTCCATTGAACAAAAGACGGTCGCGCGCAGCCCCCGCTCGACGGTTGGAACTGTAACTGAGATTTACGATTACCTCCGTTTGCTGTTTTCTTCAATCGGCCAACCACATTGTCCTCAGTGTGGCGAAACCATTACGCGCCAAAGTGTCGATCAAATTCTGCAGAGCGTGCTGGCATTGCCGGAAGGCGAACGGGTGATGATTCTGGCGCCGATTGTCCGGGGGCGAAAGGGCGAGTTCAAAAAGGAGATTGCCAAGCTGGCGCGGGACGGCTTTATCCGGGCGCGCATCGACGGTGAATTGCGGTCACTCGACGAAGATATTCGTCTTGACAAGCGGCGCAATCACTCGATCGAGGCGGTGGTTGATCGCCTCCTGATAAAGCCCGCGATTAACGATCGGCTGGGCGATTCAATTCGGACAGCCTTGAAATTGACCGGCGGCGCGGTACTGGTTTCGGTCATTGACGGAGAAGAGAAACTTTATTCCGAGAAGATGGCTTGCGTGAATTGCGGTATCAATGTGCCGCCGCTCGAGCCGCGTTCGTTCTCGTTCAATTCCGCCTATGGCGCCTGCCGCTATTGCCACGGTTTGGCCACCGTACTGGAAATCGATCCGGCAAAGCTAATCCCTGACCCGGACACGGCTGCGGAGCAATTAGGTTTTATGGGAGACGGTGACAAAGCCGGTTCCGCTTACCTCCGTAGCGCTCTGCTGGCAGTGATTGCTCACTTCAAGGCGGATCCGAAAATTGCATTTAAGGATTTGCCAAACGAGGTCCGTCACGGATTCTTGCATGGCCTCTCGGCCCAGCTGAAGTTTCGTCAGGGTTTGTATTCATACAAGAGTCCCTGGCGTGGCGCGTTACCCTGGCTGCGCGAGCGGCTGGACGATGCGCCTTCGGAAAAAGTTCGCCTCAGGATTGAAGAAATGGTTTCGCCGGTCCTGTGCGCGGAATGCGGTGGACGACGCTTGCGCGCAGACTCGCTGGCTGTTCGCGTCGGGGGCTTCGGAATTGCGGATTACACCTCATTGACGATTGACGATGCTATTAAGGCATTCGATCGCGTCTCGCTCGATTCACGGGAAGAGAAAGTTGCCGGTCTGGTCCTGCGAGAGATCAAGTCGCGACTGCGATTTCTCGAGACTGTCGGACTGGGATATCTCACGCTGGACCGGCCTTCGGCAACGTTGTCCGGAGGCGAAGGTCAGCGGATTCGTCTCGCGACGCAAATCGGATCACAGCTGCGCGGCGTTCTCTATGTGCTGGATGAGCCATCAATTGGCTTGCACCCGCGCGACAATCGAAGGTTGCTGGATACGCTGGCCGCGTTACGCGATCTCGGCAACACGGTGCTGGTGGTAGAGCACGATGAAGAAACAATTCGGCGGGCGGACTACGTTGTCGATCTGGGTCCCGGAGCTGGCACTCACGGCGGATCACTGGTCGCGCTCGGCCCACCGGAAAATATTGCCGCCAACGCAAACTCGGTGACCGGTCTTTACATCAGCGGCGAGCGAAAGATCCCGGTTCCGGACGTGCGACGAATGCCGAACGGAAAATCGATCACGGTGCGGGGTGCGCATCATCACAATCTCAAATCAATCGACGTTTGTTTCCCGTTGGGACTATTGACGGTGGTCACGGGCGTTTCCGGCTCCGGCAAATCGACTTTGGTAGCGGACATTCTTTATCGCGCGCTGGCGCGGAACCTGTATGGTTCGTTGGAAGAACCGGGCGCGTTTGCGGCCATCGAAGGACTCGAGCACATCGATAAAGTCATTGAGATCGATCAATCGCCAATTGGCCGCACGCCGAGATCGAATCCGGCCACCTACACCGGGCTTTTCACGCCGATCCGCGAGCTCTACGCGATGTTACCGGAATCACGCGAACGTGGGTACAAGCCCGGTCGATTCTCGTTCAACGTTAAAGGCGGCCGCTGCGAAGCCTGCGAAGGCGAAGGTCTGAAGCGGATCGAAATGAACTTCTTGCCCGATGTTTACGTGCTCTGCGATGTCTGTCGCGGCGCGCGTTACAACCGCGAGACGCTCTCCGTGGCCTACAAAGGTAAATCCATAGCTGACCTGCTCGATACGACTGTGGAAGAGGCGTTGCCGTTGTTGGAAACGATTCCGCAGATCAAGCCCAAGCTCCAGACACTGCTGGATGTCGGTTTGGGTTACATCAAGCTGGGCCAGTCCGCGACCACGCTCTCTGGTGGTGAGGCGCAACGTATTAAATTGGCCAAGGAGCTTTCAAAGCGCGCCACCGGTCGCACCATCTATATTCTCGACGAACCGACGACGGGATTGCATTTTGCCGATGTACACAAGTTGCTCGACGTCCTGCAGCGTTTGGTGAGTGTGGGCAATACCGTCATCGTGATTGAGCACAATCTCGACGTAATCAAGAGCGCGGATTACATCATCGACCTTGGACCGGAAGGTGGCGCGCACGGCGGGCGAGTCGTAGCCAGCGGCACACCGGAAGAGGTTGCCGCCGTGCGGAAGTCACACACAGGGAATGTGCTGCGGCCGTTATTGAATGGGAATGGGAAGCGGAATGGAAAGAAGTGACAATGCGCGAAGGCGGCCGATGGTATAATCAAGGTTCATGAAATCGGAATTGAACCAAGGTGACAACGGCGAACGCCGCATTGACCGGTCCGTTTTCAAGATCTTCAATTCTTTCGCGGAGGCGGATGCTGTCGATAGGGCGTACTGGCATTCGCGCACGCCGGACGAACGCGTCCATCACGCAGAGTACTTGAGGCGACTCATTTATGGATCTCGCGCTACCGCTCGACTTCAAAGAGTTCTTGAGGTTACTACGCGCAGAAGGAGTTAGGTACCTGCTTGTCGGCGGTTGGGCCGTCATCTACTACGGTTATCCTCGCCCTACCAACGACTTCGATATTTGGGTCGCTGTAGACCCGAAGAATGCCGACGGAATCGTGAGGGTACTTCGCAAATTCGGGCTCGATCTGTCGTTGCCTCCTGAAAACATTTTTGCAAACGGACAAAATCGTCAGGATCGGAAGCGAGCCCAATTTCATTGAGATTATGACCTCGGCTTCGGGGGTTCAATTTGAAGATTGTTATCGGGAGCGATTGGAAACCACGCTGGATACCGAGCCTGTCAATCTAATTAGCTTAAAGAACCTGAGAACCAATAAGGGTGCGGCCGGCCGGCTTAAAGATCTGGCAGATCTAGAAGAGTTGCCAATTGGAGAATAGATCGATCCAAAAATGTCCATCTACAATGACCTTCAGCCCCTCAGTCTGGACGAGGTCCATACTTATCCCCTCTCATCACGCCCCAGCAAAGTAACCGTCGCAGATTTTGCCAAGCCCGTAGCTCCGGACGCGTCAATTGGCGACTACCTCAAATCGCTGCCGAATATTCTGGCGGTGCAAACGCTTCGTGAAGTCGCTTTACAAATCCGTCGCGCTCACGATTTGGGGAAGCCGGTCATCTGGGGCATAGGCGGTCACGTAATTAAGACGGGTCTGGCGCCAGTGATCATAGATTTGATGAATCGTGGATTCGTTTCCGCGATTGCTGCGAACGGATCGGTGCTGGTGCATGACGCTGAAATCGGCATGGTCGGATCAACGTCCGAAGATGTCGATGAGACCNTGCGAGAAGGTGTGTTTGGCGGCGCCGAGGAAACCGGAAAGCTGCTTAATCAGGCAGCGCGCGACGCCGCGAAAGATACCCTCGGTCTGGGAGAAGCAATGGGCCGCGCGCTGGTAGCACTGAAACCAAGACACGAAAACGTTTCTTTGTTGTGCGCCGCCTATAAAGCGCAGGTGCCGTTTACAGCGCACCTGACCATCGGAGGAGATGTCGCACACTTCCATTCCCACGTCGACGGCGCTGCCTTGGGTGCGTCGTCCCACATGGATTTCCGACTCCTGAGTGAACTCGTTCGGCGGATGAACGGCGGCGGAGTCTATCTAAACATTGGATCGGCAGTGACCTTGCCCGAGGTTTTTCTCAAGTGCGTTACGCTGGTGCGGAATCTGGGACACGAATTGAACGATATCACCACCGCGAACTTCGATTTCATTCAATCGTACCGGCCTTCAACAAACGTTGTCCGCCGTCCGACGGCTGAGGGAGTGGGCCGAGGTTTTGCGATCACGGGCCATCACGAACTCACGATTCCGCTGCTGGCGGCCGAAATCATTTGTGCAGCAAAATAGCGACGGCCTCCCACAAGAGCTTGGTGCCTGCCAGCACCAGCACTACCGACAACCAGCGCCTGATTCCAGCTACTGGCAACACTTTCGTTCCCAGAAGTGTTCCTAGCCAACCTCCGATCAACGCGGCCGGCGCCCAATAAATAATTTCTCCGGGCACCAGAGCGAGCGATGAAACATGGCCCAACAAACCGGAGATGGAATTGACAAGAATGAATGCGACCGCGACACCGGATGTCTCTCTGGTCGTGGCCCAATGCATCATCAGCAGTACCGGGCTTAGAAAAATGCCGCCCCCGACTCCCGTCAGGCCGGAAAGCAGACCGATCACCGCGCCAATTAACAACGCTGCCACAAGCGGTGCTTGAATTACTTTTCCTTGATCAGCTCGACTCGCCGTAAAAAACAGCCGGACGGCGCTGTACAGTAATACGAGACCGACAATCGACTTGTAAATTGGCACCGGCAAGGTCAGGGCGCCGCCGATAAATGAGGCGGGAATGGACGTGAGCACAAACGGCCAGAAGATTCGCCACGAAAAGAAGCCCGCACGATAGAACCGAACAGTGCCGACGATGGCGACGAGAATATTGAGGACCAGCGCCGTCGGCTTCATCACCAGCGGCGAGATGCTGAAGAGGGCCATCGCTGCCAGATAACCTGACGCTCCCGCGTGACCAACGGTCGAATACAACAGAGCGACAACAAAGATCAACGCTGCAAGGGCGATAATCAGAGTGGCAGTCATTTATCGTGGCCGATGAAACCATAATGAGGGTTCATTCGCAACGTTTGTTCGTAACGCCCTCGCTTTTTGCCGGAGACTCGCGGCGCGTTATAATTCGTCTTCCCCAAAGGCCAACTGAATACGATGAATCATAAGCAGCGCCATCATTTCAAAAAGCTCCTGCTCGCCGAATTGCGCCGGCATGCGCAACATATCAATGAGGAGCAGGCCAGAGCCCTGGACATCGCGAACGACGATTTAAAAGAGAGTTCGGACCTCGCTTTGCGTGATGTGATTCAGGAATTGGCTTTGAAATTGAGCGACCATGAATCAAAGATAGTCGCCGATATCGATCAGGCGCTGATGAGGATGAGAGAAGGTTCCTACGGGATGTGCGTTCGCTGCGGGCACGAAATTGACGAGCGAAGATTAGAGGCGGTGCCCACCGCACGTTATGACGCGGCCTGTCAGGCGGAGATTGAAGCGGCGCGCGGCGATGGCGCCGGCCCGTCTTTGTAGAAGTTTGACTGGGGCGCAAGCGTCTCGCTGCAAACGCCAGCAACCGGGACGGTTGCGCTCCAGTCGGTTGTGCTCCAGTCGGTTGTGCTCATGACAAATTATCTTGCCTTGCCGACCGGCGGCGGCGCCCCCGCTGAAGTCAACGCCGTGATCGAAATTCCGCGCGGTGATACCAACAAGTACGAGTACGATAAAGAGCTTCACGTTTTCCGGCTTGATCGAAACCTTTACTCGCCGGTCCACTATCCCGGTGATTATGGGTTCATTCCCAGCACGCTAAGTGAAGATGGTGATCCGCTTGATCTGCTGGTGCTCGTCGATGCCCCCAGTTTCACTGGCTGCGTGATGACTGTGCGGCCGATTGGCGCGCTGCGTATGATCGATCAGGACAGCGAAGACGAAAAGATCCTGGCGGTTGGCGTCAATAATCCCATCTACAAGGATGTGACCGAATTCCGCGAGCTCTATCCGCACGTCTTGTTAGAGATCGAACACTTCTTCTCAGTTTATAAAGAGTTGGAAGCCAAGCGGACGCGCGTCAAAGGCTGGGAAGGCGCAGCCAAAGCTCGTGAGATTGTCACCGAATCTCAACAGCGGTACGAGAAAGGGAAATAGAAAACTCCCTCTCCCCCTGGGAGAGGGTCGGGGTGAGGGCCTGACGGTGAACAGCCCAAACAATTTTCCTTCTGTCGTTGATTATGGTTTCTCTGGAAGAGAAGAATTTCTCTTAATCTTTCCGCTCGTCAGGCCCTCACCCTAACCCTCTCCCAGGGGGAGAGGGAATAAATCAGGGCGTCTGCAGCGCCGACTTCTTGCGATAATCCTCGCCTTCGATCTGAACGGTCCGGCACATCTCATAAAGGCGCGAGCGCAACGGCACGCCGATCCGATCCTCCAGCAACTCGCTGGTGTCCTTTTCGTTGCTCCGTTTGTCGGTGTAGTTTGTGGTGAAAATGGTCAGCCGCTTATCGTTGTAACGCGTGTTGATGATTTGCATCATCGTGTCGCGCACCCAATCCGTCGGCTTTGAAGCGCCTAGTTCATCCAGTACCAGCACGTCCGCATCGAAGACGGGTTGAAGCACTCCCAGCTCAGATGTTTGTGAGACCGGATTATAGGAATCCTGAATGCGTCGCAACAGCGCTCCGAATTGATAAAACAAACCGGCAACCTGGTAGCGTTCAATCAACTCGCGCAGAATTGCTACCGCCAGGTGCGTCTTACCGACGCCGACCGGTCCTACCAGCAACAGGCCGCGGCCGTCGATGACGAGAAAATCATCGAGCACGATTTGCGCTTCACGCTTGGCTATCCACATCGACTCGGACGTGCCGGCGTCGTAATTCGCAAGTGTGCAATGCTGGTATCGCGGCGGTATCCGGGCATTACGAAAGAGGCGTTCACGGTTGTCGGTAATTTGACAATCACACCGGCGCGCGGCTTCACCTGAAACGATCTCAATGCCGGTGCCGAAGCAGCGAGGACAAATCGCATCATCAGGCGCAGTTCTAACTGGTTGGTCAGGCTCGTCTGTGCCGTTGGCCTCGGCTTTCACCATCCGCAATCGTTTACTGGTCGATTTCTCAGGAGAACTCATAGTCGGAAAAACGGATTATAGCATCGGGTTGCCGGAAGCAAATGAACTTGCTGAAGATTATTTAGTCTGTCAGTTTTGCAGTCAACGTATTTTCGCGTTGCCGTAATTTGGACGATGCCAAACTCATCATTCCCTTTCCGGAAACAGTCCGCGGAGGGGACGGTGGCATAAAGACTTCCACCCCAGCCGGATGCTCGGCTGGGAACCCCCGGCCTGAGGCGAAAGCACCCAGATCGGGGAACACCGGGAGCCGAGACTCCGATATCTTCGTAGCAACCTGATCTCTACGCAGGCCATCTCAATAATTGAGGTTATGCTGAAGCGCCGCACGTCGCAGCCCCGACGCATGCGGCGCTCGATAACACTCGATACCTCCTGTGATTCGCCGCCCGGCGCTGCGTCTGCCGGGCGGTCTTTTTATTACACGCGCCTTAGGCGCAGCACCTAGCGGTGAGCCTCTGGCTCACCGGCGAACGATAATAATAGATCAGAGGCTATGCCTCGTGTTCGCGAGGCATAGCCTCTTTGTGAATTAGTAAGCTCGATCGGTGAGCCAGAGGCGCCAGGCGAAATCAACTCTCGCACATACTTCCGGGTGTTTAGTGCGCGTCTCATCCTGCAACCTTTACCCGAGCTGGGAGTATCCGTTTAGTCAAGTCCGTGCTACCTCCTCATATCGCTGTTGAAAGCAGTCCATGGATGCGATGGCATGTCGCGCAGGATGTCTTTTGTCCAACTGTATTCGGGATGGGCATGCAGAAAGGTTGCGGCCACAAAACCGTAGCCGCACGGATGACCCATAGCTGCCCACATCTGCATCTTTGAGGCCATCTGTCCATCGACGGCCTTTGCCTGTACCGTCCCGCCCGGAAAAAATCTGCCCCAGTCCCATTCAGGAATTCCACGGGCTGAACGTTCGACGCAGCCACAGAGGCTGCGCTCGTTGGGGCCTTCCTTATTCTCGAAGGAATCGTATGTGTCCCCCTCCATCTGCTTTATCGTCTCAATCGTGATCTCGCCTCTCGATTTTTCTACCAGTGTTTCCCATCGCGCTTTGCGCGCGAGCGGCGAGCCGCCACGGTTGTTGAAGTCAAAATTGGTTTCGATCGTCGCGAGTTTCTGATCGACCGGAAAGTTCGAGCCGACGTAGTAACCGTCTTTGGTACGGCGCACGCTGTGTTCCTTCAGGCCCAGCTCGAAGAGAGCAATCTCGCCCGTCTTGTTGTCACCCAGCAACCAATCGTTTGCATAACCGCCATTGTTGCCGTCAAGCATGATCGAGACGTAGTCGTCGATCGAATTGCTGTATTGCATCGCTTTGCGGGCGCGATAGAACTCGGGTTTGCCGGCCGGATCGAAAAGAGTGAAACCCGTAATCGTCGTCTCGGTAATCATGATGCCGGCTGAGTTGATGCCGAAATCATCATCGCTGGCAATCACTCCGGGCAGTCCGTCCATCAAAATGCGATTGCCGCTGCGCGGCTTAATATCGAAGACAATATTCCAGCGTTCGCCGATCATGTAATTGGTCCAGGTGTTATGGCCCATGACGATGCGATGATCTTTGGTATAGGTGCCAGTAGCGACAATCGCGCTGCAGTTGCCGGGCGCATGCGTGGTGGGAATCCGGCCCTGTTGTTTATCCAGCCAGGGCAGGTAATAGTAGGGCAACTCTTCCAGTGCGTTCAGAGCAACGATGTCCCACCGATCGAGCCTAATCCCGGCGTCATTAGCGCCTTTAACGATGCCGTCGAGCTCGCGCTGGTACTCAGAATCAATTTTGGGCCAGAGGACCTCCTNGGCAGCCTGCCGATAGAAATTCCAATCGCGTTTTGTTTCGTGTTGCAGAAACGGTTTGGTGACCCGAAGCAGATCTTCGATCTCTTTCGCCAGCAGCTTCCCGTGCTGATAGCCGATCTGCTCAGGTGAGCCCTCGAGGTGGACATAGATCCAGCCGTTTCGCTCGAACCGGTAACTACCTCTCGTCCGGTCGTCTTCAGAAACGGTAGGCTTCCATTGGGCGAAGCCGATGGCGGTGATTGAAAGGGCAGCGATCGACAGCCCNACGACTAAAACCAACGCACGTGTCATCTTCTTAAATCCTTTCGCGTGTTCGTCGAAAGTCGGCATTACGATCCACGAAATCGCACGAAATGTCACGAAGAAGAACTGATCTTCGTGTTTGTTCGTGTGAATTCGTGGATCGTTCCCTTAACTGACCAACGGGCGTGTCACGACCTCAATTCCGAGTTTCTCATTTTATGGAATTGTCTGTTAAAGTACACATTTTGTGTCGGCGGTCGAGGCCGTCTCTATGCAGACTACCAAAGAAATAATTGCCACTAAGCGCGCGCCCCAGGCGATTGGTCCATATTCTCAGGCGGTGCGGGCTGGAAACCTGGTTTTTGCGTCGGGACAGATTCCCATCGACCCGGAGACGAAAGAATTCGTTTCCGGCGGCATCGCCGAGCAAACCG
>AP72_2010_repI_A01DRAFT_1000122_pt1 | contig 13092 bp, 11 predicted proteins | sample AmaPasreplicIA01_FD_9191 | JGI IMG/M metagenome (IMG submission 9191) | reverse complement strand
GGAGCCGGTACCCGACGAACCACCGCTATGAGGTCAGTACCGGGAGCGGTAGCGACCGGGTCTGGATTAGGCAACGATCAAATGTATGGAAGTTACCCGGTCGCTTGCGCTCCCGGTACTGACCTCATTACGACAGGTGCGGCAGGTTGATTCGCTCAATTGATCGCGCCCGGCCGGTCTCTTCATCGACATCGACGACGGCCGCACAGATGCGAACGTCACTTTTGGAATGGTCCGGCTTCCGATGAATGGGTGACCTGAAGCGATTAATGATGTCGCCTTTCTTCATCCCGATCACGCCACCGTAGCTCCCGGTCATCCCCACGTCGGTAATGTAGGCAGTGCCCTGATTAAGCAGCCGTTCATCGGCAGTCTGGACGTGTGTGTGGGTGCCGAAGACCACCGACACTCTGCCGTCGAGAAACCACCCCATCGCAGCTTTTTCTGAAGTGGCTTCAGCATGCATATCGACAATGCGCACCTTCACCTCTGGCTTGAGAGAATCGAGCAAGTCGTTGGCGATGCGGAAAGGATCGTCCGCGGGGTGCATAAAGACGCGGCCCAGCAGATTGAAAACCGCAAAGCCTACGCCCTTGATATTTCCGGTCCAAATGGTATTACCGGGAGTGTCGGGCGGGTAATTCGCGGGCCGCAGCAAACGCGGTTGCTGCTTAATATAGTCGACGATTTCGTGCTTATCAAAGATGTGATTGCCCGAAGTCATCACATCTACCCCGGATGAGAAAAGAAGCTCGGCAATCGCTGCAGTGATCGAGAAACCGCCCGCGACGTTCTCAGCATTCATCACGGTGAAATCGATCGCATGCTGTTCTTTCAGATCCTGCAAACGATCGAGCAGCGCCGACCGGCCGGGCTTGCCCACCACATCGCCGATTAGAAGCAGCTTCATACTCTAGTGAATGGTGAATAGACCAAAGCCGTAAACCGGCGATCGAAAATCGTAAACATGATAAGACCATTTACGATTTACCATTTACGATTTACGGCTTTTATTGACAGAGGGAGAACCGCCTGGCCGTTCCGAAGTCGTAATTGAACCTGAGTAATCAGGTGGGTGGCCTTTTTGTCAACGCAAACTCTCGGCTTATCTTAGCGATGAAGAAAAGCACTAGCTCGCGATGTCGGCCTCCCGTTTGAACGACGTTGGCTCAATCATCGTAATCGGTGACGAACCCGGCAGAAGAGTTCCCTCCGCCGTAGGGGATACTAACACAACGGAGAGCAAAAATTGAAAACTGAAAATTGCAAAANTAATCGGCGGCCGCACCGTCTTAGCACCCCGAGCGCCAGCGAGGGGATCAAAGACTCAACCAAAATCTAAGCAGTTTTACACTCACTGGGGATCCCCTCGCTGGCGCTCGGGGTACTAAGATCGGCACGCTATGGCTGGCGCCGCTCGTGGTGCTAAGACCGGGACGTAATCTACGGGTGATTCTTAACTGGTACTTGCCGGCCGCTCCAAGTCTCGCGGCACTTTGAGCAACCGATCGAGCATTTCCGAGCATTCCGCGCTGCGCGTTGCCAACTGTTCGTCTGCCTGGTCGTGCGCTTTTCTTAACTGATGCAACTCATCGGCAATGTAGAGAGCTGCCAGAATCGCAACCTTGCGCGAGTCGACCGTCAGGGTTCCAGAAGAGATTTCGCGCATCCGCTGGTCTACATATTCGGCGAGTTGTTTCAGATATTCCGGATCGCCGTCCGAACGAACGGTGTAGGCCTGATCGTAAATCTCGACCTTGATGGTCGGTGAGTTTTCCAACTCCTTGTCGAAACCGATTCCGTTTCCGTTCATTGACCGATAGCCTCCACGACCTGGGGATCAGCAGCGGCAATGGCATCGAGCATGGCCTGGACCTTGGCACGAATCGCTTCACGTTCGGCGAGGAGGTGCTCAATCTGGATCACCAACTCTTCTTTGTTGCCACCGGACCCGCGGGCCGAGGCCAACTGCCGCTCCAGGTCGTCTTTCTCCTGTCGCAGGGCTTTGGTCAGTTCAATTGTCCGGTAGATCTTGTCTTCCAGATGTGAGAATTTTTCGAGTCCGTTGGTGGCCGCCATGCGCTGCTCCGGATATAAGAATCGAATCGCCGTGATTATGCGATCTCGTGGGAAGAAGCGCAAGAAGTTTTGGTGCCAGGGTTGTGTCTGAACAGAAGGACACCATATCGACGGGAATTTAAACCACGAACGCACACGAACAAAGTCCTCGTTTCGTGTCAGTTCGTGTTTCAGTTTCGTGTAATTTCGTGGTTCAAATTGGTTTGGGAAGTAGAATGAACGTGAACGTGTCAGAAATAGCGATGCCGGCGACGCAGCCACCAATCAGAAAGCATCCAAAATAAATTGATCGGTGTTAAGTTGCGCTTGGCCGCTCATTATCTGACCCTATCTCACTTCGGCGCCAAACCGTTTCTTCAGCGCTTCGACAATCGGCCAATGGACTGCGTCCACGTCCTCATCACGAAGCGTTCGATCAGCGGCACGATATTCAAAGCGTAAGGTTATCGATCGCTTGTCGTCTGCAATCCCCTCCCCTTCGTACGTGCCGACAAAAGTCACCCCGGCAAACAGGTTCGGTTTCTCGCTTTCGGCGGCGGCGGCCAAATCTGCCACAGAGATGGTGCGGTCAACGAGCAGCGACGCATCCCGAACAATTGAGGGAAAGCGCGGCAACGGCGAGTAAAGAACGGCGCGTTCCGGGATTTCCGTTAAGGCGGTCAAATCCAGCTCTGCCACGTACACAGGCTGCCGGAACTTGTAGCCATGTGAGATTGTCTCGGCCAGACGACCAATCGTTCCCAAAGGCGTTCCACTCGCCATAACTGTCGCAGCTTGCCCGGCATGAAGATGCTTTACGCCGGCCGCGGCGAATCGAAGCGGCGGCAAATTCATTGCCTCAACCGCAGATTCCAATGCTCCCTTAAGATCAAAGAAATCAAGGTCTCGCTCAGGTTGGGCCTTATCAGCTTCCAGTTTTCCGCCGGTGGCGATGATCGCCAGGGCTTCGCGCTCGGTGGGCAGTTGCCGGTCCGGCGAAGCACCAAACAGCCGACCGGTTTCAAACAGACAAACATCACGAATGCCCTGATTGAGGTTGTGACGGACCGAATTCAACAACCCCGGAATTAGCGTCTGCCGCATGGATATGGCATTTTCGATAATCGGATTCGTCAGGATTACCGGTTCGCGGTTCGCGCCAAACGCGGGAAGCAATTCATAGTCGTTAACGGCCTCGAGAAAACTGAAATTGATCGCCTCGTCATATCCGCGCGCGGCCAGGGCGCGGCGCAGGGAACGCTTCCGTCTCTCAGTGAAATGATATTCACCTGCAAGCGTGGCCGGAGGAAGTTCTGTCTTGATTCGATCGTAGCCTGTATGCCGGGCGACCTCTTCCACCAGATCTTCCTCGATCGAGACGTCATGGCGCCATGACGGGATGGTGAAAGTAAGTATCGACCGGTCACTACCCTGCCGCTCGAAACCGAGCGCCTTCAGAATGCGCCTGGTTTCATTTTCCGCAACGTTCAGGCCGGTAATGGCAGCGACTCGATTCGGCCTCAGGTTCACAGCTCGCGAGGCAAGTGGCTGAGGATAAACGTCGAGCGTATCGCTGGTTGCTGTTCCGCCGGCGAGCTCGCAGATCAACGAAACGCAGCGTTCCTGGGCGGCGATAACACCATCCGGATCTGTGCCCCGCTCAAAGCGGTGCGAAGCTTCGGTATGCAACCCAAGGATCCGGGCCGTGCGCCGAACGGATGCCGCATTGAAATATGCACTTTCAATCAGGACATCAGTAGTCGCCTGCGAGATCTCTGATTCTTCTCCACCCATCACCCCGGCGATGGCCACCGGTTCGCTCGCGTCCGCAATGATTAGCATCTCGCTGTCGAGTTTTCTTTCGACGCCATCGAGCGTCTTGATCGTCTCGCCTTTGGCTGCGCGTCTGACAACAATGCGATTTTCCGTGAGTTTCGCCAGGTCAAACGCATGCAGTGGCTGACCAAGCTCGTGCAGCACGTAGTTGGTGATGTCGGCTACGTTGTTGATCGATCGCTGCCCGATCGTTTCGATTTTGCTCACCAGCCACTGCGGCGAAGGGCCAATTTTAACGCCGCGGACAATTCGCGCCGCGTAGCGCGGGCAGAGGTTCGGATCCAGAATAGTCACCGACGTAAACTGGTTTGTCTGACCTGCTGCGTTTTGAACCTCGGGATTCGGAACTTTGAGCTCGAACTGTTCGATGACGGCTAATTCGCGACCGATACCAAAATGCGACAGACAGTCTCCGCGATTCGAAGGGACTTCGACATCCAGCACAACGTCATCGGCACGTTGAACGACCGCATCAACCGCCAGACCAACATTGGTGAGCCGGTCCCTGATTTCTTCCGCGGACAGCTTCGTGCCGGTTAATTCACGCAGCCAGTTGTAACTAATAAACATGTACTTTGATCTTTGTGCTTTGTACTTTGACTTCTATTCACAGTGATCGCGGACGTTCGCAGGACCCTAATCAGGTGAACAAAGTCCAAAGTACCAAGCACAAAAGTACAACTATCTGAACTGCTCTAAAAACCTGATATCGTTCTCAAACAAAAGCCGGATATCATCGAGCTGATAGATTCGCGCGCAAGTCCGATCGATGCCGAGCCCAAAGGCGAATCCAGTGAACTCTTCCGGATCGACGTTTGCAGCCCGCAACACGTTCGGATGCACCATCCCTGATCCCCCCAGCTCGATCCATCCAGATTGTTTGCAGATGCGACAACCTTTGCCGCCACAGTTGAAACAGCTATAGTCGACTTCCGCACTCGGTTCCGTAAAAGGAAAATACGATGGCCGAAAGCGCGTCTTTGTATCCGGGCCAAAAAGACGATGAGCAAACTCAGCCAGAGTCCCCTTCAAGTGGGCCATGTTGATCCCGCGATCGACGCACAAGCCCTCGACCTGATAGAACATTGGATTGTGTGTAGGGTCAGGCGTGTCGCGGCGAAAAACACGTCCCGGCGCGATCATTCGCACTGGCGCACCCCGCCGCTGCATGGCATGAATTTGCACCGTTGACGTCTGTGAACGAAGCGCAAAGCCTTCCGTAGTGTAAAAGGTGTCCTGCGGATCCCGCGCCGGATGACCTTCGGGAATGTTCAGCGCGTCAAAGTTGTAGAAATCAGTCTCGATTTCGCGATCATCTTCGACGATATAGCCGAGCGAGACGAAGATGTCTTCGATCCGCTGCCGCATCAAAGTGATCGGATGAAGGTGTCCCGGCCGCGGACGTCGTCCGGGAATGGTGACGTCGATGCTTTCGCGCGTCGTGCGAGCGGCTTCGATCATCGATTTCAGCTGCTGTTCCGAAGTATCGAGCGCCTGGATGATTTGCACTTCTGTTCGCTGGACGAGTTGACCAAAAGCCGCCCTCTCTTCCGGGGCGACCCGGCCGATTAGCTTTTTGCACGCAGCAATCGCGCTCTTTTTTCCGGAGTGACGCGTGCGCAAATCGGCAATTGCGCGCAGCTCAGCTTCAGCTTTTCTTAAAGACAGTGCAGAGTCATTGGCAGGAAGGCTCGCGAAACGCTCAAACTCGCGTTCAAAAGCGAGTCTCGCATCCTCGACCTGGTGTTTTGGGTTCTGGTCCTCTGACACAACAGTACCGTTGATTATTCAAAAGCCCGCGCAGCGGCGAACAGAGTCTCGCTTCGCGGACTGTTTGCAGGCGGTCATAGACCGCGGCCAATTCAGCGATTAGCCGGCAAGTCATCAAAAGACCTGCCGCTCATCATTCGGTAATCATTTGGCAAATACTGAGCGGAGATTTTCGGAAAACAATGACTGGCCGCCGGCAAAGTCACGGTTTCTTCTTCTGCGCCACCCACTTGCCTGACGCCTGTCCACCGAAATCGTAATCCCCGGAAAGCTTGCCTTCGACCATCGTTGCGACCATCGATATCTGGCCGTTGCCGGACTCCAGCATGATCGCCAGCTTCCCGTCTTTCCAAACGCCATTGGAAATGTTCGAAGTGCCTAGCTGCGAACTGCTCGTGCCAGTAACTTTCTCGCCATCGAGTTTCAGTGAGAGCGTGAACGGAAAAGCCTGGCCCTGAGCGTCGGCGACACCATCCCAATCTCCTGAGATTTCGTCCGCGGCCGCCCGTTTAAATTCAACCGGTCCAGTCTTTCCGTCTGCGGTAAAATCTCCGGAAAGGACGTCTGCCTTCTGTCGCAAGGTCAGCTTTCCCTTTGAGTTTGTTCCTTCGGCGTCCAGAGTGAGGACGCCCGCCTCCATCTGACCTTTGACGATCTTGTAGACCCCGTGCGGAGAGATTATCTGACCAGATATCTTCCCGCTGTTTTCAGCCAGCTCCAGGGTCAGGTGAATCTCGCCATCGGGGGCTTTCGCCGTGCCTTCGTACTTGCCGGCCACACTTGCGTTCTGATTTCCCTGCGCTAAAGCAACCGCACACGCGACGGCGGTTGCGATTATCATCATCTGAATTCGAACCAGAAGACTGGTCATGATTTCAGCTCCTTCCTCAAGCCTGGTTTCGACGGANCGCCGCGGCGAGCTAAGCNGCTTTTCGCTCCGGTTTATTTTCCAAAGCGGTCTTGGCCTGGGTAGCAAGTTCAGCGAAAGCGTCGGGTTGCTTCGCCGCAAAGTCGGCGAGGATCTTTCGATCCAATTCGATGCCGGCCAGTTTCAATCCGTGCATGAACTGCGAATAGTTCATTCCATTTAATCGCGCGGCGGCGCCGATGCGCACAATCCATAGCGAGCGGAAATCTCGCTTCTTTAGCTTGCGGCCGGTGTAAGCAAAGTTCAATCCGCGCTCGACCGATTCCTTTGCCGATCGATAAAGTTTTGACTTTGTGCCGCGATAGCCTTTGGCTAATTTTAAAATCTTCTTGCGCCGTTCCAGGCGCTTATTTCCACGTTTTGCTCTTGGCATGATAAACCTCCAAACTGAATTGATTCATTTGTTCATTGATTCAATGGCTAAATGATTCAATGAATCAATCTCTTCCATAAGGCAGCATTCGCTCGACGCGTTTCTGATCGCCTTCTGCCACCATCACGTCGACATCCAGATATCGTTTTCGCTTATTGGTTTTCTTGGTCAGAATGTGACGCGCGTGCGAATGGCCGCGCTTGATCTTCCCGGTCGCGGTCGTGCGAAATCGCTTAGCCGCGCCTCGATGTGTCTTTAGTTTTGGCATAACTCTCCTTGGTAAATCGTCACTAAGTAATTTTATGATTTGGTCATTGGCTCATTGATTCATTGAATCAATGACTAAATGACTCCATGATTCAATCTCGTTGATCTAGCTGCCGGCGCCCTGCGGCGCCCCGCTCGAATCCGGTCGGCGCTCCGGCGGATGGGACGGCGGTTTCCCCTGCTTATGGCGCTTCGGCGCAAAGATGGTAAACATCTGATTGCCTTCCATCCGCGGCCGCATCTCGACATCTCCGATATCGGCCAGATCCTTCTCGAGCTGCTCGAGAATTCGGGCGCCCAGCTCACGGTGCGTCATCTCGCGTCCGCGAAACCAGATTGTCGCCTTTACCTTGTCCCCTTCCTGCAACCACTCGCGCGCGTGCTTCATGCGATAGCTGTAATCGTGCACGTCGGTGCCGGGACGGAACTTGACTTCCTTGACCGTGATGACGACCTGTTTCTTTTTCGCCTCGTTGGCCTTTTTCTTCTGCTCGTACTGAAATTTTCCAAAGTCGATGATCTTGCAAACCGGCGGATCAGCGTTAGGCGCGACTTCGACCAAATCCATTCCGCGTTCCCGAGCTGTACGAATCGCTTCGCGAGTGTCCATGACGCCGAACTGTTCGCCCTCATCGGTAATCACACGCACCTGAGGCACGCGGATTCGTTCGTTGATTCTGGTTATCGGCCCACGCCTAAAATCCGGCCGGCCGCGTCCACGAAAACCTGTAGCTATGAAGCACCTCCTGGGAAGTAGCAGACTTTAGTCTGCGGTGTTTGTAAGTTTGTTAACGCCAAGCGCTAACTCTCCGGCTACTCATTCCTCAGCGCCCGCGTCGTAACCAGCCGTTGCGCTATTTGCTTAAATTCTTCGAGCGACATCGCGCCGAGGTCGCCTTTGCTTCGTTCGCGCACTGCTACCTGCGCTTGTTCCATCTCTCGATCGCCCAGCACCAGCATGAACGGCACCTTCTGTAGTTGCGCGTCGCGGATCTTGGCGCCGATCTTGTCGTTGCGCACATTTAACTCGACGCGCAGGCCGGCGCGGCGAAGTTCTTGCGCGACCTGTTCACCGTATTCGTTAATCCGATCTGTAATCGGCAGCACGGCGACCTGCACCGGCGCCAGCCACATCGGGAATGCGCCTGCGTAATGCTCGATTAGAACGCCGAAGAATCTTTCAATTGATCCAAACAACGCGCGATGTACCATCACCGGACGATGCGGCCGGTTGTCTTCGCCGATGTATTCAAGCTGAAAGCGCTCGGGTAAATTAAAGTCCCACTGCACGGTGCCCAGTTGCCACAAGCGCCCGATCGCGTCTTCGATTTTAAAATCGATCTTCGGACCATAAAACGCCGCCTCGCCCTCAACGCGTTCGTACTGAATACCGCGTGCATCCAGACCGGCAGCGAGGGCGCTTTCTGCATTCTCCCACTCTGCATCCGATCCCAAATACATTTTGCTGGTATCGCTGCCCTTCACCGACAACTCGTACTTAATCTTGTCAAAGCCAAACGTTTTCAGGACCTGAGCGGCGAAATCGACACAATCGTCGATCTCCCGCGGAATCTGCTCAGGCGTGCAAAACAGGTGCGCATCGTCAACCGTAAATCCACGCACCCGCATCAGGCCATGTAACGTCCCCGATAATTCGGCGCGATAGACGGTGCCCATCTCGCCATAGCGTTGCGGCAGATCGCGATACGAACGCTGTTGTGACCGGTAGATGCCGATGTGCATCGGACAATTCATCGGCTTGAGACGAAACTCGGTTTCCTCCAGCTTGGTGGGCGCGAACATCGAATCGCCATAGTTCTGCTCGTGGCCACTCAACTGCCACAATTCACGCTTGGCGATGTGCGGCGTATAAACCATGCTGTAGTTCCGCCGTACTAGTTCTTCGCGCAGGTAATCTTCCATCTGTTGCCGGACGGTGGCGCCTTTCGGGTGCCACAAGACCAGTCCCTGGCCGTAGCTTTCCTGAATCGAAAACAGATCGAGCTCGCGGCCCAGGCGTCGATGATCGCGCTTTTCGGCTTCTTCGCGTTGTTTAAGCCAGGTGTCGAGTTCCTCCTGCGTGAAGAAGGCAGTCCCATAAATCCGTTGCATCTGCGGACGCTCGGCATCGCCCTTCCAATAAGCGCCGGCCAGTGACAGCAATTTGAAAGCTTTGAGCCGGTTGGTGTTCGGCACGTGCGGCCCAAGACAAAAGTCGATAAAAGGCGATCCGTCGATGTAATAGACGCTGACCGTCTCGCCCGCTTTTTCATCAATCAGCTCGCACTTCAACGGCTCATCACGCTCGTTAAAGATGCGCAATGCTTCGGCTTTAGGAATCTCATCGCGCCGGTAAGGCATGTTGCGCTTCGCGATGTCGCGCATCTTCTTTTCAATTACCGGCAGATCGGCCTCGGTCAAAGCGCGCGGGGCGATTACGTCGTAGAAAAATCCGTAGCGGGGATCCTCCAGCAGCGCCGGCCCGATTCCCAATTTCGTGCCGGGGAAAAGATCCAGCACGGCAGCCGCCAGCAAGTGCGCAGTCGAATGACGCAGCACATCGAGACCCGCAAGCGTTTGCGGCAGCACCGGTTCAATCTTCACCGCGTCGCCGTTTGAGGGCGAATCGATCGTGAATGCAAGATCCACCTCCTGACCGTTCACGCGCGCAGCCAGGGCCTGCCTGGCAACGTCCCGGTCAAGCTTTTTGAGGGCTTCTGCGACCGTGATCGGCGCCGGGACGTCCGCTGCGGGTCCGTTATTGACTTGTACCTTTATCTCGCTCATCGAACCATTATCTCGCTCCGGAGGAGCGAGATGTTTATAGAACGTCCATTGCCCTATTTGTCTGGCGCTCCTTGAGGAGCGCAACATCTATCGGGTTGTCGCGCTCCTATAAAGAGCCTTGAAAAACATTCAACGCTAGACCTATAAACATCGCGCGCCAATGGCGCGCCTCCCGCCTGAAAGCGGCAGTCCACGGAAGACCGTCGCTGCGGCGCTCCATCCACGATCTACGATTCACTGTTTACTGACTGCAAATGATCGGTTTCGATAGGAGCGCCCTCGTCGCCCATCCCACCTGCGGGACGGGCAATCAAAATGTGAATCGTGTAGTCGTGCGATTCATGACGAAGGTCTTCTGGAGCATCCTATCAAAAATTCGAACAGACAAGCCGAAGGGCTCGTCCTTCGTATAATTACGAAGCTGAATGATAACAAACGGCCTTACGCGGGGGCAAGCGGGTGTCAGAAGCCCGACCGTAAGGGAGGGCATCTCGCGTTATGCGTGTCCCCTAAGGATCCACATTTTTCGGCTTGCCCTCCCTAACGGTCGGGCTTCTCACACGTTTTGCGATACTATACGCGCCGTCGGTCTAGCCTTATTGCTCCAGGAGCCCTCTAATGTGCAAATTCATTCGCGTATCCACGGCCGCGATGCTGTGCGTGCTGGCACTTGGCCTCTCTCAAATTCACACCTCAGCTCAACGACAACAGCGAGCCGCAACCAACAAGACGGCAGCGACTGATTCAATAAGCGATGTCGCGAACCAAAGCGAGATGCGTCAGACGATCGAAAGCTATGCCGCTGATCGTGGCAGCCTGCAACGATCGTTTTTCGTCAACAATTCACCGGCGCGGCGCGAGCGATTCAGAAAGTTCTACCAGGATCAGCTCGATCGACTGCAGAAACTTAACTTCGATTCAATGAGCCAGGAAGGAAAGGTCGATTACATCCTGTTTCGCAGCCACCTCGAACACGAGTTGCGACAACTCGACATCGAGGCGAAGCAACAGACTGAAATCGAACCGCTGATCCCTTTCGGTAAGACAATTGTCGACATGGAAGAAACCCGGCGCAGTATGGCGCCAATCGACGCGGCGCAAGCTGCGGTTGCTCTGAACGATCTGAAGAAGCAGGTTGATGAGACTCGCCGCCGTGTNGAGATCGGATTGCGGCCCGGTGACAATCCCGACGCCATCAAGGTCAAGAAGACGGTTGCCTTTCGTGGCGTCAACGCCATTAATGCGCTGCGTGGCAACCTGCGCAATTGGTACACCTTCTACAACGGTTACGACCCGGTATTCACCTGGTGGAACGAAGAGCCGTACAAGGCGCTCGAAGAAGCCCTCACCGGCTACGCAACGGTTATCAACGAGCGACTGCTCGGTTTGCGCGCAGCTGCGCCGGGAGGAGGAGCGCCAGGACAGGGCGGAGGTCAGCGGCCGGGCGGTGGAGGCGGCGGTGGCGGCGCCGGAGGTAGCGGCGGCGGTGGCGGCGGACAAGGTGGCGGCGGCTTTCAAAGACCGGGCACAGCCGCGCAGGCCCGGGCGGGCGACACGAGCGACATCATTGGCGATCCAATCGGGCGTGACGCGCTGTTGAGCGAACTGCAATCCGAAATGATTCCCTACACGCCGGAAGAATTAATTGGAATCGCCAACAAGGAGATGGCGTGGTGCGAAAACGAGATGAAAAAAGCTTCACGCGAGCTCGGCTTTGGCGATGATTGGAAGAAGGCGCTCGAGAAAGTCAAGAACACGTACGTCAAACCCGGCGAACAGCCCGAACTAATCCGCAACCTCGCCGAGGAAGCCATCAAGTTCGTCGACGATCATGATCTGGTCACCGTGCCGCAGCTCGCGCGCGACACCTGGCGCATGGAGATGATGACGCCGGAACGACAGCTCGTCAGCCCTTTCTTTCTGGGGGGCGAAACTATTCTCGTGTCCTACCCCACCAACACCATGACGCATGAACAAAAGATGATGAGCATGCGCGGCAACAATCCTTCGTTTTCGCGGGCCACAGTCTTTCATGAATTGATCCCCGGCCATCATCTCCAGGGGTTCATGTCCGCGCGCTATCGGCCTTATCGCGCACTGTTCGGCACGCCATTCTGGACGGAAGGGAATGCCCTGTATTGGGAATTGCTTTTCTGGGACTTGAAATTTCAGACGAAGCCGGAGGATAAGATCGGTGCGCTCTTCTGGCGCATGCATCGCTGCGCGCGCATCATCTTTTCGCTCAGTTTCCATCTGGAGAAGATGACACCGCAGGAGTGCATCGACTTACTCGTTAACCGTGTCGGCCACGAGCGCGAGAATGCGACGGCTGAAGTGCGCCGCTCGTTCGACGGCAGTTATGGACCCTTGTATCAGATTTCGTACTTGATTGGCGGCTTGCAGCAATTCTCACTGCATCATGATCTGGTTGATTCAGGCAAGATGACGAACCGCCAGTTCAACGACGCGTTGCTGAAAGAGAACCGCATCCCGATCGAGATGATTCGCGCGATCCTGACGAACCAAAAGCTGACACGTGATTACAAAACAAGCTGGCGATTTTATCCGGGGATTTAGATCGCAGACCTCCGGGCCGCCGCGAGACGGTCGGGGCGAAAGCCCGCCAAGGGTGGGGTGTACATATCGTCCTAAGGTGCCTCTCAGTTGCCGACGGATCCACGAAATCACACGAAATAACACGAATCCTGGTGTTCTTGGTGAGATTTCGTGTGATTTCGTGGATCGTATTTGAGTCACCTGGGTCATCTCTTACAAACCGGCCGGCGCATGAATTAAGGCGCAATCGAGGCTCGCGGGGGCTTAAAGGGATCCGGTTTGCTTCCGCGTCCCGTTTGCCCTGATCGCTTTTGGGGCTCGTTCGTCCGCTTAATCGTATCGGAGGACGAGCTAGAGGCTTTCTTTATAACCGTCGATTTCGTTATCAACGGTGCTTCGGTTTTGGCTGAGGGCAGCACGGCCGAGTCAGACGCGGGCGTAGCAGAATCCATCATCCCGGCGGCTGAGTTTATTGGCTGACCGGGATAGGCAATGGTGATTCCGATTAGTAGCACGG
>AP72_2010_repI_A01DRAFT_1000119_pt1 | contig 13161 bp, 8 predicted proteins | sample AmaPasreplicIA01_FD_9191 | JGI IMG/M metagenome (IMG submission 9191) | reverse complement strand
CATAGTGGCGAGAGGATCGTAAGGCCCAGCACCGCCACCAGCAGATCCGATGCGCGCTTGATGATGCGCGCGCCTCGCGACAGCGGCGAGCGAAACAGTGTGACCATCGGCAACGAGCCAACCTGATCGATCTCAGTCTTGCTCGGCAAACAATTGAGCAGCGTAGGTGCAATGCGAAACTCAACTCCGCGCCGGCGGCCCGTCTGGATCATGACATCGAAGAGATGTTCTCCGGGCACGTTTGGGTCGGAAATGATGACTTCGTTGGCGCGTGATTCGCGAATGGCTTCCGGCAGAGTTTTCAGATTGCCGATAACCGGCACTCCCTCGAAGCTCGTCGCGCCCGCCGCGCCGGATCGCTCATTGTCGATGATGCCAATGACGCGATAACCGAGTTCCGGCCGGGCTCTCATCTCGCGAATACAGACCGCTGCCTCTGCGCCGCGACCCACAATCAACGTCGGAATCAGGTTAATTCCGCGACGACGTACAATTGTTTGTCCCGAACGGAAAATCATTCTCACCAGAGTGATGCTGGCAAAGAACAGCACGAAATCCAGCAGAAAGATTGCCCGCGAATACGAGAAAGTACGAAAGGTTACGCCGCCGCGGTACATGAAAGTGACGGCCACCATCAGCAGCGAGCTGATGGCTGTCGCCTTGAAAACCCGGGCGGCGTCGTCCACAAGCGAAAACTCGCCGCGCACCCGGTAAAGATCATAATAACGAAGCAGCAGCAAACGAATGGGAACAATCAAAGGTAAAAGGACCGCGTAGGGCGCGAATTCCCGGCTCCAACCGACGGTACCGCCGGCCGCGCGATGCACAATTGACTGGTAGTGACGAACATAAAACGCGAAGAAAAAACAGAGGAAGGCGAGTGTCGTATCTGTGAGAACCAGCACGAGCTTCACCAGCGGCACAACCCAACGCGGCGCGCGCGCAGGAACACGTGCAGAACTGGCCCTGGAGAGATCGTTGACGAGCGTTTCGGCCTTCATCTGATTGCTCATTCCAGGATCAAATCGGCGACTACTCTGCGCACCTCAGTCGCTCGGCGAGCGTTTATGCCGGACTTCTTGGTGATCGACAAACGGTCAATCTCTGCAGACGAACTGATTCTTTGTAATCGACCTTCACGCACGAGCTGCTCATCAATCGCCGCCCATTTGCCCGCGTACACGCTGACGGCGGGCACGCCCAGCGCTGCCGCCTCGCGATTCATAGTCCCGCCGGCGCTTACCACCAAATCAGCCGCCGCAATCAGATCTGAGCCGGCGAGTACTGTTGCCGGCATGATTAGATTTGCCCAGCTTCGGCTTTCATAATCAGCGCGCTGGGCGTCTGAACGCGGCAGCAAAATAATCTTCACCGCTGCTTCGGCATTCAATCGCGCAAGTAAATGATCGAACAACTTGTTTTCAAACCGGTGATACAAAGCCTCATGGGCCGGTGGACGCGCGATGACCAGCACATCATCGCTCGCAATATTCAATTTACGCAACGTTTCTGCGAAGGTTGGATCGGGCTGGAAGTCCGCCAGGTATACGTCTTCCTTGGTGCCCTCGTACCGCCTTACTTTACGAAGCGAGGCGCCATACTTGCGCAGCTCGCCGGCGGGAAACGCACGCGGCACAATGATTTTGCCGGCCAGTCGAAACGCTAGGTGATTTGCCGGCTGATATTCGTAATCCATCAGCGTCACGGATTTTATACCGAGCGCGGCTGCCGCGGCGATTTGCGCATACGAATTGTGACTTACCGCCAGATCGACTCCGCGATTGCGCGCCCACTTGCGCAAAGCGGCCGCGCGCCCCACCAGGTTTCCTGCCTTACCGGTGATCGATCCGCCGCCATGCCCACCGACTACNTGGGCCATCATTCGGGCCGCGGCTGNAAGTTCGACCGTTTGCGCAAAGTTGCGCGCCGTAATTTCGCACGTGTGACCGCGTGCAGTAAATTCGGGAATCAACGCATGGAAAAATGGCACATGAGGAGAGTTGGCCAGATCGATCCAGATATGCATCGATGATGAAGAATCGTCAGCCGCGGACCCACGCGGATTAACACGAATAATGGTTTTCCGGATCCGCGTTCATCTGCGTAAATCCGCGGCTTCGTCTAGTTTGCCGCCCCCACCACAGGATTTCGCAGGGTTCCGAGCTTTTCGATCTTCACTTCGAAAATGTCGCCAGGCTTCAGCAGCACCGGTGGTTTTCGGAATATACCCACACCGTCGGGCGTGCCGGTAGCGATCACATCCCCGGGCTCAAGCGTAATGCCCTGTGACAAATAAGAGACGAGATGGGCCACTTTGAAGATCATTTTTGAAGTGTTTGACGTTTGCATTACCTGGCCGTTCAACAAACCTTCGATCTTCAGCGACTGGACATCCTGAACTTCATCGCGCGTGGTGATGAATGGACCAAGCGGCGCGAATGTGTCGAGGCTCTTTCCTCGTGTCCATTGCCCGTCACCGAACTGCAAGTCGCGGGCGCTGACATCGTTAATCAGCGAATAGCCGAAGACGTAATCGAATGCCCGCGCTTCATCGACTCGCCTCGCTCTGCTGCCGATGACGACCGCGAGTTCGGCTTCGTAATCCACCTGTTCACTGATATGCGGCAGCACTATCGGCACCTTGTGCGCGCTTAGCGAATTCGGCAATTTATTGAAGAGCAGGGGCGCTTTAGGCAGATCTGAACCGCCCTCAGCCGCGTGATCGGCATAGTTCCGCCCAATCGCGAGAATCTTGCCGGGATAAACAGCGGGCAGGAATTCTATCGAATCGACTCCATACGCTACGGTCTGTCCGCGTCCCGAGTGTCGTTCGCCATCAAGCAGCGATGCGATCTCCTGCATTGCCGATGGCCCGCGTCGAATCACGCTTAAAGTCTGGTTTGCTTCAAGCAGCCAGTCAGGAGGTGAGCCGCCGGCGCTTTTGACTGCCCGCGCTAAATCGGCCGTATCGCAAACGGTGTCATCCGTAACAAGTATTCCCAACTTCGGTTCTGAGTCTTTAGTTTTGAATTGGCACAGTTTCATAAGGGTAGTCTGTCAGAAGCCCGAGCGTGAGCGAGGGCTTTCCAACGATTGATTCATTACCTCATCGGTTTATTTATTCATTTTAAACACCCGCATGAATCCAATGAATCAATCCCGGTTAAGGCCCTCGCTTACGCTCGGGCTTCTGACACTTTCTGGTCATTGAACACGTTCGGCGCCGTCAGCTGCGGTACAAATATAGATTTCCGGAACTTTGCCCACAATCTCTGCGTAGCGAGTTTTTATTTCCTGGCTGAAATTGTCGACGGCACTCACGTCTACTAAATTGATGGTGCAGCCACCAAAACCGCCGCCGGTCATCCGCGCGCCGTAAACCCCCGGGACTTTTCGGCCAAGATCAACCATGATATCGAGCTCTTTGCAACTGACTTCATAGTCATCACGCAGACTTTCGTGGGACTTGTACATTAACTTTCCAAAGGTTTTCAAATCGCCCTCGCGCAAGGCGCCGGCCGCCGAACGCACCCGATCATTTTCGGTCGTCACATGCAGGCATCGCCGGTAGAGGAGATCACCGAGGCGATCGCGAAACTTTACAACATCTTCGGCCGTGACATCACGCAAGGAATTCACGTTTGGCAAATCTTGCGACAGTATGCGCACCCCTGCTTCGCACTGCTCGCGCCGCGCGTTGTATTCACTCGAGGCCAGTTCATGCTTGACCATCGTATTACAAACAACGAGCTTCACGCGCGCCGGCAACGGCAGCGGCTGAGATGCGAGCGACCGACAGTCGAGCATTACTGCGTGATCAGCTTTTCCGAAACAGGCAATGAACTGGTCCATTAGTCCTGTGCGCGCGCCGACGAACTCGTTCTCAGCCTGCTGACAGATCTTTGCCAGCTGCAGTCGGTCGATCTGTTTCCCCGAAACATCCAGCAAGGCTAAAGCCGTGGAAACTTCAATTGCCGCTGACGAGCTCAGTCCCGAGCCGAGCGGCACTTCACCATGCACGAACATATTCGCGCCATTAATTTTTATTCCTGACTCCTGGAGTTTTACCGCAACGCCAAACGGGTAGTCACTCCAGTGCTTTCGACTGCGAGCGGGCGGATCAGCCAAATCTACCGACGCGTCTTCCTTGAATATGTCGGAATGAATTTTAACCAGTCCGTCGTCACGTAGAGTGATCGCCACGAAAGTCGAGAAATTAATCGCTGCGGGCATCACGAAGCCTTCGTTGTAGTCGGTATGCTCGCCAATCAGGTTGACCCGACCGGGTGCGCGGTAAATTCGAGGCTGGCCGCCAAACAACTTTTCAAAAGCTTCCGCTATTTGCTGAATCGTCATCTGTTGGAAACCAGCTTCATGATTGGCCTGATTCGCCCAATTAGTTTTCGAAAAAGGGTTAATGGGGATCTTACAGGCTCGATCGGCGCCGGGCCAACTGGTGGCCGTGAGTCGATGGGAAAATGCAAATGCGACCCACGAATTCATACCAAAACCACGAGTAAAGGTAGGTTTCGTGGTTTTTCTTTGACTTCGTCGGATTGGGCGACTTCGCCCCAATAGTTGTCTGCTTTACGCTTTGTCGCCGCGTAGCGGCGAATGAATTTAGCCCGGCCTTTCAAGGCCGGGAAGTGTTGGATCAGCAGATACGCGTCGCTTCAGCGACGACTGAGACATGCGATTTTCATGCGTCGCTGAGGCGACGTTTGCAAGCTTCAGCCTAAACCCGGCCTTGAAAGGCCGGGCTAAACTCATTCGCCGCTACGCGGCGCCAAAGCTCCGCGCAACTAGTATTCACCCTCGCCCGGCGCATTCTGGGCCTGTTCGGCGGCAGCCTTCGGGTCGTAAGGAGTAGCGATGTATTTTTTGGCGGCCGTCTGAGCGTTGTCATAATTGCTGCCGGCATTCACCGCTTTCTCGTATTGCGATACTGCCTGCGGTCTCATGCCCTTGGCATCATAGGCGTTGCCTTCCTTGATGTGCGCCCAGGTGTCGATCCATTCCAGCTTGCTGCTGGCAGAGTTGATCGCGGCTTCGAAGTTATCGATGGCCAGCTGCCAGTTCTTTTGTTCAAAGTAAACCAGCGCGAGATTGTAGTAGATCCATGAGTTGTTGTGATCGAGCTTCAACGCGCCTTCGAGTTGCTGCTGGGCCTCTGCATATTGACCCTCTTTAAAGAGTTCGATGCCGCGGCGAGCGACGATTGAGACTTTCAGGTCGTCGGACATCCGCAAGATCTTATCGCTCGGATCGACCTCAGCACTGATTGGCTGGCCATTCGATTCGAAGTCAAAATCTTCGCTACGGCCGTCGAGATAGACAGTCTTGGTTTGGGAATCACCTTCAGAATGCAACGTGATGTCGACCGGCATGTGGAGATTGTCAAAGTTCTGCCGCACGGTGCCGCGGGTCCGGAACTTGCCGGCGCGGGTGCGAATAATCTGATAGTCCACGCTGAATTCGGGAACGCCGGTGCCTTCAACCCATTGGGCAAAAAAGTAGCGCATATTGCGGCCGGCGACCTGGGTTGTCAATTTCTCAAAATCGTCGATCGACGCATTCCTGTTTCGATACTGCTCGAGGAACTTTCGCAGTAATTGACTGAACTGTTGCTGGCCGAGAGTCTCGCGTAACATGCTAAAGACCATGGCGCCTTTGTAAAAAACAATCGATTGATAGGCAGCCGACTGATCGTCGAGCGCCGAGGGCGCGCGCACAATCGAGGAGGTTTGCTCAAAAGTTAGCGCCCGTTCCTGCTCTTCGCGTTGGGCTGAATCGAGCTGCGCGCCATTTAGCGTCGATTCGCGCAGCGCAAATGCGCTCCATTCCGCGAGACCCTGCGAAATCCAGGCATCGTCGAATGACTTCAGTCCTACCGACTCGCCCCACCATTGATAAGCAACTTCACGTTGCAGTCGCGCTGCCGCTGATCCATGCGCCGCGTCAAAGAATTTCGAGGCCAGAAAGAGCATCCCCGGGCCTGAGTAGGCATCCATGGTTTCATCGTCGGTCTGGGCAATGACAAAACGTTTTCCGAACGACGGATTGCCGTATTCTTTCGTATAGAACTCGAGCGCATGGCCCATCAGTTCGCCGAAATTTGTGACGCGACTCTCGCTGCCGGGTTTGACGAAAAACTGCAAATCGTAATTACCCATCCGCAGCGACTTGGTGACATATTGCCCGGCGACGAAATTGCCGACCAGGACCGGCTGCTTATTAACGAAACGAAATCGGGTGACGCCGGCTTTGTCGACCTGCGGCGTGACGGGATCGTCGCTGGTTCCGCCGACGACCATTCCGGTCGGAACAATTATCGTGATATCAGATGTAGCCCGATCGGCAGCGTAATCATGGAAGGGAAACCAGCGCGAAGCGTACATCAAATACGATCCTTCAGGACCGACATACGCGAGACGCTTGTTGGCCAGCGGCCCACCTTCCGGTGAGGTCAGNGCCCCGCTCCAGCGAATGCGCACGGTCGCCGGCTGGCCCGCGGGAACCACCTGGCCGAGATCGATCCTGACATTTGGACCGAGGGCGCCGGCGCCGACGGCGTCCTGCACAAATCCGGTCAGGGCCTTGCCGTCCTTCTCGACGCTGTCGACGTGGAGCGAACCATTCAGCTCAAACACAATCGAGCGCGTGGCATCCTGTGGCACAAAGGTGATATCAGCGCCCGCGCGCAGCGTGTGCTCCTCGGGATTCAGTTGAGCTTCAATATGATAATTCGTGACATCGAAACGCGAACCTGCCGCAGGCTGGGCGATGACGGACGCAGCAAACAGCAGGACCAGCGCGACAACTAGAGTACTGAGAGAGAGCGATCTTGATATCAGCATATCTTTTTTGAACAACAGTATATTTCGCCTGGTCGTTGGACAGCCAGCCGGAGAGGCGTCGCGACGTTGGGCGCCCCGCCTCGTCATCGCGTCGCAAAGACGTTACCGGACACCCTTTAAGCAACCTTGGGCGTGCTCTTGGATGGCGGAACAGGCACACGCGGTTGGCTGATTTTATTGGCAAAGATCGGCTCCCGGCCAACTGTCACCGCCGCTTGACACCAGCTGACCGCGCGAATAGATTCTGAGCCGTCCATCTTGGGGCTGTCGCGAGCTTTAGTCAGGGGGCGGCAGCTCTATAAAGCTGCACAATTCGTGGTTCGGTTGCTTCAATCTGTTTAGGCGTTTTCTGTATGAAACTGCACAAAATCAGTAATTTCAGCGCGCTGAAATATCCGGGACTCTTCACCGCGCAATCACCGGTGCGCACCGAGGTGACTGAAGGCACGATTCACGAGTTCATCAGTGAATTCAAACGGATTCGCGATGAGAAGGTGACGCCCGCGGAACTCGAAAACGCCAAGCGCGCAATCATCGGCGGCTTTGCGCTCTCGCTCGAGAATCCCACTGCCTGGCTCAATAACATTATCACGCAGAAGATGTACGGCCTCCCGGCGAATTACTGGGACATGTATCCGCAGAAAGTGAATGCGATCACGGCGGAAGATGTGCAGCGCGTGGCGCAGAAATATATCGACGTCAATCACCTGCAGATTGTGGCGGTCGGCGATGCTTCAAGAACACGGGATGCGCTGGCGAAGTTTGGGACTGTCCAGGAATATGATGGCGACGGCAAACCCTTGCGGACGGCGTCGGCCGGCGGACAGTAGCCCGAGGATGTCAGAATCCCGACAAGTCGGGATAGCGACCGTCGCGGCTGCTTGTTTGCCGGCGCGTAGCGCCCACCTGTTTAGTACCCCGAGCGCCAGCGAGGGGTCGCAAAGTGAGTCGTTCACTGAATAGCTCGATCAAATTGATCCCCTCGCTGGCGCTCGGGGTACTAAACAGAGGCAGAGCTGTCAAGATGGGCGGAATTTCAAGGACGAAACGACTCGAGGACTATATTCGGCGATCGTGATTTCAAACCGAGGCTGCATGAATGTCGACAGAAAAAGATGCGGCTACCGCAACAACGGCGATGGCGTCGGCGTTGGACTCGCACTCGCCGCGGCAAAACCCGGCCCGATCTTATCGTCGAGCCCGTCGAGTGTGCCGTTCACCTTTTTGTAAACGGCTTCAATGATCGAGCGCCGCGCCGGATCAGGCGGGCCGGCGACGTAGCTCTTGATGTAATAGAGCAACGCCTGATCATATTTTCCGTTGGCTTCCAAAGCGCTGCCGAGATGCCACAGGGATGAGCGCCACAAGGGCGTGCCTTGAGTGGCGGCGACTACCGCCCGTCGCAAACGGACCACCGCGTCAGCCGGCTTATCCATGTTGAAAAGGGCGAGCCCGGCGAGGTCTTCAATATGGGCACGCAATAATCCTGACAGAGCTGTGCGGGGCGCATCAGGCCAATCGGGCGTTCCGCCCTGCGCCAAGGCACGCGCGCGCGCGTCGGCGAGTTCTTCAGCCTGCACGGCCACCGTCGCGGCCGGAACGTTTAGCGCTGCTTCCACGCCCGTCATGGCCTGGTCCATCAACTCGACGACGGTGGAAAAGGCGACGCCCTTTTTCACAAACTTAGCGGCCACGTAAACCTGCCGGTAGGTGCGCATCGCGTCGTCACCTTTAATGAATTCCTGCGCCAGGCCGACGAGTTTCTCTTCGTTCGGGGAGTCCTGTTCTAAGCTCGCGTTGAAGGCCAGCAAAGCTTTCATCATTCCGGCGTTTGCTTCAGTGTCAGCTGCGGCGGCCTGGAATATTGCCGCACGCCGTTCCGGGGCCAGCAAATCAACAAAGGTGGGCGCGTGCGCAGCGATGCGGCCGGCGAGCTTGGTCTGGATCTCACCGTCTTTCAGCGAAAACGATCGCGCCAGCTCAGCTTCAGCTTCGTCATACAAACCAACAGAGGCCAGCACGGTGGCCAACTCGTAATCGAGCGTAGGGAAGCGGCCATACTGGCGCGCGAACCGGAGCGCGCGCTCTGCAGGCAAAGGCTGCTTGTTCGCAATCATGGCGCGCGCCAGTGCGATTTGCCCCCAGGAATAACGTGGCTCAAGATTGACAGCTTTCTGCGCGAGATCAAACCCCCGATCCGGATCATTGTGCGCCAGGTACCAATAGGCCACGCCTACCAGCAAGGGTAGATTGCGCGACTGATCCTTATCAGCCAGCGCGTTGTTCAGTTCTGTCTCGGCTTCCTCTTTCTTGCCGAGTTCCAGCAGGGAAAGAATCAGGCCGGCGCGCGCAGGGCTGCTTTTTGGATCAGCCTGCAGCTGTTCGCGATAAAGCGACAGTGCCTCTTCGGTCTTACCGGCGGCTCGTTTTAAATCAGCCAGTCCGATCCGCGCGGCGCCCGATTTCTTATCGAGTGAAAAAGCCTTCGCGTATTCCGCGGCGGCGTCGTCGAGACGCAAATCTATGTGACGCGCGGCCCCCAGTGCCTGGTGCGCCGCGGCCAGATCCGGCGCTAGTTGTACTGCCGATTCAGCCAGCCGGCTGGCTTCGGCCGCGTTTTCGATCGAGAGATAAAAGTCAGTTAAGGCTAACAGCCGCCTCGGGTTTGTCTTCGCCATGCCTTCGGCCTGGCGCGCGATTTCGAAAGCCGCGTCACGCTGGCCGCGCATAAACAGATTCAGCGGAATGCGGGCAATCACGTCGGTGAACAATCGGTCCGGCACATCAGCGGGCGCATCTGACAATGCCAGACGAAACTGTTGCAGTCCGGTTTCGAGGTCGCCTGCCTGCAGCCGCTGATCGCCGAACATTGCGTGCGCCACCACGAGTAGCTCGTTCGCACGTGGTAAAGCAACGGAGGTCGGATGTGTGGCGATGAATGCCTTCAAAGCGTCAATCCGTTTGTCTGCGGGCAGCGTTAGGGTCAATTCAACTTGTTCTTTCTCATCATCGGGATTGGCTGGTGAAGTGCTGGCCTTTAGGTCCGCAGCGGGCGTCTTGACGGGTTTCGACGAATTCTCAAACCGCGCTTGCTCAGTTTGAGGTGCCGCACTCGGTTTGACGTCTGGCGCGGGTGTCTTAACCGGCTGAGATGAATTTTCAGACAGCGTTGGTGTTTGCGGAGACCCGGCGCCAGCCGGTTGCGGCGATAAGGTCTCGACCGGGGTCGCCGACGCTTCCGCTGAGGGCCGCACTTCGGTTGGTGCGGGTGATGCGGTGGAAACGGCANCGGAAGGTTCAGGTGCCGGCGTCTCGGATGGTTGCACTGACGGCGTAACAGCAGCGACCGGCGACGGTTCTGGTGACGATTTTTCAACCGGCGCAGCAGTAACTATTTTGTCCGGCGTTGCAGATTCGCTCGCTGATGGCGTTAAGACTGGTGTTGCGTCCGCCGCAGGTGTTGGCGTTGGCGTCGGCTGAGGATTCTCTCTCGTGTCTTCGGCCGGACGCTGCACTGTTCGCGGTCTTTGGATCTGCGCCACAGTCTCGCCTCGTTGTGGATCCAGCGCTGCGAAATCGAAACTGTCCATTTCACCGACGCGGTCAACGAAAATGCGAATCGCTGCCAGCACGCCCGCACTGTACCCGCCGGCGCCAAACTTTTCGCGCATGCGCTGGCCCATCTCGCCTACCAATCCTTCTGGGAGGTAGATACGGGCGCCGCGCGTAGCCTGGCTGAAGAACTTTCCGTTATCCACAGCAATCACCACCAGCAGACTTCGGTCCATACTGGCAGGAGCGCCGGTTTTCCAGTCGCTGGCGACCGCGAGAGAGTAATCGTAGAGATCCTCACTTCCAGAGGACTTGATGGTGGCAACCGCGAAATCAAAGTGAGTCTTCTCTTTCAGCTTCTCGAGTACAGCTTCCAGTCGATCTCTTGTGGCGGCGTCCAGCACGTCTGCGAAATCATTTATATGACCGGTTCGTTTCGGCAAACGGCCTTGCTGCGCCTGGGCGGGTGAGAAGGCCGTGAGGGCGAGCGCGATCGTTGCCACGAGGGCGGTAAAGACAACCACGCGAAGATTGATTAAACGTAGTCTCATTCGTGCGTCTTCACTACAGCGCGGCATGACAGCGGTTTTAGTCGCAAATTTGCCCCAACTCGCTTCGAAGAACCCATCTTAGTCTGGAGAGTTAATTGGTTTGGCATGATAACATCAACCAGACAGCAAAATGAAAAGTGCTGTGTTGCAGGTTTGCGATTCTTAGCATACTGATTAGTTGCCGTTGGGTGCTGATGATTCGAAATCCCTTGGGCGATCTTAGATGACCGAACTCGATGAAGCGTGGGAAATCGCGCTCGCTCAGGCGACTAGGCGCGCGCATACGGGGGGACGCGCCGACCTGGCGCGTTACCTCGACCTGCGTCGACGCAACGATCTCTTGCGGCGTGCGGCCACGGATTGGCTCGTTGATGGCCTCTTTACCATGGCTGCTGACGCGAACCGTCATGGCGCCGCCATCCAGATTGAGCGCCACGAAGATCATCGCTTCACGCGTGGCGCCGCGACTATGGTCGGAACTCAATTGACATTGCGGCGAGGCGTTCGCGCCCTGACGGTTGAGAGTGGCTGGCCGCGGCGACCCGGTGACGGGATCGTGCGCGGCAATGCTCTCGCCTGCGCCAACATCAAACATCTGGGACGGACGCGAAATAATGCCGAGCTCATCCTCGTTAGCTCCGCGAGGGGGGCGCCGCAATGGTTCGTCCTGGATGACGATGCGCGCTTGCTCTTGACGGGCATTGAATTGCGACGTCATTTCTCGCTGCTGGTTGAACCTTAAGAATCCCTTCTCTCTGTCTTACGTAAATATTAAGAGTTCGCAACATCTTTCATCTGGATGGGCTGACGTGTTTATCCGGCCCAGTAATCGCAACCACCTTTTGTGGAAAACCTTGCTAATGAGGAGGTGTAACATGAGGAACGATATTCTAAGCAGAATTTTACTGGCCACGGCTCTCCTAATAGTGGCCGTACCGGTGGTTGCCTCGGCACAGATTTACAACCGTTACGACCCTTATCGTGATCGTGATCGGTATCAATCAGGTCGGCGCGACGTCCATGACGCCATCATGCGGCTGGACCGCAGCAGCGCACGACTGCAAACCGACCTCTACGCGGGTAGCGAACGCAGCGTGCTGGGCGGATTGTTGTCGTACCGGAGCGTTGACAACTCAGCCATCGACGAGGTCCGTGATTTTCGGGAGGCGGTGAGGGATTTGCGAGCCGCTTCGCGTGGCGGTTTTGATCTTGATCAAAGTGTTGATCAAGCCCGCGTGGTGCTTGACCGCGGCATGCAGCTGGATCGGTATCTGCGCTTAAGAACGGGCCGCACCAGTGTCGACGCAGACTTGGCGGATATTAGATCAGATCTGCATCGCATTGCTGAGGCTTACGGTTTGAGCGTGCCTTACTAACACACGCCGAAGCGTTGGACTTGCAAGCTGACAGCTTGCGTTACCCAAAAGCCCCGTTTGCCGAGAAACCGGCGCGGGGCTTTTGCCTGGCTCAGGTCCGAATGCCACAATGCCGGGCATGGCGGGCCAGTTGTACATTGTCGCAACCCCAATCGGCAATCTCGAAGACATCACGCAACGCGCGCTGCGGATCCTCCGCGAAGTGGACCTGATTGCCTGCGAAGACACTCGACACACGCGGAAGCTCCTGAATTGTTTTGGCATTGAGACCAAAACGACTAGCTATCACGAACACAACGAAATCGAACGCGCCGATGAATTATGTGAAATGTTGGCGATGGGAAAGAGCATAGCGCTGGTGTCAGACGCAGGTACGCCCCTCATCAGCGATCCGGGTTTTCGAATTGTCTCACGCGCGATTGAAAGTGGCCTTGGCGTCGTCCCCGTGCCCGGAGCCAACGCCGCGGTAGCCGCGCTTTCGGCGGCGGGACTGCCTTCCCGTGAGTTTTTCTTTGCCGGATTTCTACCGGCCCGCAGTGGCGCGAGAGTAGCGCGACTTGAACAGTTACGTTTGCTTGAGGCGACGTTGATCATGTATGAGGCGCCGCACCGAATTGGAGCGGCGCTGCACGATGCGGCCGAAATCCTCGGCCCGCGAGAAGCGGTGGTTGTCCGAGAACTGACCAAATTGCACGAAGAATTCGCGCGCGGAACGTTGAGCCAATTGGCAGAAATGTTCACTGATAAGAATAAGGCGCGTGGCGAAATTGTCTTGCTGATTGCCGGAGCGCGCGAAACTGACCGTCCCGCCGGCGTCGAGTCAGG
>AP72_2010_repI_A01DRAFT_1000118_pt1 | contig 13184 bp, 13 predicted proteins | sample AmaPasreplicIA01_FD_9191 | JGI IMG/M metagenome (IMG submission 9191) | reverse complement strand
ATTTTGGCCATCGGATGGCTCGCTAATCACGTGCGTGAGCGCCTCTGGGGCGACACAACATTCTTCAACGTGAACCGCCATATCAATCCGACAAATGTTTGTGTTGCCGCATGCCGGCTTTGCGCCTTCGGCCGTAAGAAGGATACTGACGGCGCTTACACCATGGCACTCGAAGAAGCCTGGCAAACCGCCGCATCGGGATATTCCGAAGCTGTTACGGAATTCCACATCGTGGGCGGCTTGCATCCAGATCTGCCGTTTCCGTATTTCCTCGATCTGATTGCGGGACTCAAAGAGCGCTTTCCGCAGGTTCATTTGAAAGCATTCACGATGGTGGAAGTCGCCTTCCTCGCAAAACGCGCAAAGCTCACTATCCGCGAAACGCTGGAGAGGCTCAAAAAAGCTGGTGTGGACTCCTTACCCGGTGGCGGTGCTGAGATATTCAACGATCGTGTGCGACGCGTTATTTGCGATCACAAGATTGACGGCGATCAATGGATAGACACCGCTCGCACTGCTCACGAACTCGGCTTAAAGTCCAACTGCACAATGCTGTACGGCCACGTTGAAAACGAAGAAGATCGTGTGGATCATCTTGTGCGCTTGCGCCATCTGCAGGACGAGACACACGGCTTCCAAACATTCATCCCACTTGCTTTCCATCCGGATAACACGCCACTGCAACACCTGCCAAAAACGACAGGAATGTCGGACATCAAGCAGATCGCGATTGGCCGCCTAATGCTCGACAACATTCCGCATATCAAGGCCTATTGGCAGATGCTCACGCCAAAGATCGCGCAGGTCTCTTTGCGATTTGGCGCTGACGATCTGGACGGCACTGTGATTGAAGAAAAGATTTATCACGATGCCGGCGCAACAACACCTCAAGGAATGCGGCGCCAGGAATTAGAGCGTCTCATTCGCGAAGCTGGGCGCATTCCCGTGGAGCGGGATACGCTATATCGCCCAGTGGTTCGCACGGAAGACTCTTTTACAGTTGCTGTGTAAGTTTCCGGCTGCTCACTTCTACTGCTCACTTGTACCCAAGGCAATCCTGTAACCGTATTTCCGCACGAAAAGTGCAACAAATCTATTTGCGCTTGCGTCTCAACAGCAGGTGTAAAATCTGCGACAAGAGAAGGTTGAGCCGGGGCCGGCGCGCTTCGTCCCCACGTCTGTGGACTGAGCTGGCTCTCGCGTGAGGCGTAAATGAACGTCCACTTCAGCTACAAGGCCTCGAAGAGAACTGACACCGAACGAGAAATCAAACAACAAACGGAGAAACTGGCCAAGCGCCTCCAGGTGTTTCGGCCGGAGCTCGTGCATCTGCACGGAATTGTCGCTGAGAGTTCAACCAAAGGTGGAGGTATCACTGTCTCGCTGAATCTTCGTTTGCCTTCAGGACAGATGGCGAGTCAAAGCACGGCGCCAACCGCAGTGGGCGCTGTGAAGAGCAGCTTCCACGATCTGATTCATCAGCTTAATGCGCACAAGGATCTGCTGCGCAATCGTCACCAGTGGCGTCGACAGTCGAAGGAGCATCGTCGCGTCCCATTCGAACAGACTGTTGCTTCTGTCACCAACGGCGGACCGACTCCCGGTGGAACGCTCGTCAGCCGAGACATCGATCAATACGTGGCTACGGAGCTGCCACGCCTCAACCGGTTTATCGACCGCGAACTGCGATACCGCGAAGTGACCGGGACGTTGCAGCCAAACCTAGTAACACGTGAAGAAGTAGTTGACGAAGCGATCGCTAGTGCGCTGTCAGGAGAGGAACAACGTCCAGAAAAAGTTTCAGTCGAGCGTTGGCTCTACGGTCTCGCTTTGAGCGCAATCTCAACCGTAGCTGGCCGCAACGGCGATGAGACCGGAGCTGTGCACCTGGAGTTGCCGGCAGGGAAGCCAAACGTCAGCGGAAGTGACGATGATTACCTGCAGTTCCATCAGCCTGACGACAGACTCAGCACAGAAGATGTCTTGCCCAATCGTGACATCAGCACTCCGGAGGCTGTTGCGCTTTCCGACGAATTTATCGATCAGGTGCAACGTGCCCTCACCGGAGCTCCTCCGCAGCAGCGCGAGGCGTTCACTCTCTTCGCCATCGAAGGTTTTACCGTCGAAGAAATAGCCGAAGTGTCAAAGCGCGACCCGGGAGAGATCAAGAAGTCCATTAAAGCCGCTCGCGATCTCGTTGACCATAAGCTCCCGAATGGAAACGCTCTCAAGAAGCATCTGCTGAACAATTCGCAAGTGGCGTAGAGCTAGTCGCCGATTCATTGCTGAGCAGTCTTTCGTCGCCTCTGTCTTTCCGTCGTGTCGTTCTTGTTTGCTCTTGTTTTGGTGTTCTCCAGCAGCACAGTTTATTCTTGTCCGTTTCTTTGTCCGTGGAGGACCATGCATGGGCATTTCCCGCAGGCAATTCCTATCTAATGCCGCCGCCACAACGGCGTCACTTGCGATCTCCGGCGATGCAGTCGCTCAAAATGGGAATCAGTCTTCGACACAATCCTCTCAGGCGAGGGAGCTGCCCAAACCCAAGCAGCCGGTGATCATCACTAAGGTCACGGGAAAAGCGTCCATCGATCAAGCCTGGCAGATGCTCAAGGAGGGTCAGGACACGCTCGATGCCATCCTGCACGTTGCTAAGGCGCAAGAGGATGATCCTAACGATCAGACGGTGGGATTAGGCGGACTTCCAAACGAAGAAGGGACGGTAGAACTCGACTCTTGTTGCATGCACGGACCAACCCGCAAGGCTGGTTCCGTCGGCGGCGTAAGAAATATCAAGAACGTCTGTTTAGTGGCGCGTGATGTGATGCGTCACACCGGGCACGTAATGCTGTGTGGGGAAGGTGCTGAGCGCTTCGCGGTCTCGATGGGATATCAGCGCGAGAACTTATTAACCGAGCCCTCTCGCAAGATGTGGCTGCTCTGGAAGGAGACGAATTCCACTCAGGATTGGTGGGGACCAGGTCCCGATGACACCCGCTGGAAGGTCCCGGACTCGCCACCGATCACACTTGAGCGCAAGCGAAAAAGGCTGATCGAGATGGCTGCGGACCTCGGTATTGCTTCTGAATTGCGCGAGCAAGCCGCAGAGTACATTTTGTTTCCACCCACCGGCACAATTCATGTCTCTGCCGTTAACGAGAAAGGTGAAATGTCAGGAGCAACTACAACCAGCGGCCTTGCTTGGAAGCTTCCTGGGAGACTTGGAGATTCGCCCATCATTGGTGCTGGCTGTTATTGCGATCAGGATGTAGGCTCGGCAGGTGCGACTGGCAGCGGCGAGGAAAATATTAAGATCGCCGGAGCGCACACAATCGTTGAGAACATGCGCCATGGCATGTCACCGAGAGAAGCCGGGATGGACGCACTACAACGCATCGTCCGCAACTACAACCATGACATGAACCGACTACGCTATGTGGAGATGGTCTATTACATTCTGCGTCGCGATGGTCAGTATGGCTGCGTCAGCCTGTGGAGCAATAATCCTGCAGGCAAGCCGCTGCGGTTCGCAGTGCATGATGGGACGTCACGCTTAGAGCAAACGGTCCCTTTGCTGCAAGGCAACTCAATCGAGTGGCCAGCCGAGCCTAAGCCGATCGAGGAAAAACGCTGAGTAATCGCGCAGATCTTCCGCTGTCGGGCAAATCCGCGTTAGTCACTGGCGCAGCGCGCAGGATCGGTCGCGAGATCGCTCTGACGCTCGCTCGTGCCGGAGCGGACGTCGGAATTACTTATCTCAATTCGTCTGAGCAAGCGTTCAAAACCGTTGGAGAAATCAAAGCTCTTGGCGTACACGGTGTCGCCGTTCGCTGTGACCTGCGCGACTTCACAGCAATCCCGGACGCGGCGAAGCACACAATATCCCAATTGGGGAAGCTCGACCTTCTGGTGAACAATGCCGGTGCTTATCAGACTCGAAACTTCGGCGAGATTTCAGCCGAGGACTGGGATGAGATGTTTGCTGTCAACATTCGCGGAGCATTCTTGACAACGCAGGCGTGCGCGCACGAGCTCCGCAGCCGCTCCGGTAGAGTGGTCAATATCGGGTCTCTCGGCGGCATTCGCCCCTGGGCTACACATGTTCATTACTGTGCTTCCAAAGCAGCACTGCACATGCTAACGCAAGCCTCAGCCAGGGCATTGGCTCCCGAGATCAAAGTAAACTGCGTCGCTCCGGGTATGATCGATCAAGGCGAATCGGAAAGCGGAAGCGAGACCCTGGAACATTTCGCGGCCAAGACTCCTATTCAACGAAATGGCAGTGCGTGGGACGTTGCGCAGGGAGTTTTGTTCTTCGCCACATGTCCCGACTTCATTACTGGACAGATCTTGGCGATAGACGGTGGACTGGGCTTGGCCTAACTTCGGAGGTCATCACTCCAAAGATTGCGCTTCCGTAAGTACTGCTCCAAGTAGACAACGGGATCAGCCCGTTCGTCCTTCGCGCCACCTTTTGCCGAACGACTTCCGTGCCGTATGCATTGGATCAACGTTGGACCTGCGCCTCTGCGAGCTTTTTCAATGGATTCGCAGGCCACGCGATAAACAGCTACTGCGTCGTTGTCATCCACCGGGATCGTTGGGAGACGATGGAGTGTTGGCTTCTTTTGGCGAATCTCTGCGGCGGTCGGTTCAAAGTAAACGATTCCAAGATTGCGCTGATGAGCAAATCGAAGGGAATCGCCGGTACGAGCAATATCACCAAACTTCGCAAAAGCTAGTACCACCTTGTTCAGATGCTGGATCTGATTCATGAATGCCATGCCGGTGGCGATCGCCAGACGATCATTGCCGCCATCCGCAAGAACACAATATATACCGGTGCTGCGGTCTCGATTTGGCATCGTCGAAGTAGGCGCCGACCCCTTTAACATGCCAACTCTCTGTCCTGGGAAGACTGCGATCGCGTCACCAGGCTGAAGTGCAGCAACAGCTGCAGCCTCAGAAGCTTCACTGAAGGACGGCGTTCGCTCATTCCTGTTCGCTCTGAAACCGCGTAACTGAACCATCCCGGTGTAGAGTCGCTTCAACGTTTCGCTTGAGATGACTGGCTTAGCTTGACCATCGGATTTCTGAATGGATGAGATGGGAGAATTGCCCATGTGTTGCTGTCGAGTGGCGTGAGAGATCGATTCTAATCGATCGTGATGCGAGCGGCGTCTCATTGAAGCCTGTGCGTCAAGTCTGTGGTGGAATAGATGATTTCCTCAGTTCTGAGGAAAAGTTTGTGGATAAGCCGCGCGTGAACTTAGGAAAGCTCGATGATTGCTATATAAACAGCAGCTTGCACATACGCGTGTGCGAGCTATGACATTTTTGACAGTGGAAATGTAGTGCGCTCAGTTTCGCTATGAAGGTTCGACTCGACAAGCTGGTATTCGATCGCGGTCTGGCGCCGTCGCGCGAACGAGCACAGGCACTCATTGTCGCCGGGCGCGTGCTTGTGAATGAACAGAAGCTCGAAAAGCCTGGGACGTCGGTCTCCACTGATGCGATGCTGCGCATTCTGGGTGACGACCTGCGGTACGTAAGCCGAGGCGGGCTGAAGCTTGAGCGTGCTCTTGCGCATTGGAAGATCGATCTGAATGGCAAAGTGTGTCTGGACGTTGGCGCCTCGACGGGAGGCTTCACCGACTGCATGCTTCAGCACGGTGCCGCGAATGTGATTGCGATCGATACTGGGTACGGCCAGATTCATTCGAGGCTGCGTCAGGACCCGCGTGTGACTCTGCTGGAGAAAACCAACGTTCGTTATCTTGGCTCGGGGCAATTGCCGATGCGGGCAGAATTCTTCGCGGTAGATGTATCCTTCATTTCCGCGACTCTGGTAGTTCCTCCAGTGGTTGAAGCACTTCGGTCGAAAGGAAGTTCGTTGCCTGTTGAGAACATCGTGCTGGTAAAACCTCAATTCGAAGCGGGACGCGAATCAATTGGCAAAGGCGGAATCGTACGCGAGGAGAAGGCGCAACTCGCAGCACTTGAGCGTGTGAAGCAGGTTGTATTGGAGATCGGTGGCAGTGATATCGAATTCATCGATTCTCCAATCCTCGGAGCAGAAGGAAACAGGGAGTTCTTGTTACACTCACGGTTCGCCTGAGAAAATTCTCTTTCCATGCCCTCTGCTGCCGTAATTTCCAAACCGAACAAGCCGGAGCTGAAGGAATTAATCTCCGGAGTAGTTGGCTGGCTCCAACAGCATGGATACGAGGTAGTTGTTGATCCAGACTCGTCAAATCATGTGTCTGGATGCAAGTGTGCGTCTCGTGAACAACTGCACAAGTACAAACTGGACTTTGCCGTGGTGCTTGGCGGCGATGGCACCTTGCTGGCGGCGGCACGCGCGCTCGCTCATTCGCAGGTGCCGCTTCTCGCAGTAAATCTGGGTTCTCTGGGATTTCTGACGGAAGTTCCTCTTCCGGAACTTTATGAACACCTGGAGAGCATCACCAGCAAGCGCTCTGTGTTTGACGAGCGCTCGATGCTGCACTGTCAACTCGTCCGCAACGAGGAAGTCGTGCACGAATGCGAGGCCCTGAATGATGTCGTCATGAAGGCGACTGCCGCACGTCTGGCGGACTTCGAACTCAGCATCAACAACTATCGCGTAACCAACTACAAAGCCGATGCGCTGATCGTAGCGACCCCGACCGGATCGACAGCTTACTCTTTGGCTGCAGGGGGGCCGATCCTTGCTCCGGATGTGAAAGCGATGGTGATAACTCCTGTTTCTCCACACTCGCTTACCCATCGGCCAATTGTCGTCGAGGAGTCTTCCAAGGTCTCAGTGAGGGTCTCCGTTGGTCACGAGGAGGGCTTCCTCACAACGGATGGGCAAGTAAGCATTCCATTCCAAAGCGGAGATCGCGTGGAATGTGAGCTCGCTAAATATCGCGTAAAGCTCTTGCGACAGAGGAACGGACAAAAATTTTTCGATGTCCTTCGCAGCAAACTGCACTGGGGAGAGCGATAGATTGTCACTGTTCGTTGCTTGCTTAGGAGCCTGCTTGCCGAGTGGCAGAGACGCATCGTCCTTCGTCTCTACGATGTTGCTGATCTCGATGCTGTTGGGGTCCGTCCTTGGGCAGGAGCATCCAGCGGCGGACACCATCATCAGCAATGCCAATGTCTGGACTGTTGACCGCAACCATCCCAAAGCCGAGGCGGTCGCCATTCTGAATCAGCGCATCGTCGCCGTCGGTTCTTCGGTCGAGATGGATGCATGGCGTGGCCCCAAGACACGCATTATCGATGCCGGCGGAAAGTTGCTGTTGCCGGGCTTCAATGATGCTCATGTGCACTTCGTCTCCGGTGGCTTTCAACTCGATCAGGTGCAGCTCACAGATGCGAAGACTCGTGAAGAGTTCGTTCGACGAATCGCCGCGCAAGCGAAGAAGCTGAAAAAGGGCGAATGGATTCTCGGTGGCGAGTGGGACGAGCAAAACTGGTCGCCGTCTGAGCTACCGACACACGAATGGATTGAGGCTGTCACGCCGGACAATCCTGTGTTCATTGAGCGACACGATGGCCACGAGTCCTTAGCGAACGCGCTGGCGATGAAGCTGGCGAATGTGGTTCCCGAAACGAAAGCTCCACCTGGCGGCGAGATCGTGCGAGATCCGCAAGGAAATCCGACAGGAATTTTCAAAGATGCCGCTCAGTCGCTCATAGGAAAAGCAATTCCCGAACCCACACCGCCTGCTCGTATTCGTGCCGCAAAGCGCGCTCTTGAGTACGCAGCCTCTCTCGGCGTAACCAGTATTCAGGATATGGTTCCGAGTTATGGCGACATTGAAGCCTATGCTGTACTGGCTGAACGTGGAGAACTCACGGCCCGCATCTACGTCGCTCCCAGCGAAACTCGATGGAGAGATCAGGCAAGAATCGGGATTCGTCACGCTTTCGGCTCAGACTTCCTACGCGTTGGTGCGGTAAAAGGTTTTGCCGATGGCTCGCTTGGTTCTACAACAGCTTATTTTTTTCAGCCTTATGTAGACGCACCGAACACACGCGGACTGCTGTCTGACGAAATGCAACCGATCAGTGGAATGCGAGAGCGGCTTACTGGAGCAGACAAGGCCGGTTTGCAGTTATGCATTCATGCAATTGGTGACCAGGCGATTTCGACGGTATTGGATATTTTTCAAGATGTTCAAAAAGCGAACGGTGCTCGTGATCGTCGCTGGCGGATCGAGCATGCCCAACATATGGCGCCGAAAGATTTTCAGCGCTTTGCTAATTTACGAGTGATCGCCTCGGTGCAGCCTTACCATGCCATAGACGACGGGCAATGGGCCGATCGCCGCATCGGGCCGATCCGCGCGAAAACGACCTATGCCTTCCGCACTTTCCTCGACAATGGGATTCGCCTTGCATTCGGAACCGACTGGACTGTTGCTCCTCTCAATCCCATGCTGGGACTCCATGCGGCTGTGACGCGTGCCACACTTGATGGCAAACATCCTAACGGCTGGGTACCAGAGCAGAAAATCAAAATCGAGGAAGCCATCGAGGCCTACACGATGGGCTCTGCTTACGCAGAGTTTCAGGAAAAAGACAAGGGCTCGATCACGCCAGGCAAGCTGGCTGATCTTGTGTTGGTAAGCGATGATCTCTTGAAGATCGATCCAAAGGCGATTCGCGATGCAAAAGTGGAAATGACAATCGTGGACGGCAAAATCGTATATGGGGCACCGCCACAGTGATTCTCCCCAAAAATCAAGCCACGAAGGAGACGAAGAAAGAGAACCCGCCTCAAACCTCGCAAACCAACGTTTAGCTAAATGACTATCATCCTTTGCGGTTGACTGGCTTAGGCATAAATGAAACAACAATCAGCGCTTGCTCTCTTTCGATCCCGACTCGAGCAGGCGCTTCGTGAGCAGGACGAGTCCGATGATCTGAGTCCATTCGGAGACGATGTTTCCGATCACCTGTCCCCATTTGGAGTTCGCATCCATCGACTTGAATAGCAAGATCCATCCGATTCCGGTGACAACAAGGAAAATCGTGAGCGAGTGATCGTCCAGAAAGGTAAGGAGGCGATTGACAGGTTCCTTCGGCGGCTTTCGACTCTCAGCGGAGCCTTTTTCGTACATATGCTTGGTTGCGAGAACTGTGACCACGACTCCGGACCAATCGGCGATGGCATTGCCGAAGAACGATCCGAGATGTGTGCTGGGATCGGAATAAACGTACATTACAGTCCAGAGCAGCAGGATTGCGCCGGTAGCAAGGCTGAGTGAGTGCCGGTGTAAGAATTTGTGTTTGCTTCGGTTTTTGGTCGTCATTCCTGTAACGGAAGATTACTTCAGGGCGTCTCGGAGTTGCTCGACTTCTTTCCGGGAATGGAAGTGCCTGCGGCAGCCTAATTCATTTTCGAGGATTCGAATCAACTGCGACTCTGGCCAGGCGCTCGTGGACTGAAGTAAGTGATCCAACTCAGAGCGTACGATCGCGATTTCGCGTTCGTCCGCGTCCCTGCGAAAAGCGCGTGCAGCTGCGTCGGTGGAGTCGTATTCGAGAACACTATCCTCATGCAAATACCCACGCAGGAAATTACTCAACGCAGAGTAATCGGATGGATTGATTTCCGAGTGGGTGCGATCGATCATGACGGCTTCCAGCAGTCCGGGTAACTCGTGAGGACGTAATATTCACTTCCGCTCAGGAATTTCAATATGGCAACTGCATGGGAACACGGAAACGATTGCGTTTCACCACGCCGCATGCTTCGCCCGATAGGAGAGTTGCTGTCATAATCGAGTACCAGATTGGAATGCCCTCCCGGGCGCTGCATCCACCGGGAGATCTTAGCGCTGTTTTCGCGAATTGCAGCAGCGACAGCCATCTCCGCGGTGGCACGATCGGTATAGGTCGAAGCGGCTGAGACATCCTCTGTCCGCAACCTCTCTCGAAGCTCGGCATCGGTTTTGCCGACATGTCGCTGCAGAGTGTGTCCTCCACGCTGTTCATCTAGCGCAAGGTCATGACGGTTAGCGGCGTCCAGCGCTACGCGCTCGACAGGTAGCCTGCTCAATGGGACAGGCTCGTGTCGCCCCGAGGCCATCCGGAAAGCGACATAGCCGAGGAACAGCACCGCAATAATTGTTAATCGGGTTCTTCTCGTCCTGTTCACGTCAGACATTGTAGGCGGGATTTGCGGAGAGCAAGAACCATCCCGCCCTCAGTCAGCTCTCATCCAACATTCGAGAGAAGAGGGCATGTACCTGCTGCGTGTGTGGCGAGCATTTCTAAAGGCGCTTAAGGATGTTGACCAGCACCACCTGCTGGCCTTCGCCGGCAGCCTTGCCTATTACTTCTTCATGTCCCTGATCCCGTTCCTGATCTTTCTCGCCAGCCTGCTTATCTATATCCGGATTCCAGGGCTCTTCGACTACGTTCTGGGTGGGCTCTCGCACATGTTTCCTCCGGATTCGATGGAGATGGTTCGGAAGGTACTCACCGACCTTATAAGAACGAACAACAAAGGATTTCTCTCGTTTGGGATCATTGGAACCATTTGGTCTGCCTCCGGAGGGTTCGGCGCAATGATTGAGGCGCTGAATGTCGCTTATGACGTTCAGGAGGGCCGTCCATTTTGGAAGACTAAGCCACTTGCGGTGCTGCTCACGATTATTGTCGGAGCGTTGGTTACAGTTCTCCTCTTCGCCATGTTCTTCGGACCACACTGGGGAGGAGCATTGGCAGCCAAGCTGAACCTGAGCCCGTTATTTACAGCCACGTGGTTCTATTTCCGCTGGGTGTTGGCGGCTGTTTGCGCGCTTCTCTCAGTTGAGATCATCTACTACCTGGCCCCCAACGTCGAACAGCGAAACTTCCTGCATACAATTCCCGGATCGGTAATCGCGGTTGTGCTGTGGGTTGGTGCTTCCTACCTGCTAGGATTCTACTTGCAGCACTTTGCGCAACTCAGCAAGAGCTACGGCACACTTGGCGCAGTTGTTGGCCTTCTGCTCTGGCTTTATATTTCTGGCGCCGCGATATTGATAGGTGCTGAGGTTAACGCTGAGCTGTCGAAGGCCGTGGGAAAAGAGCCGCCGGTCAAAGAGGCGGTTGAGCCGGGTAAGGAAGAGATTCCACAGATTCGACGAGCAAGTTGAGATCAGGGCGAACTAGCCCTTCGAGCTCGATTGGTCAGTTCGGCAGCCGCTCCCAGCGTCGCAGATTGTCCTTTTGGGATGCTCAATGACTTCCACTCTGCGCCGCGAAAGTGTTTTGCCAGCAGGATGATTTGTCCAATGTGCTCAGCATAGTGAGTCAATTGCCGGCTGATGGCCTCGAGTACTGTGTGTTCCTGGCCGCGAATCGTGATTTTCTTTTCCAGGTCTGCGGCAGTCAGAGGTTCAATCGCTGCGAACACGAGACTCCACCCCTGATTCCACCAGAGCAATACCTGCTCAGGCGTAGTCGAAGAGTCCAGGACAAATTCGGTATCGCGATCTCGATTTGGTTTTTCACCGTCGCTGGTGAGGAAATCACTCCAGCGCGAGCGCATATTTCCCGCCATATGCTTCACGATTATCGCAATGGAGTTCGCCTCGGGATCAATGAGACGAAACCAGTCTTCCGGACGCAATTGTGAGAAGGCAGTTTCCGCACGGGTTTTATAGCCGCGAAACGTGCGGAGAGCATCGGTCAGGAACGGGGACTTTGCGTCAGGCACAACAATTTACTCCGAATTGCGCGAGTGAAATTCGATTTTATACAAAAGGAAGAGCCTACTAACGGAGGCTCTTAAATTAAAAGGGACAGTTTAGCGCGTTCCTAAATGGAACTCATGTTGGCAAGGAACTCGCTGTTGGCTCTTGTCTTTCCCAACTTATCGATCAGCAATTCCATAGCTTCAACAGGCGACAGCGGGTTCAGTACTTTGCGAAGCACCCAGATGCGAGCGAGATCGTCTTTGGGAATGAGCAACTCCTCCTTACGCGTTCCGGAGCGCTGAATGTCAATCGCCGGGAAAACACGTTTGTCGACCAGCTTGCGGTCCAGGATGATTTCCATGTTGCCTGTGCCTTTGAATTCTTCAAAGATCACGTCGTCCATGCGCGATCCGGTCTCGACCAACGCGGTCGCGATAATCGTGAGCGATCCGCCTTCTTCGATGTTGCGAGCTGCGCCGAAGAAGCGTTTCGGACGCTGCAATGCGTTCGAGTCCACGCCGCCTGAGAGCACCTTTCCCGAAGGGGGAACGATGGTGTTGTAGGCGCGTGCTAAACGCGTGATCGAATCGAGAAGAATAACAACATCTCGTTTATGTTCCACCAGGCGCTTCGCCTTCTCGATTACCATTTCGGCGACTTGCACGTGGCGAGCGGCCGGCTCGTCGAAAGTCGAGGAGATTACTTCGCCTTTGACTGATCGCTGCATGTCCGTGACCTCTTCCGGACGCTCGTCGATCAGCAGCACGATCAGCACAACTTCAGGATGGTTTGTTGTGATCGAATTGGCGATCGCCTGCAGCAGCATGGTCTTACCTGTGCGGGGCGGGGCGACGATCAGTCCACGCTGTCCCTTGCCCACTGGAGTAAGCAAATCCATCACGCGCGCACTGATGTTCTCGCGCACCGTCTCCTGCTTGATGCGCTCTTGCGGATAGAGCGGCGTCAGGTTGTCGAAGAGGATTTTGTTGCGTGCCTCATCAGGCGACTCGAAGTTGACGGCTTCGATCTTTACCAGAGCGAAGTATTTTTCGCCTTCGTGCGGCGGACGCACCTGGCCGCTAACCGTGTCGCCGGTTTTGAGGTCGAATTTGCGAATCTGGGACGGAGAAACGTAGATGTCATCCGGACCGGGCAGGTAGTTGTAGTCGGGAGAGCGAAGGAATCCGTAGCCGTCGGGCAGGATTTCCAGCACGCCTTCAGCGAAGATGTGTCCTTCTTTTTCGCTCTGTGCTTGCAGGATCTTGAAGATAAGGTCCTGCTTGCGGAGCCCGCTGGCGCCCGGGAGTTCCAGGGAGCGCGCGATGCGGGTAAGTTCTGTGATGTTCTTTTCTTTCAGTTCAGCGATGGTCATGATCACCTACGGGATTGTGTAAGGGAGGTAAAAGGAAAAATTTCGAGAAAAACTTCTGAAAAGCCTGCGAGAGATCCTGGGGGAATTTCGCCGCGCGGGCGCGCGGCGGAGGCTGCTTAAGCAGCCCGCCG